>ERZ795053.935-NODE-935-length-37404-cov-12.754558_pt1 | contig 37404 bp, 34 predicted proteins | sample MGYA00375137_ERZ795053 | MGnify/ENA primary metagenome ERZ795053 (study PRJEB30182, sample SAMN05720284) | activated sludge metagenome | isolation source: Anaerobic digester | place: Hong Kong | collected 2014-12-17 ... | reverse complement strand
TATTTACTCGATATTTATCGGAATTCATTCCGGTAAATGCAGCACTTGTAGGCTCTGTGGCTGTAGGAATGGCCCTGCTTTGGCGATTAATCAGTTACTATCCGTACCTAATTGTAGGAGCATTACTATTCCCCCGATGGGTAAAAAAACACTTTATCACCAAAAAGCAATCTGTTTAACAATTCGGCATAGTATATATTTTCTAAATTGTCAAAGTATAGAACAACACAAACTCACAGGAACCGACCAATCCTGCGAAGAATCGCTTACATTGAGTTCTTGCTAATTTAGTAAGAATATGAGATTTTTTGGAGATTAGTACCTACTCCCGCTATCCGTTTTCCTGAATATACTTAAAAATTGATTCGAAAATCAACCGACCATCAGTATTTCCCAACTCATCGTCTGAGGCCCTTTCGGGATGGGGCATCATGCCAAAAACGTTCATGCGCTCGTTGCAAATACCGGCAATATTCTCTACCGATCCATTAGGATTTGCAACCTCCGAAACAACACCTTTTTCATCACAATACCTAAATAATATTTGACCATTTATGCGCATCTGTGCAAGGGTTTCTTTATCGGCAAAGTAACGACCCTCGCCATGTGCAATTGGAATTTTCAGGCTACGATCGCGAGGAAGAAATCGAGTTGGCGGAGCCATCTTACTATCGGGAGTAAGATATATGTTTTTGCAAATAAACTTTTGGTTGGTGTTATGAAGCAGAGCCCCCGGCAGCAATCCCGATTCGCAAAGTATTTGAAATCCGTTGCATATTCCAAAAACGTATCCGCCATTATTGGCAAACTCTACAACCCTATTCATTATTGGTGAAAATTTAGCCAAGGCTCCGGATCTTAAATAATCGCCATACGAAAAACCTCCGGGCAAAATAATCATATCGATATTTCCATCGAAATCGGATTCCTTGTGCCAAAGTGAAACAACCTCCTGCCCTAACAATTCGTTAAGAACATATACAGTATCCTGATCGCAATTTGACCCTGGAAAAATTACAACACCAACTTTCATTTTTAATTGTATTTCATCATTTTTCAATAAAACTTGTCTCTACTCAAGAAAAGCATACTGATTGCTTAAAACTTTCCAAAGATAGATATTAAAATGTTACGTGCCAAAGTCCTTTGAGCATCATTTTTTCATAATTTTACACAAACTAATAAAACACCAAACGCCATGGCAAAAAAAATTTTTCGCTTTATAGGAATTGCCATTCTCTCCCTTTTTTCCATATTTATAATTTTCATTGTTTACGCCCAAATCACCTACTATAATCCTGAACAAAAACTAGTCCTACGGGAATCTAATTCGCCTGACACTATTCCTGTAGATTCTTGCTTAACTGCACTTACATGGAACATTGGGTATGCAGGACTTGGAGACAACATGGATTTTTTTTACGATAACGGCAAAAAAGTAAGAGATACTAAAGGACGAACCCTAGAAAACCTTAAGGGTATAAAGCAATTTATTGCACAAAACAAACAAACCAACTTTATTCTTTTACAAGAAGTTGACGCCGATTCAAAAAGGACATATCACATAAATGAAATTTCGGCTATAGCCGACACTATCAAGATTCAAAATGTACTTGGATTAAACTATAACGTAAACTTTGTTCCCATTCCACCCATGGAACCTATGGGTAAGGTTATCTCCGGTATCATAACGTTCACTAGGTTTACTCCCGAACTATCACAACGCCACGGGTATCCCGGAAAGTTTTCGTGGCCAAACCGTCTATTTAACCTTAGACGTTGTATGGTAGCCAATTACTACCCAACAAGCAACGGAAAGAAACTTGTAGTTGTAAACACGCACAACTCCGCCTTCGACAATGGCTCCCTTAAAACACAGGAAATTAATTACCTTAAGGCATTTATACTCGAAGAATATGTAAATGGAAACTACGTTATTGTAGGTGGTGACTGGAATCAATCGCCTCCAGATTTTCCGCTCGAAACTTTTGGAAATAACTATAAAGAACCTTTTTTCATTTTAACAAACATCGACTCTAAATTTATGCCAAATAATTGGACATGGGCTTTCGACCCAACCGAGCCAACAAACAGGTATTTAAACAAACCCTATACGGTCGGAGATAACTATACGGGGATTCTCGACTTTTTTCTTCTATCGCCAAATGTAAGTTTACAAAAAGTAAAAACCACAAACTTACAGTTTCGCAACTCCGATCATAATCCGGTTAGCCTTTCGTTTCGTTTAAAACCAGATTAATCATATGCTAATCAACTCCCACAAACTAAATAGCGCCATTAGTCAAACCTTAATTAACCATATAAAATTATTTTTGCCAGAGATTCAATAAAACCCTATCTTTCAGAAAACCATTTTTTGTCAATTATTAAACAATTCTTACCTTTAGCAGGGTTCTAAAAGAATAATAATTGAAATGATTTAGACCACGTTATCAATATTTTTCGGAGACATGCAGGTTAGCGATCAGGATTTAATATATTTTATTAACACACTCAAAAATGTATCGAAATACGATTTTTCGGAATATTCCGATAAGTCATTAAAACGACGCCTGCAAAAAATATTGGAAGATTACAACCTCGACCTTACATCGCTAATAACAAACATGAGGCTCGATAAGGCTTTTGTTGAAAAAGTTGTAAAGGAAATCACCGTTAATACTACAGAACTTTTCCGCGACCCTCCGGTTTGGCACTTATTGCGCTCGCGCATACTCCCCCGTTTTAAGAATAATAAAACCATCAATATTTGGCACGCCGGATGCTCTACCGGACAAGAAGTTTACTCCATGATGATTTTGCTGAATGAAATGGAAATGCTGGATAAAGCAAAACTTTTTGCCACCGATCTTAACGTTGACGTGCTCGATGCAGCTAAACAGGGTATTTACAAGTACAGGTTTAACCTTAGCTACCTCGACAACTTCGACAAGGTAATTAAGCAAAACCCGCTTAACTTTGAGGAATACATCGATGTTCCATACGAGAAATATTTCGATATAGACAAAGTTAAGGATACCATTACAATGAAAAAGTTCCTTACCGAAAAACCTATATTCAGGAAGCATGACTTGGTTACCGACGGCAATATTTTTTTCGCCAAATTCGATTTGATTCTTTGTCGAAATGTGATAATTTACTTTAACTATTCGTTACAAAACAAGGTTTTCGAACTTTTTCATTCAAATCTTTATCCCAAAGGATTGCTATTATTAGGCATGCACGAAACTATATTAGGCCCCTGGGCAAATAAATTTGAACGCTTAGGACAAGCATATGTAAAAAAGTAACATATAAGGTTAATTAGAAACGCACAATGAAACTTTCGAAACAAATACAAATAATCATTATCCCGCTAATGTTCTTGCTATTTGCAATAACAGGGATTACTTTAAACTACATCTCGCAAGCGCGTGCAGTTCGTAATGCCAACCATCAAAGTCTAGTATATATTGACAAACTCATTCAAATTGCCAACATTGTTGAAAACCAAACCGGGAAAGGACTTACTGCCGATGATATTTTTGAGCTAAGGCCATACTTTCAATACCCCGCATTTTACGAAACCGATTTCCCGTTTATACTATCGGCAAACGGTGAGTATCTTTTACATGCTATAAAAAATGGACAACGAGTTCCCTCCGAAATCATTTCAAAAATGAAGGAATTTCCTGACAAAACAGGAAGTTTAAATTACGAGGAGTTCGAAAACAATAAGAAACAACACCAAACCATTTGCTTCAAATACTATAAGCCTTACAACGCTTTTATCGGAATAAGTTATAATAAGTCCGAAGTTTTAAAACAACTAGGAAACAGCGAATTCATAATTATAATATTTATAATCATTGCTTCAATTATTGCTGCTTTTGCCGTAAACAAATTCATAAAACCTATTGTAGGTGGAGTAAATCAAGTAAACGGGAAATTAAAAGCACTGGCAAACGGCGAAATTCCTACTACACTCCAATCGAGCAGAAAGGACGAAATTGGATTAATGACAAAAAATTTAAACCAACTAATAACCGGACTGAAAGGAACATCTGCATTTGCCCGTCAAATTGGAAATAACCAACTAAACACAGAGTATTCCCTACTAAGCAACAACGACGAAATAGGCAATGCGCTCCTTGAAATGCAGGAAAACCTTAAAAAGGCTAAAGAAGAAGAAGCAAAAAGAAAAGAGGAAGATGACATAAGAAAATGGTTTAACGAGGGATTAGCTCAATTTGGCGAAATACTAAGGCAAAACAACAACGACCTGAGCCTGCTTGCCGACAACATTATACAATCCCTTGTAAATTACCTAAACGCCAACCAAGGTGGTATTTTTGTTTACAACGAAAACGACGAAGGGAAATACCTTGAACTGCTATCCTCTTTTGCTTACAACAGGAAAAAGTTTGTTGAGAAAGTCATTCAACTTGGCGAAGGATTAGTCGGAACCTGTGCTCAGGAAAAGCAAACCATTTACCTTAAAGAAATTCCGGCTAATTACATATCCATAACTTCAGGGCTAGGAGAGGCAACGCCAACATCGCTTCTAATAGCTCCGCTTAAACTTGAAGAGGATATTTTTGGCGTACTGGAAATTGCCTCTTTTCAAGAATTTAAACAGCACGAAATTGAGTTTGTAGAAAAAATTGGAGAGAGCATTGCATCAACGTTACATTCGGTAAAAAATAACATTCGTACCCGCATGTTGCTGGAACAATCGCAACAACAGCGTGAAGAAATGGCTGCACAGGAAGAGGAAATGAGACAAAATATGGAAGAGATGCAAGCCACCCAAGAAGAAATGGAGCGTAAAAACAACGAACTCGAAATTATAACCAACACCATAAACCAATCGTTACTTTCCATTACCTTTAACCAAGAGGGATACATAGTAAACGCAAACAGTAACTTTCAGGAATTAACGGGATATTCGAAAACGGAACTGGAGGATAAAAAACTTTACGACTTGGTTGCAGAAGAGCAACAGGAACATTTCAATTCTGTTTGGAAAAGTGTTTTAGGTAACCAGTCGTTTACCGAAACATTCCGGCTAAAAGGCAAAAACGATTTGGACATTTACATAATGGCAACAATATCCCCGGGTTTAGACGCCATGGGATATGTTGAAAAGGTTTTGTTAATAGGGCAAGATATAACCGAGGAAAAGAAACTCGAAATAATGACCCAGCAACAAGCCAAGGAAATCGAAAAGAATTTGAAGAAACTTAGGATAGAACAAGAAATTTCGGCTACAAAGCAAAAAGAAATTCAAACTTTACTAAGTGCACTTGACCAAAATTGCCTCGTTTCGATTATTGAACCTAATGGCATGATTTCGTACATCAACAACATGAATGTAAATACACTGGGCGATAAAAAAGAGGACATTGAAGGAAAATATCTACACGAAATAGACTATACCGCCAAACATCGCCCCGAAGAGTTTAAACGGTTATGGAATAACATACAACAAGGGAACATTCAACATCGAGAGTTTTCGTTAAAAGTTAACGGAAAAACAGTTTGGATATTGGAAAATTTCACACCGGTAATGGACGAAGATGGAAATCTTTATAAAATTATCAACATAGGATACGACATCACGGCCAACAAAGTACGGGAACAAGAACTTAATGAGGAGATTGAATTGCTCAAAAAGAAATTGAAATGATTTATAAATAATGATACGTTACGAAATAGGAATAGTTGACACACGTACAGTAATCAAAACGCTGCTAGACGATTTTGGTTACGATTTTCGCGACTATGCCCTTACCTCGTTTAAACGAAGGTTGGAGCAGGTAATATTGAATAATGGGCTTCGCGATGCAGAAGGACTAATAATGAGGCTAAAAAACAATCCAGAATTTATTGATCAATTTTTATACGAAGTAACCCCAGAAACAACAGAAATGTTTCGTGATCCCTCATTTTGGAGGTTAATTCGTGATGAAGTACTTCCGGAAGTTTCTCGCGGAGCAAGTTCTAAACCAAGAATTTGGTTAGCTGCTTTCGATTCCGGCGAAGAACTTTACTCCCTTGCCATTATCCTAAAAGAGATGAATATTCTAAATAATGTTCAAATTTATTGCAACGTACTATCGGAAAAAACAGTCAACAAAATTAAGAGCGGACGTTTAGATCCAAAGGATATCGAAGTAAACGAAGCCAACTACCAACGTTTAAACGGCACCAATAAGTATTCTCAATACTATACCGTGGATGGAAATATTTACACATTCGATTCTTCGTTGGTGGAAAACGTAACGTTCCTCAAACAAACCCCGCTAATCGATAATGAACCAGGGGCTGTAAAGTTGATTCTTTTCCGAAATCAAGCCATATACTACAACCAACTACTTCAGGAAAAAATGTTTAGCAAATTGTCAGAAGTCTCAGTAGCTGGTGGTTTTTTAGCCCTTGGCGTTAAAGAAACTTTGGAAAATACAAACGCAAACAATAAATTTACAGTATTTAACGATAACGAAAAGCTTTACAAGCGTAAAACCGTTTAACAAGATGTTTAAAGCAGTAATCATAGGAGGTTCGGCCGGCAGTTTTCAGGTTATCACCAGAATTCTACACTCATTACCCCCAACATTTCCCCTACCTGTTCTTCTCTGCCTGCACCGGTTAAAACACGTGCGTAGCGGTTTCGTGGAAGCATTATCAATTAAATCATCAATTCCTGTTATTGAACCTAACGACAAAGAGCAAATACGCCCAGGAAAAGCATATCTTGCTCCGGCAAACTATCACATGTATATCGAATTAGGAAACAAAATAGCTTTATCTACCGAAGACCCTGTTAACCATTCCCGTCCAAGTATCGATTTATCCTTTACAACTGCAGCACAAGTATATCGCGAAAAATTAATTGGCATAATACTTTCGGGAGCAAACCGCGACGGTGCTTACGGATTAAAAAAGGTGAAAGATTTAGGAGGGTTGACTATTGTTCAAGACCCGGAGGAATGCCAAGTTAGAACGATGACCGAAGCCGCTTTAAAACTTACTCCGGTAGATTTTGTGTATAATACCAATGAAATTATTAAATTTCTGCAAAAAATAAAGCCATAAAATGAGCAACAGTAAACGCAACGGTTCTAAACAAATTTCGATACTTCTTTTGGCTATACTAGTCATAAGTTTCCTGCTATCGGCCGGACAGGTTTATAATCTTATTTTATCAAGCAGTAAATCCTTTACTTTCTTATCGTTTATTTGGATAGTGTTAATGGCCTTGACTGGCATTGGATTTTACTTCATGCTCGTTTCTCAAAACAATGTAATAAATCAACTTAAGGGTGAGATTCAATCATTAAAATCATCGTTGGAGAGCGTTATGCTTAAAAAAGAGGATAAAAAGGAAACTGTTAAAACTAAAGAAAAAGTTGATTTTGAAGTTAAAATAGAAAAGATACTACCAAAAACATCTACTTCGGACATGGAAAAATATGGAGAAGAATTTCTTGCTAACATTGCCCAAGAAGTAGAAATTGTACAAGGACTATTGTATCAGAAAAATTCCGAAGGTATTTTTTCCTACACTTCGGGATATGCTTTTTATTCCGAAACAACACCCCCAACCTATACTGAAGGGGAAACGCTTTCCGGTCAAGTAGCAAAAAACAAACAAGTACTCAATGTCGATAAAATTCCCGACAACTACATTACCATTCTTTCCGGGTTAGGAAAGGCATCACCAAATCATTTACTTATTTTCCCAATTATCGACAAGAGCGAAGAAACAGTAGGCATAGTAGAACTAGCAGCATTTAAACCCTTTAACAAGCAAAACGAAGAACTTTTTTCCCGTTTAGGGCGTAAACTTGGAGATGTAATTACTGCTAATAGCAATAACTGAAAAAAATTGGCATGACATCATTTAGTTTTATATCAGCAACAGACAGCAAGGGCACAATCAAACCCAGAATTATACTGGCAATTATACTTGGTTTGCTTCTCTCATTTATTGCTTGGTTTATTGAATTTCATGCAAAAGGAATACCCTTCAGCTTTCACGGAATAGCTCAACTTCACGCTGCAAATCGTATTCTTTTTATAACTGACCTCATACCCTTCATTTTTGCCTACATTACCTGGAGACAATCTACACGAAACCTTCGAAAGGTTATCCTTCTTGAAAAAGAAATTAAGCAACGCGACGAGGATATCAACAAAAATGCTCAATTTGCCCAGAAAATTGGAGAAGGCGACTATAAAGCACCTTTTGAAGTTGGCGGAGACGATGATGTTCTTGGAAAATCGTTACTGGTTATGCGCGACAACCTGCTTGCAAACCAGAAAAAGGAGTGGGAACGCAGTTGGATTGCCAAAGGCAAAGACGAAATTTCGTACATTCTTCGATTACACAACAACATAGACGAACTTTCGTACGAAGTTCTGGTAAACCTAATTAAGTATATCGACATAATTCAAGGAGCCATATATCTTCACGACGAAGAAAAGGGAACACTGATAAACATGGCCACCTATGCCTACAACAGAAAAAAGTATGTAAGGCAAGAGTTTAAAATTGGACAAGGATTAATTGGTGAATGCGCTTACGAAAAGGATTATATTTATCGAACCGAAATTCCTGATAAATACGTATCGATATCTTCAGGTATTTTAGGCGACAAAAAACCAAAAAGTTTACTTTTAATACCCCTAATTACCGACGAAAAGTTACAAGGTGTTTTAGAATTCGCCTCCATCGAAAACGAAATATCCGAATTAACCATTCAATTTCTTAAAGAAGTTGGCGAAATTATTGCCCGGACAATCTTTAACCTTCGAATAAATCAAAAAACCGAGACGCTGCTGCAAGAAGCCCAACAAATGACTCAGGAACTTCGCGAAAACGAAGAAGAGTTAAGGCAAAATGCAGAAGAAATGCGTGCAACTCACGAAGAGTTGGAAAAATCTAATGCTCAGTTAGAATCGAAAATTAAGGAAGTAGAAAATGCTCAAAAACGGCTTCACTCCTTACTGGAAAATGCTTCGGAAATTATATCGATATACAACAACGAAAAAGTATTAACTTTTATAAGCCCCTCGGTTACTAAAATTCTAGGATATACGCCTCAGGAAATGATGGGCGGTAAGGATTTCGACCGATTAACCAGAAAAGGAGAAACCGAATTTAACGGGATGTTCGAGCAACTACTGGAAAATCCTCGTATTGCTATTACTATCCAATATACTTTCATGAAAAAGAACGGAGAAAAGATTTTCATGGAGGTAACGGGTCGAAACTTGCTGGACGACCCTGCAATTGGAGGTATCATTATAAACTCTCGCGACATAACCGAACGAAAACGCGCTGAAAAGGAAGAACGAATGCGAAGCAAAATGCAATCGTTATCCGAAAACTCTCCCGATATTATCATGCGTTTAAACACCATGGGACAGTTCTTTTATGTAAATCCCGCAGTAGAAAATTATTTAAACATTTCGCCAAACAACCTTATAAATCAAACAGTATCGGCAATAGAATCGTGCGAGCCTCTTGCCAACTTTATTAAGAACTCCATTAAAAGCATAAAGGTAAATCGCGAAAACATAGAGGAAGACATTTCATTTCAGGCTCACTTTGGCGAAGAGGTATTTATGCATATTGTAGCCATTCCTGAGTTTAACGAAAATGAACTGGAAACAATTCTGTTTGTATCGCACGATGTTACTGAGGCAAAAAGGAGTCAACTTGAAATTCAGGATAAAAACAGAAAGATTACCGAAAGCATAAACTATGCACAACGTATTCAAACATCCATTTTACCCAGCAACCGTATAATACGACAATACTTACCCAAGTCTTTCATTTACTATCATCCTCGCGATGTTGTCAGCGGCGATTTTCCTTGGTTCTTTGTTAAAGACGACTATATTTACATTGCTGCTGTTGACTGTACGGGACACGGGGTTCCGGGTGCGCTGCTTTCCTTTATTGGCTACTTCACCCTTAACAACGTAGTTGACCACGATTCTTCGTACACCGCCGGTCAGATACTGGATAAACTGCACTATGGCGTTCGGAAAACCCTTAAGCAGGACAGACCCGATGCCGACGCAAGAGACGGAATGGACATAGCTTTTTGCAAGATTCATTCGAAAAAAAGAAAATTACAGTATGCGGGAGCCCACCGTCCATTGTTTTTACTAAGGAAAGGCGAACTGTTGGAATACAAAGGGAACCGAAAAGCCATTGGCGGTATTCCTCATCCTAAAAAACCTGAAGACGACTTTGTAAACTATGAAATTGACATTAAGCCTGGCGATAGAATCTTCTTCTTTTCCGATGGAATTGTAGATCAGGTTGGAGGCGACGACAAGCGTAAATTTAGTCCAAACAGGGTACGGGAAATTATTCTTAATAACCAGCAAACCAACATTAACGATTTAGGCGGGATTTTTGCAGAAGATTTAGAAAAATTTAAAGGCGATCTTAAACAGGTTGACGACATATTATTAATCGGCATCGAATTTTAGAAATTGGTTTTTATTCGTAAATTATATAATTTTACGAGCTATGGATAAGAAAAATGTAAAAGGGTTTTTAGAGTTTGTTTACGACTTTTATAAGTCGATGAAGGCTCACGAAATAACTCTTGTTTATGAGGGTGAAATAACCCACCAAATCACAAAGGCATTTACTTCCCTTACCGAATCGAACATGGCTAAGGAGGAGGAATCTAATTCTGTCCAAAAAAAGGTATTCCATGTAATGGTTGAATGCCTTCAAAACATAAGCAAACACGCTGACAGTTTTGGTTCCGACGATTTTTTGTTCGCCGGAAGAGGCATATTTATGGTTAGTAAAGGCGACGAAGAATATCACGTTACAACAGGTAACGTTATCGAAAACGCCAAAATAGAAGAACTATCAAAAATACTAGACCATATTAATACCCTCGATAAGGAAGGTCTTAAGCAATTATACAAAACGCAAATGCGCGAAGGGCGCTTATCCGAGAAAGGTGGAGCAGGTCTAGGTTTCATCGACATTGCCCGCAAAACAGGGCGAAAGTTAGAGTACCATTTCCTTCCCATCGACGAGGATACTAGCTTTTTTGTATTAACATCAACAATTCCACGAACCGAGTAAATTAATTTCTATGGAAACAATCAAAATAATGGGAACCGATGACACCCCGACGGTTATTTTAGATGCGCAAAACGACATCTTTGAAATTTCGGGCAGATCTCTTCCTGAGGATGTAACCGCTTTTTACGATCCCGTTTTAACTTGGCTCGATGAATACTCCTCGTCTCCCAATGCTAAAACTATCTTTACATTCAAACTTGTTTATTTTAATACTGCCAGTTCCAAACTTCTTCTTGATATATTAATGAAGTTAGAACAAATGACCGAAGCCGGCAACGATGTGCTTGTTCGTTGGTATTATCCAGAAGATGACGAAGATATGCAAGAGGCTGGCGAAGAATATGCTGATATTGTTGACGTTCCTTTTGAACAGGTTGGATACACTCTCAGCTAAAAACTTCTATTTTTTATATTCATAAATTGTTTGAAGGATGAGTGAGGAGATTCTGAAAGCGTTAATGCAATTATTTGCCATAATTGCAAAGCAAGATGAAGGTGTTGAACTCAAAGAACGGGATTATGTTATAAACTTCCTCACTCAGCAAATCAACGACGAAGCGGTTAAAGAGTATATAAGGCTTTTTGACGAGCATGCCGGATTGCTAGAAGAAAAGACGGAGAACTCCAACGACGAAGAAAAAAAAACACGCAAACTTACTTCGGTAAAGGACTCTGTTAGAATTTTGGGTATTTGTAAAAAAATCAACAAAACCCTTACTCAAAAGCAAAAAATCGTTGTTCTCGTTCGTTTATACGAGTTAATTAACGCAGACCGTAAGTTTACCGAACAACGAATGGCCATTATTAATACGGTGGCCGAAGTATTCAAACTTACCAAAGAAGAAATTTCCGATATTGAGAGTTTCGTGGTTAAAAACGAACCCGAAGAACTCGACAGATCAAGCATTCTTACCATCCACGATAAACCTTTCACGGGAGAATTCTGTAAGCATATTGCTACCGAAGCCCTTGATGGATATATTTATATACTTCAGATAAAAAGTGAAGATCTATACTTTCTGCGTTATACCGGAAACGAAGATATTTATTTGAATGGACTCCCTATCAGCAATCGAAGAATATACCTGTTTGCAAGCGGAAGTTCGCTTAAACTTCCCAAAGGCAAACCTATTTACTATACCGATGCTGTAGCTCATTTTTTAGCAGACAACACAACCGTTCGAATATCCTACAAAGTTGAAGATGTAGGTTTTACTTTTAAAACCGGAGGTATTGGTCTCCGAAATATTTCGTTTAGCGAAGGACACGGTAAACTAATCGGAATTATGGGTGCCAGCGGGGCAGGAAAAACAACCCTTCTTAATGTTTTGGCTGGCATCGAAAAACCAACAAAGGGTAGGGTTATTATTAATGGGTATAACCTCCACGAAGAAAAAGAAAAACTGGAAGGCGTTATTGGCGTTATTCCTCAGGATGATCTGCTTATTGAAGAGTTAACCGTATTTCAGAATTTATACTATAATGCAAAACTCTGCTTTAAGGACAAAACCGAAGAAGAGTTAGTTCAACTTGTTGATAAAACGCTGTCAAATCTTGGACTTTTAGACCACAAAAATTTAAAAGTTGGTTCTCCTTTAAACAAAATGATTTCGGGAGGACAACGTAAACGGTTAAATATTGCCTTAGAACTAATCCGCGAGCCGTCCATTCTATTTGTGGATGAACCAACATCCGGACTTTCCTCTCGCGATTCCGAAAATGTAATGGACCTATTAAGGGAACTAACCCTTAAAGGAAAGTTGATTTTTGTAGTTATACACCAACCCTCATCGGACATCTACAAGATGTTTGATAATATGATTATTTTGGATACCGGTGGATACATGATTTATTATGGCAATCCGGTTGAAGGGGTAATGTATTTCAAACGCCTCGACATGCAAATTAACAGCGATGTTGGGGAGTGCCCCGTTTGTGGCAATGTTAACCCAGAATTAATTTTTAACATTATTGAAGCAAGGGTTGTCGATGAATTTGGACGTTACACACCTACAAGAAAGGTTTCACCCCATAAATGGGAGGAACATTTCAGCCAAAATATCAAATTAAGAGAAATTCAAGATGTTAACATAGATCCACCCAGATCGCTTAATATTCCATCCAAACTAAAGCAATTTTTTATTTATACTAAACGAGATTGGCTTTCGAAAATAAGCAATAAACAATACATTATTCTTAACCTTCTTGAGACGCCTATTTTAGCCTTCATCCTTGCTTATGTAATTAGGTATATTGCCGATCCAAATTCTAATATTTACATTTTTCGTGAAAACGAAAATATTCCGATATACCTATTCATGGCACTTATAGTTGCGCTGTTTATTGGACTTACCGTTAGTGCTGAAGAGATATTCAGGGACAGAAAAATACTTAAACGCGAAGCATTTCTTAATCTTAGCCGATCGAGTTATCTTTTTTCTAAGATAGCCATACTTTTTGTACTATCGGCAATTCAAACAGCCTCGTTTATTCTTATCGCCAATGGCATACTAGAAGTTCGCGGCATGTATTTCGACTACTGGTTGGTACTTTTCTCTACAGCCATTGCTGCAAATATGCTAGGATTAAACATATCCGCAACATTTAACTCTGCAGTTACCATATACATTGTTATTCCGTTAATAATGATTCCTATGATGGTGTTATCGGGGGCAATGTTCAGCTTCGATAAGTTAAACAGGTCTGTTGGTAGTTTTAACAGGGTTCCTGTTATCGCCGAATTTATGATTACCAAATGGGGCTACGAAGCGCTGGTTGTTCACCAATTTAAGGATAACGAATTTCAAAAGAACTTTTACGAAATCGACAAGAACCTAAATAATGCTAACTACAAAATTACATATTACATTCCCGAACTAGATAAACGAATAAGCGATGCTATTGATTTTCTTTCAAAAAAAGATGATCCAAAAGTAAAAGAGCAGTTGGCTGATAGGTTAGCAGTTCTCAAAAAAGCTGCGATTTCTGAAACTCAGGTATATTCTCCTTCAATAAAATACGATTATATTGAAAAGTTAAATCCCAAAGATTTTAACGAAGAAATTGCCTACGCATATGTAGATTACTTAGAAACACTAAAACGGCATTATACCGATATATATCAAACCCAAAACCAGAAACGCGACAGAATCATTAACTACCTCACAAGTAAAAATCCACAACTTTACGAAGCAAAACGGAAAGCGTACCAAAACGAAAGTATATCGGACTTAGCCACCAAGTTTTTCGAGAAAAACAAAATACTACAGTACGGTGATGAACTTGTTCAACAATACGATCCCGTTTATAGAGATCCTGTTCCTCGTAATTTTTTCGATTTCCGCTCTCATTTCTTAGCTCCACGAAAGTATTTTGCTGGCATGTATTTTGATACTTTCTGGTTTAACATAGCTGTTATTTGGTTTATGACATTGGTACTTTACATCACCCTTTACTACGAATCATTGAAAAAACTTATTGAGTTTCTTTCAAATTTGAAAATTCCTACTTTTAAAAAATAAAATTTTACTTATATTTACCTATAAATTATGTACGTAAACCAAGTATAATTCATATACTATGAGTATTTTTATTAAGTATATGTTTTATTTATGGCTAGTTAACTGAAAAAACAATAAAGTTCACATGAAAAGCAAAAGTGGAATACTGGTAATTTTATTAATTCTCTTCGGGTTTATAATGCAATCGTGTAAATCGTGTAGCAATTCAGGTAGTGATGTTAGCGAAGATTTAGTAATTCCTGATTCCTTAATGTTTGACACCCCTCCTCCAGTTAGCCAAAATGTTACCGAACAAATGATGGAGAATATTTCATCACCCGTCGAAACGGCTGCCTTAATTAAAGGATTAAAAATCCCTTTTAATAAGGATTTCATTGTAAGTTCAAATCAGGCCGAAAAATTTAACACTAGCTTCGACAAGGCGTTGGCATTGGGAATATACGGTTGTGACTTAGGCTACCTTAACATGTACGAAAAAACTTCGTTTGTTGTTGATTATATTTCCACCATCAAGAGGCTAGCAGACGATATTCAAGTAGGCCAATTTTTTGACTTCAGTACATTAAAAAGATTAGCTACTAATAACGAAAATTTAGACTCGCTTGTTTTTATATCGCAGCAAAGTTTCAATAGGATAGATGTATATCTTCGCGAAACCAAAAGAGATATGCTTAGTGCTGTTATCGTTGCAGGCGTTTGGGCTGAAGGAGCTTACTTAACCAGTAGAGTTGCACAAGAAAGCAATCATCCCAGAATTCGTGAAACGCTGGGAGAACAAAAGGCTATTTTAGGTTTTTTACTGGCACTACTTAAAATTTATGAAAAAGATCCTTCCATGCATCAACTAATTGCTGAAATTGAGCCAATAAAAGAATCCTTTGACAAGGTAAAAATAACCTATGAATTGGGGGATCCTATTATGGTAATGGAAAACGGGGTTGCTACCTTTAAACAGCAGGATAAGCAAATAGTAGAAATGGATGACGACACTTACAACACTATAATTAAAAATATCCAAAACTTAAGGAATAAACTTATTAAACTATAGGAAATTCTTAGCCATGAGAAAAATATTAATAGCATTAGCAACGGTAGTATTTATAATTAATTTTATGCCAAAGCAGGCAAATGCTCAATCGGAAGAAGAACTTGTGCAGATTTGTGGAATGGTTGCCGGAGATGCTACCTATTTAAAAGATTTTAGAATTAAGTTGGATGCTGGCGATCCACCTCCCGTTCAACGTTTTCCTATTCTACTTAAAAAGGATATTAAATACCGTTTTAGTGTATGTAATTCAAAAGAATACGAGGGAAAAGTTGTCCTACAACTTTTCGATAATAATCGTATGCTTGCTACAACACACATAATTGCCACTGGTAAGGATTACCCATATATCGATTGGGTCTGCACAAAAACAGGTGCTTATCACTTATTCTTTACGTTCCAAGATGGAAAAGAGGGTATGGCTGTTGGTTTACTCTCGATGGTTGAAACATTATAATTCCCAATAGAAAAAATAAAAAAGGAACGAAAATTTTCGTTCCTTTTTTATTTACAATTCCTTCTCTATTTTATCTACATACTCTTTGGCCTTTAACCAGCGATGAGCATCCATCTTCGGGCCTAAAACCTCGATTACATGTCCCGATAGGATTGCTCCAATTTTTCCACATTGACGTAAGTTTAAACCCTTTATCAAACCATATAAAAATCCAGAAGCGTAAAGATCTCCAGCTCCGGTTGTATCAATACTGTTTACATCAATTATTCCAACCCGTTCCTTTACCTCTCCTTTTTTTATTATGGATCCGTCGTGTCCCATTTTTACGACGGCAATATCTGCTATTTTAGCAAATTCTTCAACAGCATCCTCCGGTTCTAACCCCGTAAATGACTTCGCTTCTTCTTCATTTGCAAAAACTATGTTAACGTAATTTGTTATTAGTTCTCGCAAGAATTCCCTATTTTCCTCTACTACATTATAGCTTGCCATGTCAAGCGAAATAACTAATCCTTTTGACTTAGCAATCTCTACCGCTCTTTTAATAAGGCTATGATTTTGCACCAAATACCCCTCAATATGGAAATGCGTAAAATTATCAAACATCTCCGGCGTTATATCTTCTGCTGTAAGTTCAATGGCTGCACCCAAATAAACGGCAAACGTTCTCTCCGAATCCGTACTTACTAAAGCCAAGGCCCTACCCGATTCCGAAGCACCCTTTAGCATTATTGGCTTAATACCATTTTTAACCATATCGGACTCGAAAGCAGTTCCATAGGCGTCTTTACCTATTTTGCCAATAAAAGAAGTTTCTACTCCCAAATTTGCCAATCCATGAATGGTATTTGCTGCACTTCCTCCTGCTGCAATAGTTTGTGGAAAATGATGAGTGCTATCCAACACCGTTTTCATAAAATCGGCATTAACTATTTGCATACTCCCTTTTGGCAAGCTTAGCTGTTGTAAAAGGCTGTCGCTTTCTATGCGAGTCATTATATCCACTAGGGCATTTCCCAATCCCAAAACTTTAGCCATACGTCAAAATTATGATGTTAGAAATTATTTACGAACTTGAAATTTATTGAAAAAATGTAAAATAAAAAACCCCGATATTCTCGGGGTTTGCTCCTCATCTAGGACTTGAACCTAGGACCCCCTGATTAACAGTCAGGTGCTCTAACCAACTGAGCTAATGAGGAGTGCTGTTTCAATTGCGGTGCAAATGTATATTTTTTGATTAATAGCACCAAACTTTTTCAACAAAAATTTTTGCAATTATTATATTGCTCTATATAACTGCGTTTTGAGTTTTACCTTCAAGCCACGATTTAATGTTAGTAACAACAATCTCTGCTCTTTCGGCAATTGCTTCTTTTGTTGCATAGCCAACATGCGGTAATAATATTGTATTAGGAGCGCTTAAAATAGGATGAGAAGCCTCTAATGGCGGCTCTTTTTCATAAACATCAATTGCCGCTGCTGCTATTAAGCCATTTTTAAGTGCTGCTGCCAAAGCATTATAATCAACAACGGCACCACGAGCTGTATTTATTAAAATGGAATCAGGTTTCATTAAAGAAATTAACCTTTGGTTAACTAATCCGGCTGTTTGCTTGTTGGCAGGAACATGAAGAGAAATTATATCGGAAACTTTGAAAAGGTCTTCAATAGACATGTACTCTACGTTAAATTCATTTCGCACGGTACGAGTGTTAACCACAACCTTACACCCAAACGCAGAGGCTAACATGGCTACTTTTTGTCCAATATTTCCGAAACCAACAATTCCAAATGTTTTGCCATATAATTCGCGACCTAAAAAGCCGTTTCGGGTTTGCCCTTTTCGGGTAGAAGCATCAAGAGGCAATACGTTACGCAACAACGAAATTGCCAACGAAATTGCCAGTTCCGCAACAGCTCGGGTGCTGTAACCAGCAGCATTACTAACCTTAATATTGTTTTCTCTGCAATAATCGAGAGGAATATGATCGACACCCGTAAATGCTACGGAAATAAACTTCAACTTTTTAGCCCTTTTTATTGCATCTATCGACAATGGATAGTTTGCCAACACAATAACTTCGGCATCTTCTATTCTGCTGCCTAGTTCATTTTGAGAGGAAATTGGGTTGTCGAAATACTTTACTTCGTTTCCCATTTTTTGCATTTCACTATTAAACGATTCCCTTAACTCTTTTGAGACGCCAATTGGCTCGGCAAAAACAATTTTCATGGTAATCCTATATTTAAAATTTCTGTGTCATAAAATTAACCCATTTAACCTAACATGGTTGGAAAATTAACGCTGTTTACAATTTTTTCAACGACTGTCTCCTCAGCAAAAAAACGCCAAGGAACCTTAGCCCAAAATGGACCGGCATAGTCAACACCGATTCGAGCAGACTTACTATAAGAAAGAGACAAACCAAAATCTTCAACCCAAATTCTATCCGAAAGACACAGGTTTTCACCATAAAAACTTTTATCTATCTCCAACTTTCGGGTTAATCGACCAGGACCAGAACAATCGTGTATGCCTCGAATCAAAACGGCTTGAGGATTTTCGGGGGTAGCAGTAACAAAATTAAGCATCCAGTACATTCCATAAATTAAATATACGTAAACAAAGCCTCCGTTCATAAACATAACCTCGTTGCGCGGGGTTTTGCCCTTACTTGCATGACAAGCCAGGTCGTCGATTCCTTTATAGGCTTCAACCTCGGTAATAATGGTTTTTATTGCCTTTCCATCCGGAAAATGTCTGACTAATACTTTCCCAATAAGTTCGGGTGCTACGGTTAAAACATCGCGGGTAAAAAAATTTTCAGTCAGTCGAACGGCGTTCATTTAGAGTTATGGAATTTGTATCTGCAAAAATACACATTGTCCAAAAAATAGCAGTAAATGTCACACCAATATGTGTATCCAACGTATCTTCCGTAAGCATAGACAAAAGAATCATTACCATGAAAAAAGTGGACAAAAAACTTTTTGTACGATGATGCTTAAAGTAAGGAAAAAGGAAGCCTACCAAAAAGAGTAATAAGCCTACAACGCCCGTTGAAGCAAAAATGGTTAGATACTGATTATGCGGCATAAATCTCAAGTTTTCGGGAAAATCAACATTCAGCGAATTGTAATATTTATCCATAGTTGCATGGACGTCCCCATAACCAGTTCCAAATAAAACATTCTGCTTTATTACATACCATGCCGCTTTTGCGTACACCAAACGTTGCACAAAGGACCCGTTGGCCACCTGCCCTTTTTCGTTGTACGCTCTTAATTCCCATAAAAACTCGTAAAGTCTGTTTTGGAAACCAAAAACAGAACTCCGATATAGAACATTTGGCAACCCCTTTTCAATTAAACTAATATCAACAGAATCCAACTTCCACATTCCCACAGAATCTTTTGCAAGTCCTTTTGATGCAAGGTATCTTAATAATGTTTTCTTTACAGACTGTCCCCTTTTATCCTTTGCATCGAAATTAATATCACTTCGCTTGTTCCAATTTCTTTCTAACTCTGCCTCGCAAACGAATAAATACACATTGTTTCCGTTTTCGTACTCTTCACTTTTAACATCATGCTTATACAAATTTCCATTAACTGTCTTTTTCGGAAGAGTTTGCTCATTTACAATATTCCGAGCATAAAACTGATTTACTAGTCGAACAATAAAAAAGGAAAATATAAACATTGTCGTTAACCCAGTCACAGCAATATAGTATTTTGCCTCACCATTAAATTTTAACAGTTGTTTTACCAATACAAACAAGGCTAACACCACTAACATAAAAACGCCGGTTAAAGCACCCAAAATAAAAAGATAAATACTTAGCCAAATCGAAATTGCAAGCAACATTACTACCATCCAAACTTTAAATTCATGCGTATTTTGAAGCCAATTCACTATAATAGCAATAGCCATATTTACCATTAACGAAAGCCTGATATGTGAAATAAAAGGTGAAAGGGAACGAGCATCAAAAGGACCATTTGCCTTTTGATGAAAGTAATAGCCCATGCTTACACCCGTAAATACGACTATGCTCAGAACAAACAAACCAAGCAAAACATTCAGTTCATTTTTCGACAAGGGCTTACTTAAAGTAATTGCAAATGGAATAAGTAATAACGGTAACCATATTTTAATAATGGTTACGCTTAAGCCTAAATTCGAAGACTGAAGTAAAGAATACACAAATGGAATAAAAAGAGCCAGTATAAACCAATTATAATTATTCCGCTTTAGTAATTTTCCTTTAACCTGCCACTCTCCGCTTACCAAAAAATTTATAGTTAATGTAATTATGCCAATGCTAACAACAAAACGTGAAAAAGGAAGAAAAACAAGAATAATGGCTAAAGCGCCTATAAAAATATAGCGATGTAGTTTTTCGGAAAGCAACATTAGACCTTTGTTTAAAAAAGGAAACGTCAAATTTGTAGAGTTATTTTGAAGCACACTAATTTTTGGAACAAAAAAATTATCTACTCAAATAAGTTGGACAAATTTGCAATACAACAAAAGAAAATGAAGTATTTTTTACCATATCGTTTTATACAAAGTCAAAAAATGGAAAATCGAAAAGTATTGTTATTTAAATAAATAGTTGTATTTTTGCAGCCCCGATTATTATCAAAACAAAGGATCACAAAAGTAGGTATTAACTTAAAAGTTAGGAGATTAAAGTGGACACACTAAGTTTTAAAACGGTGTCGGCCAACAAGGCAACCGTTAACAAGGAGTGGGTTGTGATCGATGCCACCGATCAGGTGCTTGGTAGGCTAGCTAGCCAAGTAGCAAAGATCTTGCGTGGTAAACACAAACCCAGCTATACTCCTCACGTAGATTGCGGCGATAACGTTATTGTTATCAACGCTGAAAAAGTTCGTTTAACCGGACGTAAGTTAACTAACAAGCAGTATGTTCATCACACAGGCAACCCTGGTGGTCAACGTCTTACTACCCCAAAGGAAGTGCTTCAACGCAAACCTATATGGGTAGTTGAACACGCTGTTAAAGGCATGTTACCAAAAAACAGGCTCGCTTCCGAATTATTTAGAAACCTATTCGTTTACGAAGGTTCTGAACATCCTCACGAAGCACAAAAGCCTAAACAACTAGAATTAAAAAACATTAAATAAGTTAACTTATGCAGGTTTACAACGGACTAGGAAGAAGAAAATCGGCTGTTGCCCGCGTTTACCTTAGCGAAGGTAAGGGGAACATTACCATAAACGGTAGGGATTTAAAAGAGTACTTCAGCTCGGAGTTGCTTCACTATGTAGTAAAGCAGCCATTAACAACGCTTAACGTAGCCGAAAGTTTTGATGTTAAAGTTACCCTTGACGGTGGCGGCATCACAGGCCAAGCCGAGGCTGTTCGTTTAGGAATTGCTCGCGCATTGGTTGAGTACAATCCCGAAAACAAATCGACTTTAAGGACTAATGGATTTATGACACGCGATCCTCGCGAGGTTGAACGTAAAAAACCAGGTAGGCCAAAAGCAAGAAAGAAATTTCAATTTAGTAAACGTTAATTTTTTCGAATTATTTATCAATTATTTGGCAGGCAGTTTAGTAATAAATTGCCCAGACTCCTAAAAAGGACTACTGAGCGATTGCCAAAAAAATCTAAACAACAAAAAAATGTCCAGAACTAATTTCGACGAATTATTAGAAGCAGGGGTGCACTTTGGTCACCTAAAACGTAAGTGGAACGCTAAAATGGCGCCTTACATTTTTATGGAGAAAAACGGAATTCATATTATCGACCTGCACAAAACTGTTATAAAAATCGATGAAGCTGCCGCTGCAGTAAAGCAAATTGCCAAATCGGGCCGCAAAATTTTATTTGTTGCTACCAAAAAGCAAGCAAAGGATATTGTTGCCGATCGTATTAAGCAAATAAATATGCCATACGTTACCGAACGTTGGCCAGGAGGTATGTTAACAAACTTTGCAACCATTCGTAAAGCTGTTAAGAAAATGACCTCTATCGACAAAATGGCAAACGATGGAACTTTAGATAACCTTTCGAAACGTGAAAAATTACAGATTTCACGTCAAAGGGCAAAACTTGAAAAAAACCTCGGCTCTATTGCCGATCTTAACCGTCTTCCTGCTGCACTTTTTGTAGTTGACGTTCAAAAAGAGTACATTGCTGTTAGAGAAGCAAAAAGACTTAACATTCCGGTTATTGCAATGGTTGATACCTGCTGTGATCCCACTCCAATTGACTTCGTAATACCGGCAAACGACGATGCTTCTAAATCAATTGCTCTTATAATTGATGTTATGGCTAAAGCCATTGAAGAAGGGTTAACCGAACGTAAAGCAGAAAAGGAAAAAGAACCCGCACAGGAGAAAGGTGATGCACCTACCAAAACTCGCGCTCGCAAAGGCAAAAAGAAAACAAAAGCCGATGAAGATGAAGCAGAAGAGGAAAGTGCAGAAGCCGTAGAAGAAACTTCCGCTGAAGAAGAAAAAGCAGAGTAATAATCATAAAACATTTATAACTATGTCTGGAATTACAACAGCCGATGTTGCTAAACTACGGAAACTTACCGGAGCTGGTATAATGGATTGTAAAAATGCGCTGACTGAGGCAAACGGTGATATTGACAAAGCTATTGAACTTATCCGCGAACGCGGCAAAGCTATTGCAACAAAGCGTGCTAGTCGCGAAGCTGGAGAAGGTGCTGGCCTTGCCAAAGTTTCCGAAGATGGTACACACGGTGCAATGATAGTTCTCAACTGCGAAACCGACTTTGTTGCCAAGAATCAAAATTTTCTTGGCGTAGCCAACAAAATTTTAGATCACGCATTAGCAGCTAAACCGGCTAACCTTGATGCACTTAAAGAAACAACTCTTGACAATCGTAAAGTTGATGATTTTGTTACCGAATTTTCCGGAATTACCGGTGAAAAAGTGGAATTATCATTCTACGATCAAGTTGATGCTCCAATGGTTTTTCCATACATACACCAAGGAAATAAACTTGCTACTTTAGTTGGTTTCAACAAAAAAACCGACATGCAGGTTGCAAAGGATGTTGCCATGCAAGTAGCAGCCATGAGCCCTGTTTCGATAGATAAAGATGATGTTCCCGAAGATGTTCGTCAAAAGGAATTTGAAATTGGCCGTGAGCAAGCACGTTTGGAAGGAAAACCCGAAAATATGCTTGATAAGATTGCCGAAGGAAAACTTAATAAATTCTTTAAGGAAAGTACATTGTTAAACCAAGAATTTATTAAAGACAACAAAATGACCATCCGTCAATACCTTCAAGGTGTTGACAAAGATTTAAAAGTTGTTGCCTTTAAACGTGTTTCTTTGAACATCTGATAAAATATTTTATAATTCAAAAGCACCCCTTTTTAGAGGTGCTTTTTTTATGCCTAAAAACACATAGAATTACACATATTCAAAACATGTTTCTTAACATGTTTTTCAAAAGCAGCGTGCAATTTATTGTTTCCCTTGCATTTACAGACACTCACGTTCAAACTCATTTCTTGTATTAATCAAAAAAATGTTTAAGGAATTTCGTTTGACCTTTAATCTTCTAAATTTGTGTACGATAATTTTTTACCCTTTATCAAAAAACTAATAAGGAGGATTTATGAACAAACGTAATGTTGTTATTATTGGAGCTGCTGGAAGAGACTTCCACAATTTCAATACTTTTTTCCGCGATAAGGAAGAGTACAATGTTGTAGCATTTACAGCCGCTCAAATTCCTGATATTGATGGTCGCAAATACCCTAAAGAACTTGCCGGCAAATTCTACCCTAACGGAATTCCCATTGTTTCAGAAAACGACCTAACTAAGATTATTAAAGAACAAAACGTACAAGACTGTGTTTTTGCATACAGCGATGTAAAATACCAGCGTATAATGCACATAAGCGCCGTTGTTAATTCCGCAGGGGCAAACTTTATACTACTCGGACCTAACGAAACAATGGTAAAAAGCACAAAACCTGTAATTGCCGTTGTAGCAACACGTACAGGTTGTGGAAAATCGCAAACTTCTCGTAAGATTATCGAATACTTAATGGGATTAGGGCTTAAGGTTGTAGCTGTTCGTCACCCAATGCCTTACGGCGATCTTGCTAAGCAAAAAGTACAACGTTTTGCCACTATCGACGACCTTAAAAAGCATAAATGTACTGTTGAAGAAATGGAAGAATACGAACCACATGTAGTTCGTGGAAACGTTATTTATGCTGGTGTTGACTACGAAGCAATTCTTCGCGAAGCTGAAAAAGATCCTAGCGGTTGCGATGTAATTCTTTGGGATGGTGGAAACAACGATTTTTCGTTCTATAAACCAGATTTAACTGTTACCGTTGTTGACCCGCACCGCCCCGGTAACGAAATTAGTTACTATCCAAGCGAAGTTAACCTACGCTTGGCCGATGTTGTTGTAATTAACAAAATGGATTCCGCTTCTCCGGAAGGAATTCAAACAGTTCGCGAAAACATTCGTAACAACAACCCCAAAGCAATTGTTGTTGATGCTGCTTCGCCAATTAAAGTTGATAAACCCGAACTTATTACCGGAAAACGTTGCTTAATAGTTGAAGACGGGCCAACATTAACTCACGGTGAAATGAAAATTGGAGCAGGAACAATTGCTGCCCGTAAATTTGGGGCTGCTGAAGAAATTGATGCTCGTCCTTACTTGGTAGGAAAACTAAAAGAAACATACCAAATTTATCCTAACATTGGCAATATTCTACCTGCAATGGGTTATGGCGAACAACAACTAAAGGACCTCGAAGCAACCATTAACAATACCGATTGCGACACTGTAGTAATAGGAACTCCTATTGATCTTAACCGAATAATTAAGATTAAAAAACCAACTACACGAGTATTCTACGACTTAGCAGAAATTGGATTACCAGATCTTAAAGGTGTTCTTGAAGATTTTGTAAAAAATCATAAGTTGAAATAAAAGAACTAATTTATCACGAAAAAAGGCGGTTTAAAACCGCCTTTTTTTTTACAAAACAAATCTATTAAGATTTACTTCTTGCAGCATTTTTAATACTAATACGTTGCTTAAGCCAACTATAAATTTCGCTATTTAACGCATTTACTTCTTTAATACTTTTATTTTGTACTAAAGTTAACCACACAACATTTACAGTATCGGCCACTCTAAAACAGGTCTCTCTCCAATTATACAATATAATGGCACTCAACGGTAGCGTTACAAGATATAGAAAAGCATACCAAATAAATCCAAAAATAAAACCAACAACTAAAAATTGAATTAAGTATGAAAGTGGTAGCAATATCAATATAATGCCATGACGAACCGAGCTATGAAACTGTACATCTTCGAACTTATTGCTTAAAAAATAAGCCCCTAGGATAGATATTGCATGATTTACAAATCCGTACAATGCTAAAGGTGAAAAAAGAAGTATTAGTAGCAATTGCAATGGCAGCAAAAAGATTTTTTTTGCTTTAAGAGGAATTCCTCCACTTGGGATATGAAACTTTTCCAATAACTCAGCATAGCGATTTACACTAGACATAAACGACTCGTATTTTTTCTCGTTTTTCGCCTTTGTCTCATCAAGGAGGGTTACCAGTTTTTTATTAATGATAAACTTATGATTCTGCGTAGGTTTTATCTTTTGCTCCTTTATAAAACGGTCTGTGAATATATCCATCACAGAAAGATAGCCGTTATAGTATTCCTCGCTATCAATATTAATAATCTCCTCCTTTAACCTATCCCTTAATTCATCGATTAAAGTATTATATGCCTGTGCTTTATTTTCCCTATAAAGGCTAAGGTATTTACTTATAGGGAAAGGGTCTCCAATTCGAATAAGCAACTTACTGTGGTACTTAACGTAATTGCTGTATTCCAAACCTACAGGTACAATATGAATGTTTAAACTTTCGCTCGATGCCTCCTCTGCCTGAAATGCAATTCGGGCAATTCCTTTTTTTAATTGACGCAACCTTTTAAATCCTGCATGATTTCCTTCTGGTAGAATAACTAATCCATTTTTGTTTCGAAGGACATCCATAGTTTTTTTAAATATCGAATCGTTTAACGACAAATTTTCGTATCCATCACGAATTCGATAAACAGGCATTATTTTAAGAAACGTTAGAATTTTCGATAGTAAGGGTTTCTTAAAAATATCAGCCCTAGCCAAAAAAACAGGCTGCCATTTCCTTTTTATGGTAAGAATAGCTAACGCATCAATTAACGCATTCTGATGATTTGGCGCAAAAATTAAGGTGGCATTTTCGGGTAACTTATCGAGACCTACTACTTCGGTTTTAAAGTACAACCGAAACATAAAATCCTGATAAAATTTTAATCGTTCATAAGCCTTAGAGTATTGCTCCACTTTATTTCTGTCGGTAGGCATAAAAAATTTTTTTCTAATTAGATGGTAAAGGTTTACGCGACCAGTAATATGCTATGCCTAAACCGGAAATAATGTGCCATATTCCCCACAAAGCAGCAATAAAAGCCATGCCTCCTAACCCATCGAATAAATTTGGATTAAAAATCAAAACTAGCCCTAATCCAGAGTTTTGGATCCCCGTTTCAATAGAAATGGTTCTTCTATCCCTAGGATTAAGCTTAAAAATTGTTGGCAGTGTATATCCAACCAACAGACCCAACGCATTATGTACAATTACAATTAATACGATTAAGTGTACATACTTAAGAAAATAGTTAAAGTTCGAAGCTAGTGCCGCAACTACATATCCAAGGAATATAATAATTGATAAATACTTTATAGGGTTTGATATTTTCCCCGTTATTTTAGGAAAGTAATGCGCAAATAGCATTCCTAACACCACTGGGAGACCTAAAAGAATTAGCACCGTTTTTATCATCTCCCAAGGATTTATTTGTATTGGAATAACCAAATTAGAAGCACGTGAATATAAACTTCCCCAAAAAGCAAAGTTGAATGGGGTCATGAACACTGCAATAGTTGTTGCAATAGCCGTTAATGTTACCGACAAGGCAATGTTTCCTTTTGCTAACGATGATATAAAATTCGAAATATTCCCTCCTGGGCACGCTGCCACAAGTATCATACCCATTGCAATACTAGGCGTAGGTCTAATTAAAAGAACCAACAGAAAAGTAAAAAAAGGTAACGCAAAAAATTGCGAAATGAATCCAACTAAAACCGGTTTTGGATTTGTAATCAACATTTTAAAATGTTCAACCTTTATTTGTAACGCAACACCAAACATTATTAAGGCAAGCGTAATATTCATAAAAAATAAACCGCCCTTACTAAAATTTAGCCAAATCCAATCCAACGTTTCCATGGTAGATTTCAAATGCAAATCAATTTTAGAAACCTTTCCTTGCGATAACTCAACTCTATGCCTGTTTGAGTAGTACCAATCGTTACCGCTAATAACACTATCGGGTAATCCTACACGATTATATGCTTCGCTTAATTTCATTCCTATTCTCAAAGACGAAATTTGAAGTCCCCCCCTAGCAGAATTCTTTTGCCGTTTAAGGTTAATATGTAACTTTTTATGAACCGGAGCCAATCGAATGTCAGTAATAACGCTATCTTCGACTACTGCCTGATTCGGACCATAATAGTACCTTAGTACGCTTTCCTTTCGAGTAGGTTTTCCTACCATTTTTTTTAGGGTCAGCGAATCTGTCATTAAAGGTACCTTCTTTAGAAGTCTTACATAGGACTCTGCATAACTCCAACTAACAGAAATAAGCATTAAAAATACTAATGCCAACAATGTTTTTCGCATACTCATTTTCATGAACACAGTTTTAAATAAAGCTAAAACATGGTGAATTGCAAAAGTGCAGCTTTTTTACGATATCTCCATAAAAAACAGTTTTTGTATAGACGATAAACACAGCAGTAAACTGACTATAAACAAATAACAATCGCAAAATAATCAACTCGTAAATACATAAAAAAGGGAGAAATATAAATTTGAAATAAAAATCAACTATCTTTGCGAGGCAAAAAAATGTAGGTTTAACTAAAAAAGCGTAATTATGCCTGTAAAAATCAGACTAAGCCGCCATGGTAGGAAGAAATTCGCCTACTACCACATTGTGGTGGCGGATAGCAGGGCGCCACGTGATGGCAGATTCATCGAAAGGATTGGCTCGTATAACCCGATGACAAATCCTGCTACTATTGAATTAAATTTTGATAGGGCATTGGACTGGCTTCAAAAAGGCGCTCAACCTACCGACACCTGTAGGGCTATTTTATCGTACAGAGGTGTTCTAATTAAAAAGCACTTACTCGAAGGAGTTAAAAAAGGTGCTATGACTCAGGAACAAGCAGAAGAAAAGTTCCAGAGTTGGCTAACCCAAAAGGAAGCCCAAATTCAGGCAAAAGTTGATTCTTTGGCTAAGAGCAAAGTTGAAACAACTCAAAAACGTGTTGAAGAAGAATCGAAGATTCGCGAAGCACGGGCTCAGGAAATAGCTAAGAAACGTGCCGAAATGGCTGCTAAGGAAGCTGCCGAAAGTGCAAAAGAAGAAAGCACTGAGGAAAATGCTCCAGAAGCAGACAATGACACTCCTGCCGAAAAAACTGAAGAGTAGTAGGCATGAGTAATGCCGGTTTCGTTGAAATAGCTTTTATTCAAAGAACACATGGCATTAAGGGTGAGTTACAGTTGAATTGGTTAACAAACAGCGAACTCAACCCTTCTGAATTGGAATCGGTTTTCATTGAAATTGATGGAATACCGGTTCCTTTTTTTATTGAAGAGGTAAAGTCCTTTTCCGGCGAAAAGGTTATTATTAAACTTGACGAAGTCGATACCATTGAGCAGGCAACCAACTTAGTTTCCCATCCTGTTTTAATCCCCTTAAACCAAATGCCCGATGAAGAATTAGGGTTGGAAGATTTAGTCGGTTATAAAGTTTGCGATTCTGCGAACAAGCAATTAGGAACAATAACAGCATACGAAGATTTTGGATATAATGCCATTTTTACAATAAAACTTCCAACGAATAAAGAAATCCTCATTCCTGCTACCGATGCTTTTATCGTAGAATACGATGAGAAGCACAAAACCATTAAAATGCAATTTCCCGAAGGTCTTTTAAACGACCTTTTAGAACTCTAAGTCCTTTTCAAAAAACGCTATACTATTTCTCCATCGATCGGGAATCGGTAATGTTTCTTTTCGAGAATCACTATAGCAAACCATTACGGCTTTATTAGTAGCAACAACCTGTTCAGTAGTGAGGTTCACTATCTCCTGCATCATTTTTAAACTCTTATTCCCTAAGTTATAAATTTTGCTATGCACTTCAATAGAATCGTACAAATGGATAGGGTGCAGGTATTCGATGTGAATACTTGCCAATATTAAACCTCCAACATTCCAGTTCATTTTTTCTTCGAAAACCTGATTAAAGTACGAAAGACGTCCAAGATCAAAATACTGCTGATAAACCGAGTTATTTACGTGACCTAACTCGTCAACGTCGTTGAACCTAACCTGAACGGGAATAGAATGAAAATACTTAAGCGGTTTGGGATTGCTGCTCATTTGCTGCCATGCTCTTTCTATCAAGGTCCTCGTATATCGAATTACGGCTTATAAACTCTGGAATGAGTTCCTTCATAACCGATACAATTTTAAAGTTGTTATGGTTTGGAAGAATTCGCAGTAATTCATCTATTTTCGACACAACAAAATCAGATTTGTATTGCTGAATCTTAGCAATCATTATCTTAGGATGATATGTCGGTAAGGTATTTTCCTTGTTGTTCAAAAGTTCTTCGTACAACTTTTCGCCAGGACGAAGTCCCGTAAAGTTTATTTGAATGTCCTTACCCAACTGCAAACCGGAAAGTTTAATCATCTTTTTAGCCAAATCGATAATCTTAACCGGCATTCCCATATCGAAGATATAAATTTCCCCACCATTGCCCATTGCACCGGCTTCCAAAACCAACTGACAAGCTTCAGGAATAGTCATAAAGTAACGGGTAACTTCGGGATGAGTAATGGTTAACGGACCGCCTTGTTCGATTTGCTTTTTAAATCGCGGAATAACAGAACCGTTAGAACCAAGTACATTGCCAAACCGGGTTGTTATAAAATTAGTTTTAACCCGAATATTAAGCGTTTGCGTATAAATTTCGGCAATACGCTTACTTGCTCCCATTACGTTTGTTGGATTAACCGCCTTATCCGTAGAAATCATTACAAACTTTTCTACTCCAAATTTTACAGCAGTATCGGCAATTAACTTTGTTCCAAAAACATTATTGAAAATAGCCTCGGAAGGATTGTTCTCCATCATAGGCACATGTTTATAAGCCGCTGCATGAAATACAACTTGAGGCTTAAACGTTTCGAAAAGTTTGTTAACCCTATACTCGTTAGTAACGCTTCCAATAACCGTTTCAAAATCGAAGAAGTGCATTTCTTCTTTCAATTCAAGTTCAATATCATAAAGCGGCGTTTCTGCTTGGTCAAAGAGGATTACTTTACCTGGGCTAAATTTCGAAATTTGACGAACCATTTCGCTGCCAATAGAGCCTGCTGCCCCAGTAACCAAAACAACCTTATCCTTAACATAAACTTGAATTCGCTTTTTATCCAACACAATTGGAGGCCGCTCCAGTAAATCTTCAATTTTTATGCTCTTAATCTGGTTTAGGTTGATTTCGCCGTTAATCCAGGCTGTTGTATCGGGAACGGTTTGAACCTTAACATCAAAATTCAAACATTTTTCAACTATTCTGCTCTTTTTATCGGCATCTAGACTTTTTTGGGCTATAATCACCCGCGAAATTTTATACTTCTGTATTAAAAACTCTATTTTCGAAGTATTGTAAATATTAATATCTTCAATTTTATTCCCGTCCTGCAAGTTATATGGGTCGATAAAACCGATAACCCTAATTCCCGAAAGCGTATCCTTGTCAATCGCACGTTTAGTTGCAGCAGCAAATTGCTCAACTCCAACAATAAGTATATTTTCCTTATCAATATCTATATTTTTAATGGAATAGTACAAGGTTTTATAAAACAACCGGGACCCGATCATTATAATGGAGGTAATAAAGTAATCTATAAGTAAAATAGAATTGGGAATTATAAATTGTCCTGAACCAGAGTAATTAATAAAATTGATTATAAAAAGAATAATTGTACTGCTAGTAACAACTAAAAAAATGCGTTCCGCATCTTTAATACTTGTATAACGAATTAATCCAGCATACGTTCTAAAAGCAATAAAACTCAATGCGCGAACAAATAAAACTAAAGGCGCAATAATTTTTAACGAATATAATTCGTCACTACTAAAACGAAACTCAAACCGTATATAATACGAAAGAGTGATGGATACCATGCAAATTAGTAAGTCGATTGCAAAAACTATCCAGCGTGGAGTGTGTTTTACTGGAGTTATCATAATAATGGTTTGTTACAGCAAAGGTAATGTTATTTACGCAAGTATTCAAAAACCATGCCTTAAGTAAAAAGATTTTTCACCTTCGTACTTTCAAAAATAATTGACACGACTTTAAACTAAAGCCATACACAAAATATTCTAAATTTGCAGTGCGAAAATCGAAAAACATTTGTTATGCGTAAAAACATTCTTGAAAAACTAAACTTAAACGGCAATTACTATTTAATTTTATTGTGGAGATTTTTTCTCGTAATGATATTATTCTCCATTACAAGAGTCTTATTCTACCTATTTAACCAACAACTATTCAGCGAAGTAACATTTTCCAGTTTCATGAGAATGTTGGCAGGCGGTCTTTGGTTTGATACTAGCGCAATTATTTATACAAACGTTGTTTATTTTGTATTGGCATTACTTCCGTTTGCCTTTCGATATAAAAATTGGTACCAGCAAGTATTAAAATACCTCTTCATTGTAACCAACAGTATTGTGCTTGGTGCAAACTGTGCCGACTTTATATATTTTCGGTTCACCATGCGAAGAACAACCACCACTGTTTTTAGTGAATTTAAACATGAAACTAACTTCGGTAATTTAATTCCAAAATTCATTATCGATTACTGGTATGTATTTATTATTTGGATATTATTAATTGTGATACTCGTTGTTTTATACGGCAAAAATCGTCCTGCAAAACTTAAGCAAGGCTTCAAAAACAATATTATCCCATTTTTTACCCGAGTTGCCATATTACTCATTTTTGCAACATTTATGGTTGGTGGAATGCGTGGAGGATTTAGGCATAGTACAAGACCCATAACTCTAAGTAACGCAGGACAGTATGTAAATGAGCCCTTGGAAGCTGCAATTGTACTAAACACCCCTTTTGCCATTTATAGAACCATAGGCAAACAATCGTTACAAAAAGTTTCCTTCTTTAAAACCAAACAGGAACTCGATGCTGAATATACGCCCTTACACATCCCGGATAGTACGAGCATTCCCAAAAAACAAAACGTCGTAATTTTTATACTCGAGAGTTTTGGGAGAGAATACATTGGAGCATACAACGACAACCTTAAAGCACAAGGGTACAATGGATTTACACCATTCCTTGATTCTATAATTCATCAAGGATTAAGTTATAAGTATTCTTTTGCCAACGGAAGAAAATCGATTGATGCAATGCCATCCATTTTAGCCAGCATTCCCATGATGGTAGAGCCTTACTTTTTAACCAGCTACTCCGGTAACAAAATAAACAGCGTGGCTTCGCTGCTCAAAGCGGAAGGTTATTACACTGCATTTTTTCATGGAGCTCCCGATGGATCTATGGGGTTTCAGGCTTTTGCAAATGTTGCAGGATTTAAGGACTACTTTGGGATGAGCGAATATCCAAATTCCAACGATTTTGACGGAATGTGGGGAATATGGGACGAGGAATTTTTCCAATTCTTCGCCCAGAAACTAAATACTTTTAAGCAACCGTTCTGTGCTGCAATATTTTCTGTTTCATCGCATCATCCCTTTAAGGTCCCGGAACGTTACGAAGGAAAGTTTCCAAAAGGAACTCTGCCCATTCATCATTGTATAGCATACACCGATTACTCGATAAAGCGATTTTTTGAAACTGCTTCAAAAATGCCATGGTACGACAGCACTCTTTTTGTTTTCACTGCCGACCATGCAAACCAACCGTACTTTCCCCAGTATAAAACCAGTTTAGGGGCATATGCCGCCCCATTAGTATTTTATACACCTTCGGGCAAGTTAAAAGGAAGCGTTAACCAAATTGCTCAACAAATTGACATTCTTCCTTCGGTGATGGGATACCTGAACTATCCAAAACCATTTGTTGCATTTGGGAGAAATCTGTTCGATGGCAAATCGGAACCGTTTGCCGTAAGTTACACCAACAACACCTATCAACTGGTAATGAGAGATTACCTTTTGCTATTCGACGGGAAAAAATCGGTAGGTCTTTATCAATTTAAAACCGATTCATTGTTACTAAACAATGTTCAAAAGGAACACCCTGAAGAGGTAAAGCAAATGGAACAAAAAATTAAGGCAATAATTCAACAATACAATTCCCGGATGATTGAAGATAATTTGGTTGCGAAATAGTAAGAATCCTAATTCGAAATTTTTACATAATTACCGTAAAAAGTAACATTATACTCTTTTAAGCGATAACCACTTGACGGATAACCATAGTTAAAAAGGTAATATTTTGTTCCACAGTGTGGGCACGTTGCCGTTCCGGAGCCATTTTCATCTAACCTAACCGAAGAGTTATAATCCATATGCTGGGGACAGGTTGCATCAAAGGCAAGTATTTCGGAATCATCCTTACGAAAAACTATTACTCCGTTTCCGTTGTATCCAATGTTGGAAATTTTAACGGCACCCAACGGTACGGTTAAGTTTATGTAAGCAGGTTCGTTAATGTTAATTTCATAATTAACGTAAACATTGGGAACAATTTCAGGTTCTTCCTTATCGCATCCTACAAAAGAAAATGTAGCGGACAATAAAAAAAGAATTACTATTTTTGATTTCATTACAGCTGTTTTGATGGGACAAATTTACAAAAAGGTTTTAACTTTGAGTTTTCTGCTTGTGACATTGTTAACTGGTTGTCATAAAGATATAGCCCCGTTAACAACGCCTCCTTCGCATGGAAGATATTCCCGACAAGTTAAAAGGGAAAACAGGAGAAGAGCATGGCAAGCATACTGGCACGACAGGAAAACGAACCGCCTTACAAGCGATGCAAATAAAAAGATTAAAAAATCGAATAAGGCGCAGGCACACGCAGAAAAAAAACTTAGAGAAAAGCATGTAAAGAATCAAACCGAGGAAGTACAAGAACAAATGAAAAACTCGTTGAAGGAAGCCCAAAAGAATAACCCCCAAAGAAGCCTTCGACAACGATTAAGATTATGGAAATTTAAAAAGAAATAGCATATGGATTCTGGCGACTATATCTACATTGTTATAGCAATAATACTAGCAGTAATTAATGCTGTTGCAAAAAAGAAGAAAAAAGAAGCAGCTGCTCAAAAAACTAAGCCAAATATCAATTTAGATTCCACTCCTGAATCTATAATACGAAATTTGCTTGAAGGAAAAACAACCGAAGATACGGGTAAAGAAGCCCCGCACGATTATAATTCTATTTGGGGACAAAATATTAACATGGAAGAGCCCACAAGCGAGGAACCGATAACAGACAAAAGTAATGAGCAAGAGCACTTCCACTATATTACTGTTGAGGATACTCCTCCACTAGATGTTGTTCCTCCGGAACAGAAAAACGAACTGGATAAACCGGAAAGCGTTTTAGAAACGTTGGAAGAAGGTGTTGGCTTCAGTCAAGACCAAACCGAAGAAGAGCCAGATATTATTTTCGACCTAGAAAAGGCCTTGAAGGAAGAACAAAAAAACAGAAACAAAATATTAGAGGATTTCGACCCTGTAAAGGCAATTATATATAGCGAAATAATGAACCCTAAATATTTGTAAACAGGAAATTAATCTTGCTATTTTCTGTTTATTAAACTATATTTGCAACACAAAGAGTTCCGAATCATCGGAATTCTTTTTTATTTAACCAATATAAAAAACTATGTCGAAAGTGACTTACTTAACAGAAGAGGGATTAACGAAACTGCGCAAGGAACTTGAACAACTAAAAACCGTTGAACGTCCTGCCATTTCGAGAATGATTGCTGAAGCTCGCGATAAGGGAGACTTATCGGAAAACGCCGAGTATGATGCTGCTAAGGAAGCACAAGGCATGCTTGAACTTCGAATTTCGAAGTTGGAGAACACCATTGCTAACGCTCGCATAATTGATGAATCGAAAATCGACACAAGCCAAGTGCAAATCCTTAACAAAGTAAAAATTAAGAACACCAAAACTAAGGCAGTAATGGAATACATGTTGGTTGCCGAATCGGAGGCTAACCTAAAAGAAGGAAAGTTGTCCGTTGCTACCCCTATTGCCAAAGCCTTAATTGGGAAAAAAGTCGGCGATGTTGTCGAGGTTAAGGTTCCTTCAGGTTTAATGCAATTTGAAATTTTAAACATTTCAATTTAAAAAATACAGCTATGGCAACTATCTTCTCACGAATTGTAAACGGCGAAATCCCCTCGTATAAAATTGCGGAGGATGATAGGTTTTATGCCTTTTTGGATATCAACCCACTGGCAGAAGGACACACCCTTGTTATACCTAAAGCAGAAGTTAATTACATCTTCGATTTAGACCCGGACACCCTTTCAGGGTTAACCTTGTTTGCCCAACGCGTAGCAAAGGCAATTGACAAGGCCATGCCTTGCAAACGAGTTGGCGTTGCAGTACTCGGACTTGAAGTTCCACACGCACACATTCATCTTGTTCCCTTAAACAAGGAATCGGACATCGATTTTCGTAAGCCTAAGTTGAAATTAACCCCGGAAAGATTTACGGAAATAGCCCAAAAAATTTCAAAAGAATTTAAATAGACTAAAAATGAAAGGGAGCGTAAGTTCCCTTTTTCAATAAGAACTACTCGGTTATAACTTCATTCACTACGTTTATAACCAAATCCATTTCGAATCCCCTTGACATGCCAAATCGAATCAACTTCGATTTTAACTCGTAAGTCGATTTTGCCTTAATCTGTTTTGCCTTTCGGGCAACTAAATCTGTTAACGTTTTTTTATTTGTCTCCGGGCTTATTTCCAACAATGCTTTGTTGATAATACCTTCCGAAACCCCTTTCGATTTAAGAACTGAAACTATTTTTACCCGTCCCCATTTATTTAACCGACTTTTATCCCGAACAAAAAAACGAGCATATCTGAAATTATCCACAAATCCATCGTTCACCAATTTCTGAACAACAAACTGGATTTCCGTCTCATTTAGCCCCAACTTTACTAGTTTAACCTTTATATCGCCTGTACATTTTTCGCTACGCGCACACAAGGCCTGCATTCTCTGCAAAGCCACTTCCTTCGATATTTTTTGCTGATTTTTCATTGCTAACCGACAAACTCGCCACGTATCATTCTCTCTTTCCCGTTAATATCGCTACGTAACTCGATATTGACAAAATCGTACTCTTCGAGAAGTTGAACCATTTGTTTTCCAAGTTTCTCGTTAATCTCAAAGTAAACCCTTCCGCTTTTACTCAGCAGTTTTTCGGCTCTTGAAACAATCGCCCTGTAAAATTTCAAAGGATCATTATCCGGAACAAAAAGAGCAAGGTGCGGCTCAAAATCAAGCACATTCGAATTCATAACCTGCTTTTCGGAATCCAACACGTAAGGCGGATTGCTTACCACAATGTTGAATGGAGCACCTTCTACTTGCACCGAATTCAAAATATCAACTTTAGTTGCACTCACTTCAACATTATTCATTGCAGCATTTTCTGTGCAAACATTTAGAACTTCTTCGGAAATATCAATCGCAGAAACAAGGGCATTATCAAGCAACTTAGCCAACGAAACGGCTATACATCCACTTCCCGTACCAACGTCAAGAATTTTAAGATTCGGTTGCGTATTTTCCGACAATATCCAATTAACCAACTCCTCCGTTTCGGGACGAGGAATAAGAACACTAGAGTTTACCTTAAATGTTAGCCCCATAAAACTGGTATGTCCTAATACATACTGAACAGGCTCTCCTTTTTTCAGCATTTCAAGCACTTGCTTAATTTTGGCAACACTTTTCTCGTCGATGCACTTTTGAGGGGAAATGTGGATTTCCCAATCTTTAATACCTAAAACATCCTCTA
>ERZ795053.933-NODE-933-length-37429-cov-10.902793_pt1 | contig 37429 bp, 29 predicted proteins | sample MGYA00375137_ERZ795053 | MGnify/ENA primary metagenome ERZ795053 (study PRJEB30182, sample SAMN05720284) | activated sludge metagenome | isolation source: Anaerobic digester | place: Hong Kong | collected 2014-12-17 ... | reverse complement strand
CCGTTTCCGGCTGTATTGGCGGCGTCACACTCAGCAAGGACGGCCGCAGCGCCTCGTCCAGAGCGGCCAGCAAAGCGGGCACGTCCGGGTAGCGCTGCTGCGGTTGTTTGTCCGTGGCCCGCTGCAAAACATCATCCAAAGCTGACGGTAAATCGGGAAACCTGTCGCCCAGTAACGGCAGGGGTTGGTGCAGATGTTGTTGCAAGAAATTGATGGGCGTTGGCCCCGGGAACGCTTTTTGGCCGGTGAGCATCTCGAACAGGAGCAAGCCAAAGCAGTAAATGTCGCTAGACGGCCGTACCGGTTCATCGCGAATTTGTTCCGGCGAAAGATAGGCCGGCGAGCTGATCAGCGCCCCCTCTTCTGTCAAACTGCCGCCGTCGGCAAAGGCCAGGTTTTTGGCAATGCCAAAGTCGGCCAGATAAGCGTTTTGCAGATCGTCCAGCAAGACGTTGGCCGGTTTGATGTCCTGATGCAGGACGCCATGGGAATGCGCGGCCGCCAGGGCGTGCCCCACCTGCGACGCAATTTGCCGGAACATGGCCAGCGGCAGCGGACCTTGCTGCAAATGGGTGTCCAGGCTGCCCTGCAACAAACGCATAATCAGGTAAGCGGCATCCGGTTCACGCCAGTAATCGTACAGCGGCACAATGTGAGGATGTTCCAGCCGGGCGACCAGATGGGCTTCGGCTTCAAACCGGCGAATGAAACTGGGATGATTGGCGAAGCGGGGCAAGATGATTTTTACGGCCACGTCTCGCTGCACCGAGGGCTGCACGGCCCGGTAAACGACGCCATAGCCGCCGGACCCGATGCGCTCGGCCAGTTCAAAGCCTTTGACTGCCCGCCCACTGAGATCCTCAATGCCGATCTCTCCGGGTGACGGGGTGGGTTTCGGAATGGGTGACGGGGCGATTTCCTGGCGCGCCAGCCGCACAAAGGCGAGCTGCTCTTCTTCGGGAATGTGGAGAGCGAGGGCCACCAGTTCGGCAAGCTGGACAGACGGCCGTAAGGCATCCGCTTCCATCTTGCGCACAGTGATCGGCGCACAGCCGGCGCGGCGGGCCAACTCCGACTGCGTCAATCCCAAAGTTCCTCGTCTTTCCCGAACGATCTGGCCGAACGACGAAATTTGTTCCATGGAGAGCAATCTCCTTATGATTTTGTGGCCGCAATGTTTATTACCGGGAGAGGGAGAGATGCCCTATTGTAAATGGTTGCTTCCTAAAAAAGCAAGTCAAACTTGGTGACTTTTTGTCTTTTTGGATTGTTTGCAGCGCAAAGTGGGCGGATCGAACGATACGGCCGTTGTCCCGCCCCCCAGATCTGGCAACTTTACGCGAACAGGTGCCGCCGCAGCGCGGCAATTTGTGATTGGCGGAAATCCTGAACAATAGGCAGTTGAGCGTCGAACACATCAAAGCCATGAAAGGCGCCGGGGACCACGAGCAGTTCACAGGCCACGCCGCACGCCTGTAACCGCTGGGCATAGGCCACATTTTCATCATGAAACAGGTCCAACGACCCCACGCCAATCCAGGCAGGCGGCAAGCCCGACAGGTCCTCACGACGAGCAGGTACAGCGTAAGCCGGAACATCCGCCCCGCCGCCGGGCTGTCCCAGATAAGATTCCCAGCCGAACCGGTTGCTCTGTGGCGTCCAGGCCACATAGGCGCCGCCATCCAGGTCTGTGCGCAAGACGGTTCTGTCGTCCAGCATCGGGTAAACAAGCAGTTGAAATGAGGGCGCCACGTCCTGCCGATCATAAGCCATTTGCGCCAGGGCGGCGGCCAGACCGGCTCCGGCGCTTTGCCCGCCGATGGCGATTCGCGCGGGATCAATGTTTAACGACTGCGCCTGAGACGCCAGCCAGGTCAGGGTCAGATAGCTGTCGTGCAGCCCGGCGGGGAAGGGGTGCCTGGGGGCCAGCCGATAATCGACAGAAACGACCAAAATGCCCAGCTCATGGGCAAATTGGGTGCAGCTGACGTCATCCATTTCCGGTTTACCAATCACGAAGCCGCCGCCATGCAGCCACAGCAAAACCGGGGTTGGCCCGGCGCTGGCGGCGGGTTGGTAAAGGCGGAGACGGACGCGGGTTTGCTCGTGGGGATGGGGGATAGTGATAGTTTTGATGCGGACATCGGCCGGAGGCTTAGGTCCGCGCATCAGCGAGATCATCACCTTCATGAACCAAAGATTCCGTCGGTTGAAATTCAGCGTGGGACTCTTTCGGGCGACTTCTTGTAATTGAGGATGGATTTCCGAGGACTTGTTGGTCATGGTCGGTAGGATGCGCCTTTTGCAGATAGATTCGTCACCCATTTAGGAGACCAGCCAATCTTCTGTCCAAGAATCATGTTCAATTGGGCGACGTGTTCCTGAACGTGGCGCATATTGTCCAGCAGTAACGCCGCAAAGGTAACTTCGCCCCAAGGGAATGCACACGGCCGTTGAGCCTCCTCCCCGGTCAGGGCGTCAATGGTCCCCTTACATTTTTCGCGTGTATACGCAAGGTAAGAGAGTAATTCGTTCCGGCGATAGGGCTTCTCGGGAATGATACCTGCCGGGTCCAACTCGTCGAGTGTGAAGGGGGCTGGCGGAACAAACCCTTCAACTGAGCCAGACAGGTACAAATCAAGCCAGAAAAGGGTGTGATAGGCCAGATACCAAAACTCCGCCGCGCGGGGTAACCGGGGATCGTCCCATAGCCGGACCTGCCACAGGTCATCGGGACAGGCGAGAAGGACATTCTCCAGCATATCGATCGTAGCGACGAACTGCTGCGCCAGCGCAGACTTTAGCGTGTTATCCAATTTTGCCTTCTGAAAGAGATTTTCTCGCCTGGGATCACGACAGATACGCTTAAGACTCTGCCGATCAAGCCAGTGGCAGCACGGTGGTGACACCGGCCGCATTCCTTCAAGTGCGTAGCGCCTAACTCTATCAGGTTTTATCGATTTCTGATAAATAAATCAAGCGGTCGGTTTGTTACGTTAATTTTAAGTCTGTCATTTTTTCCGGAGTCTCCCCAGTCACATTTAAACGATTAAATTCTTGAGGCTGGTGAGAAGTTACCGGCAGCGTAACCGGTTGAATTGTCTTGAGATATCCCCAGAACATCAGCCCAACGCCAGCGCTCATGGCGATGTACAAATATTGCTCGTGCCCCAAGCGAGTCAGGCTACCTCCGGCGGCAACGGCCAGCGCGCCGACGGCCAGCAGAATGAGGCCCACCATGCGCGCCTTCATCATGCGCTTGCGCCAAAAAACCCAGGCCGACCACAATGCGCCGCCCACCAGCACCAGCGTGCCGACGCTGTTGATGGCGATGGTCAGAACGGTCAGTGGCAGGGGTTTGTCCAGGGCGTGCCAGCCGGTTTGGGCCAACTGGGCCACATTAACCGGCGACTGGCTGACCAGGCCAATGCCGTAGCCGCTGAGGAGAATCATGCTCCACGTGCCCAGGTTGCGCAGCCAGGGTGTGTGAACCAGGACGAGCCAGGTGCCCAGGCCCAGCCAGCCGACGACCAAAGTCGCCCCGCAAACGTAGTAAAGGCGGGCCAGCGCCGGCGTCCAACCGGTCACGTCGCCGACCACCTGGGCGCCGGCGGCCACGGCAAACATGGCAAAGGCCAGGCTCCAGGCGGCTTCTTGCGGCCGTATCTTTTGCCGCATGCGGTTGAGCATCATCAGGGCCATTGCACCACTGATGAATGCGGCCAATAGGGGCAGGCTTTCCAGCCAGGCTGGATTGGTGGTTGGTGCAGTGGCGGTGGTAACAGGGGCGGAAACGGCCGTTTCCTCCGCCATCTGTGGCAATGAAGCGGTCGTTGGGTCCACGCGGAAGTAGTAATACTCACGCCCGGCAAACATGCCGCCGGTCGGAATGTCCAGCATATAATCGCCTGCCGCCAGCGGTTCTGCCGGCGACAGCTCCATACGGCGCTGAAATTCCGTTTCCTGGGCTTGCAAGGTGATGGGATGGCCGGCGTCATCTCCTTCCAGACGATACAGGAAATAGCGCTGCGGTTCGGCCAGCCCTTTCTGGCTGATGGTCACGTTTTGCAGCTGCGCCGGGCTGATGACCGGTGACTCGCTGGGGAAATTATCAACGGGAAAACTCCAGGCAAACAGCTTGAGGACGCCGGATTGGCGGCCATCGCTCAGCGCCAGATACGCGCCGTCGGCGCGGTCGGGCAAATTGCGCATCAGTTTGTGCTCCGGCTGGCCGGTGGGAATACCGCTCAGCAGCGGGGCCAGGGGGATGCTGAACAGGAACAGCAGCATGACGCCCACGCCAACGGCCGTTCCCTTGGGAATGCGCACCTTGGGTTTGGCCTCCGCCGGTTGGGGGCGGGGGAAACGGCGGCGCAAATAGACGGCCAGGGCCGCGCTGCTGAGCAGCGCCGAGAGGGGCAGCCAGATCAACAGGACCGGCCAGCCCCAAAGCGACAGCGCCGTCTCGGCGTAGGGCGAGAAGAGCATGGGCAGCAGCGCCCAGGCAATGGTTGGCCCCACAAGCAGCAGCCCTACGGCGGGCAGGGCCTGCCCGGCATACAGCCAACCAAGACCCGGCCAGCCAAACAGTCCGCCGACAAATTCCATGCCTAGAACCCGAATGCGGGGCACGCGTTTCAGCCGTTCGGGCATCGGTCCGGAGAAGTTGTCCGGTATCTGGCGCATGTTGGCGCTCATTTGAGCCCGATAGCCGGTGGTCACACGGTAAACGGCCGTGCCAAAAGCAGCAAAACCGATGAAGAGGGGAACGGCCGTGACCCATAACACCATTGGCGCCGCCCAACCTAACTTTGCTGCCGCCGCCGCGTTATCCAGTCCCTGATGCAGCCAGTACGCACGAATCAGCCCTGTGGTTAACGTCGCCACATAATAAGCCATAATCCCGCCGCTCACACCCAGCAGACTACGCCGCCGCAGCCGCTTGTCCACCGCCAGGCCGGTCAGTTCCGGCAGCAGCAGGTAAACCAGCCCCATGAGTGCCAGCACCACGCCGCCAATCATATTCAGTTGGGCGTGAATATTGGGCACTTCTTCGGCCGTGTCCAAAATGCCCGCTGTGCCGGGGATGGCTTGCAGCAGTCCTTGCAGCGTGCCCACCACCAACGCCAGGCTGGAAACGAGCCAAAAACTCGACGGCGTCGCCGCGCGGATTTGCTGGCCCAACGAGCGTAAATCAAGCTGTCGCCACAAGGCCACAAAATACACCCAAAAACCAACCAGCATCACCGTTCCGGCCGTAGCCAGAATCAGGGAGACATGAGGGCCCAGAAAAGCGGCCAATTTGGGCGCTTGAATGCCGCCGTAACCAGCCACTTGTCCGCCCAACGTCAACCCCAGCATCAAGAAAGCCAGGTAAAAGAGCAGCGACCCCGGCACCAAGGTCCAAAAAATGCGATTGGCCGTGCGTTTGCTGGTGCGGCGTCCGGAAAGGCGCGGGCCAAAATAGACCAGGAATCCGGCCAGTGAAACCATCATGCCCGTCACCAGATTGACGTGGGCATGGCTGATGGGGTCCACAAATTCGCCAAAATGACCGGCATAATGAATCCAGTCGGCGTTGGCGGGCAGGACTTGCAGCACACCCTGCACCGTACCCACAAACAACGCCCCGGCGGAAACAACGGCAAACTTGGTCAGGTACCCCAATGGCTTATGGCGCACGTAACGGCCGGCCCAGGCCGTCAAAAAGACGTTCAACACGTAGGTCCAGTAACCCACGCCCATAATGCTGGACGTGATGCGCGTCGGCACCCGGTGCCAGGCGCCCAAAGCCTCCTTTGCCGCCATGTAATCCACGCCCTGCCGCACCATGCTGCCCTCGACCAGGCCCAGCACCAACCAGGCCAGATAAAAGCCGAAAACGCCAAGCAGCGTGAACCAAAAGGAGGCGCTGGCTAACGCCGTGCTGTAAAGCGGTCGGTTAACAAAACGGGGCAGCACGTACCAGGTGATGCCGGTCAATAACACCGTACCGCCACCGACGATGATGATGTGGGAGTTACTCAGGTCGCGGAACAGATGGCCGCCATAACCAGCCTGCCACAGCCACTGCCAGAAGCCGGGGATGCTTTTGACAATAATGTGCAGCCCGCCGATGAGCAGGGCCAGAGCCGCGGCCAAGAAATAGCGCGGCACCTGGTTATCGTAAGCGGTAATTTCGGCCTGACTATATTCGCGTTTGCGCGGAACTTGCGCGGCGGGCACCAGCCACAAAACGGTGCCGATGATAACGGCCGCGCCCACCAGCATGAGCAACAAATCATTTGCCGTCCATTCCAATAAAAACATAAGCTTTCTCCTGTGGGCAGCTTTTAGCGGATACCAGGTTCCAAGAAATAGATAGTTCCAACCCAGACGAGGTAGACGACGATCATGACGACAAGCACGAGCCAGTCGCGCATTTGGGCGCTGCTGCTCCAGCGGTCATCCTCTCGTTCCAGATGGGTGTCCGGAGATTCGTCAGACCAGGTTTCTCCGGGAGCCGGTTTTTTGTCTCTTTCATCAGTTGGTGTCGTCATCAGATGCTCCTTTGCCGACAATTAAGCAATCTCTTCATACAAATCAACGGTTAAAGATCGGGGAGGCGGTTCAATAGCCCGTAAAATGGCATCCACTGTAACCCCCTGCTCCAGCCACAGGGCCAACTGTTCGGAATAATCCCAGTTGGTGACGGCGATGAGTTTGATGTGGCCATCCTCCTTATCACGGGCCCAGAAGTCGAAGCGCTGCCATCCGGGTAAAGATTGCAGATGGGATTTGAGAGAGAGCAAAGAAAAGTAGGTCTCATCCCAAGACTCACGAGGCATTTCGGCCGTGACCACTTGTGAATAAGCGATAACAGAACTCATAACGGTTGCTCCTTAATAGATTTGGCCATGCAGCAAATCCATCACGGTGAGGATGGCCAGCCAGATGAACATGCCGACGAAGAAGAGGGTCAAAAATGTACCAACAGGTCCATTGCCTTCTTCGATATACCCGTTATAAGACTCAATCGGATAGGGTTCTTCTCGGCTGCGAGAAGTTCGCTGCCAACGCGTGTAGGCAAAGAAAAAAGCGGCCAGGACGAAAATCCACAGTCCGACCCAAAGGATGGTGTCCCAATGAATGGTGGTATTTTGCATAAACTGGCTGAGATAATGTTCATAGAGGTAATTGTAATAATTGCGAACAATTTCACCCGTATGGCCAGTTGGCACGTCAGGATTCATGCGTCACCGCCTTCACGCGCCCAGTCAGGCGTGTAATAATCCTCTTCGTCAATCTCCAGGACGTGATATTTGGCGTCTTCCAGATTGCTGAGCAGGCCCGATTTGAGGACGAAGAGAAAGGCGAGAAAAGCGACGCCGGCAAAAATGGCAAAGGAGAGGAACATCCAATCGGCCATGATCCACTCGCTGCCTTTAGGGGCCTCGTGCAAGGCCGGAGCAGCTAGAGCCGTCCTGGCAGAAAGAAACAGCCAAAGCAAAATCGAACCTACAACGAGAAGTAGCCTGTGTTTCCAACTGCTCTTAAATTCTAAATTCATGATTGATATTTCCTTTTGCACGAACGCTTCGTTGAGAATGTTCGTGACGTAAACCAGGATCACCCGGAGATGGCGAGATAGATTACGCAAGGTCTCCGGATGATCTTGCTTCAACCCGATCCTTAGTTGGGGGTCACAGTCAGTTCGTAGTACATGCCTTGTTCATAATGCCCAGGTAGATTGCAGATCAGCACATAATGACCGGCATCCAGGTCCAGTGTGAGTACTCGATTTTCATTTGCTGGATACTGATCTTGTTCGCCGATCTTGGTGAGAGACGCAGCATCTTCAGTCACTTGACCGTTTTCAACTGGTAATTGTGCCGGGGAAAGATCCGTCTTAAAAACAACGAACTCGTGCTGATCGGGGCCGAGATTGCTAAGGACAAAATCGACGGTTCCGGCAGGAACAGAACTGTGATTCAGAAGGATGGCATAGTTTTCTTCAATGACGATGAGACGCTCGTGGGCCTGGGTGATCGTGAGACCAAAGCGCATGCCTTGTTCATAGTGGCCGGGTAGGTTGCAAAGCACCACATAATGTCCCGGTTCGAGATTAAGTGTCAGGGTACGGGTTTCGCCGGTTGGGAATTTTTCCTGCTCGCCAATTTTGGTTAACGCAGGATCGTCTTCAACGACCTGACCGTCTTTTACGGGGAGTTTGTTGGGAGCGAGGTCTGTTTTGAAGACCACGAATTCATGATCGTCTGGCCCCATGTTGTTCAGATCGAACTCGACTTGCCCGGCCGGAATTGAGCTGCGATTCAGGTAGATAGCGAAGCTCTGTTCAATGACTGAAATTTTGCCGGGAGCGATCGTTGTTGTTGCCTGCGGCGTTGATTGGGATGTTGGTTGGGGTGTCGGTGTTAGCGCCGAACCAGTCGAACTGGAAGAAGACGAGCCAACGACAGTAAAACCAACATGCATCCCTTGCTGGTAGTGACCGACAATGTTGCAGATGAGGACGTAACGACCCGGATCCAGGTTTACCGTCAGGCTGCGCGTCTCGCCAGAAGGATATTCTTGCTGTTCACCGATCTTTTGCAGCGATGACGCGCTCTCATTGACTTGTCCGTTCTCTACGGGCAAGTTGTCTGGCGCTAAGTCGGTTTTGAAGACGACAAACTCGTGTTGATCGGGACCATGATTACTCAGGTTAAACGTAACCTGACCGGCGGGCACGGCATTCGTGTTCAGGTAGATGCCGTAGTTTTGTTCAAGGACAGAGACAGTTTCGGTTGATTCGGGAACTGGTGCGGTGCTGTTGCTGGAACTATCAGTCACGGTAAAGCCGACGTGCATGCCTTGCTGGTAATGGCCGACGATATTGCAGATGAGGACGTAATGACCTGGATCGAGAGTAACTGTCAGGTTACGGGTTTCGCCGGATGGATATTCTTGCTGCTCGTCGATCTTTTGTAATGATGACGCGCTTTCGTTGACTTGTCCGTTCTGGACCGGTAGTTTGTCTGGCGCTAGATCGGTTTTGAAGATGACAAATTCGTGTTGATCGGGACCGAGGTTGCTGAGATCAAAGGTAACCTGGCCGGAGGGGATGGTGACACGGTTGAGGTAGATGCCGTAGTTTTGCTCGATGACGGAGATGGTAACGGCCGTTTCTCCTGTCGCTGTCATAGTTGCTGTTGACGCGATCGTTGGCGTGGATTCAGGCGTGGGAGTCGTCGAACTGCTGGCTGACGTCGAATTTTCAGACGTGACCGTGAAGTCAATGCGCATGCCCTGCCGGTAATGATCCGGCAGATTACACATCAATACATAATGCCCGGGTTCAAGTTGCACCGATAACTGTCTCGTTTCGCCCGGTGGAAATTGCTGTTGTTCGTCAATTTTCTGTAGACTGGAGGCATTTTCTTGTACCTGAGCGTCGTTAACCGGCAAATTATCAGCGGACAGGTCGGTTTTGAAGATGACAAATTCATGCTCGGAAATGCCTTCATTGCGCAGATTGAATTTCACCATGCCCGCAGGAACTGAATCCCGATCGACGAAAATATCGAAGTTTTTCTCGATGACGTTAACAGCAACACCCTGAGCCATATTGCCGCTCATAGTTTGAGTTGCCGTTATCGTGGGCGTTGCCGCCGGGGTTTCTGTGGCCATAGCCGCATCGGCCGTTTGCGTTGGGGCAGCGTCAGCTGTGACCACCAGCCCGGCACGCATACCCTGCAAATAATGTCCCGGCAGATTGCAAATAATTACGTAATGACCGGCATCCAACTTCACATTGGCTGTTTTGCTCGTATTTGCGGCGTATTGGCTTTGTTCAAAAACCTTTGTCAAAGAGGACGCTGATTCGTCAACAATACCATTCTTGGTAGGGAGCTTGTCCGGAGCCAAATCGGTTTTGAAGATGACGAATTCATGCTCGGATGGTCCTTGATTGGTCAAATCAAATTCAACTTGACCAGGTTGGACAACATTTGGCGACAAGGTAATGGAAAAATCTTTTTCCGTTACCTGGACCTTTTCTGGTCCTCCAGCACTTGCAGTCGTCGGTTTTACTGTTGCTGTCGCCTGGCTGGTTGTTGGTGTGGCCTGGCTTGTTGTTGCTGTTGACTGACTGGCTGTGGGTGTCGTTTGATTTGCTGCTGCCGTGTTATTGCAAGCTGAAACCAGCAAGACGAAGATCAGGGCGATAAAAAACACGCCCAACTTAGATAACCATTTACTAAACTTACTTAACATCTCATTGCTCCTCAGCTATCAATTAGTTCTGAAGATAGCTGCACATTATTACTTTAGGTGGGTGTCTCTTGAAGGTTGAGACATGTTTGGTTACTTTCATAGACAATCCTTGTTTATATAAATTTAGGGGGCGTGAAAGACCAACCCTGTTGTACTGGTAAGATGGTCGTGTTCAGGTAGATCATCACCCCGTGCTTGTGACTCGCTGATGGCCTGGTTCAATTTCTGAAAATAGGTCTGCCGGATGAGATCGGTTAGCAGCGCTTGGCTCATGGGGAGCTTGCCGCCGACAAAGATTTCGTCCCCGGCCGCCATGCCCGGCGCGACCCAACTGGCGGCAGCACTGAAGGGATCATCTTCCTCAGCGCCCGTATTGACACCAGGACCATCCTGGATCGGATGGGCGTCAATATAGTCGATCATCGGTTGCGGCGGCGTCCATTCCGTCCACATATCAACCGTGGGTACGCCTGCGTCTGGTTTCAGGGAACCGTTTTGGATGGTGCGCAGGAAAAGAACGACACGCCAGATATCTTCTACAGATAGACGAGTGCCGAAATTTTCCATTGCGGTGCCGTGCCCACCGACCAGGATTCGGTAGTAGAACATGCCGTCGGAGGCAAAGGGACCGGTAACGCCAGTCATGCTCGTGTCGGTAAAATTGAAGGCATTGGGTAACAGGAATTGGTTTGCGGGACCCGCGCCGTCACCTTGGCTGCCATGGCAGCCGATGCACCGTTCCATAAAAATTTCTTTGCCGCGAATAAGATTTTCTTGGGTGACTGGCAATGGATCATTGGTTAACCAATAACTCCGTTCGAATGAATTCATCATCCACACAGCCATCCATGGTAGTCCCGACGGTGATTTGTCTGACGGTTTTCCATCAGGCCTGTAGACGCCTTTGTCTTGTAGCTGCTGCACAAGGTCAGGGAACTGCTTCTGTGGATCGTAGACGCCCATGTTGATGAGCATCAACTGCTTGGCGATTTGTTGCGCCGTTGTGCGCAGCAGTGCCTCCTTGCCGCCCCGTGATTGGGTGAACGCGAGTAACGCGGCCAGGTCTTTGTCCTGTAAAAAGCTAAAGCTGGGCATAATGGAAAGAGGAGTGGTGTTACGCGGATTATCGTAGTGGGCTTTGTGCCAATCGTCAGGGTGGTAGCCGCCGGCCTGGGAGAGGTCAGGGCCGGTGCGAATGGTGCCGAAAAGGTTGGGCGTTTCGCCGGGTCCAGTGTAATCGCCCGGTTCAGAAACGCGGGAATAGACATAATATTGACCGGCAAAAGCATCCTGCGGTCGGGTGAAGCCGCTGTGGCAGTAGATGCAGCCATTGGCCAGGAAAACGTTGCGTCCCTGCATCTCCTGGTCGGTGAGGGGCCGCCAGTTGGCGGCGGGTTCCGGTTCAAAAGTGGTGGTGGGTAAAAAGACGACCATAAAAACGACGGTGGCGAAAGCCAGCATGGCGCCAACGGTGGCCATGAGCGGTGTCATCAGCATTTTTTTGCGGGGATGTTTAGGCCAATCTTTGGGATGAACTGGTTCACTGGGAATATCTGGAACAGAACTCATCTGGTCACCTCCATTTCCGGTAGGGAATCAACCATCTCTGTGCGGACGACGTTCAAGGTGTCGGTGGTTGCCGTTTTGTAGATGTTGAAGGCCTGGATGAGGCCGGAGATGACAATGAGGGCACCGGAGACAGCGCGGGCCATGAAATACGGCCGTAACATCGGCAGCACATTCACTTCAGGAATACCACGCAGCCAGGATTGCCCCTGCACAAAACCGGCGATGGTCAGCGCCCAAAAGAAGCCGAGGAAGCCGATGACGATTAGCCAATACTGCCAGTGGGCCAGTTTGGAACTGTACAGCGGCTTTTTCAGAATCTGGGGAATGATGTAGTCAATGAGGCCCATGCCCAGGAAGGTGAACGCGCCCAGCAAGGCCAGATGGGCGTGGGCAACGACGAAGTTGGTAAAGTGGGTCAACCGGTTAAAGCTCTGAATGGCCTGAAAACTGCCCTGCACGTTGACCAAAAAATAAAAGACAAAGCCGGTCAGGCCAAAGCGCAGCGGCAGATTGGTGAAGAATTTCTCCCAATTGCCGCGCATGGTCATTAAAATATTGACGGTGAAGGCAAAAACGGGGATAAGCAGGCTGATGCTGGAGAGGATGGCGATGGTTTTGAGCCAGCCGGGGGTGGGCGTCTGCAGCAAGTGGTGATGGCCAACGCCGGTGTAGAAGAAGGCCATGCCCCAGAAGGAAATCAGGCTGAGGGTGTGGCTGTAAAGGGGCGTTTTGGTAATACGCGGCACCAGATAATAAAGACCGGCCAGCAGCATGGGCGTCAGCCAGAGGCCAAAGAGGTTGTGTGCATACCACCAGTTGAGGATGCCGTCGGCCATGCTGGTTTGCAGCGCACCGCTCGCGCCGTTGCCCCAGATGGCCCCAGGCCGCCAAATGACGTTGCCAATGATGTAATCGGCGCCTAACCAGAGCGGAGAAGCCATCGCCCACCAGGTGGTGACGTATAGGGGCTTGACGCGCCGGTTGAAGACGGTCATCAAAATATTGACGATGTTACTGGTCCACAAGAGGATGAGGATGATGTCCAAGGGCCAGATGAATTCGGCGTATTCGCGGCCCTGGGTCATGCCCATCAGGATGGTAACGATGCCTAGCAGAAACCAGACGTTCCAGCCCCAGGCGGTCCAGATAGCTAGTTTTTCGCTCCACATGGACCGCAGGCCGGTGAGGCGGGGCACCATGTAAAAAAGGGCGCCCCAGTACATCATGGAGAGCCAGGCAAAGATGACGCCATTGACATGTAACGGCCGTATCCGACTAAACAACAACCAGGGTATCCCGGCAAACAAATTAGGACTGATCAACTCCAGCGCAAGGATCAGGCCAAATAAATCGACAATGGTCAGCCAGACGATGGCACTGAATAACCAGATACGGCTGGCGCTGTCTTCGTGATCCTGAACGGCCAGGCCGACTGTACTGGCTCGGTCCCGTGCTGAACCAAAACGGCGAATAAGCCGTTCCCAAGAAACGCTATTTGTCGTCATATGAACCTCCGACGGATGAAGAAATTGTCAGCCAGACCAGTGAGTAAATCAGGATAGTAGAGAGAGGGGAGATTGTTGGGCCATACCTACCTATTTTGGCCAGCTAACTTGGGGAAGATGAATCTGCCAGACAGGTAAGTGAATGCTGGTTTAAGTTTAGCATCCCGAAATATGTCATTTCTCTAAGGTTTATTTATTTAATTCTTATTGAAATATTAAGAAAGCCGCTAAAAGCAGAACTGGCGCCTGTTCCACCGCTGGACAAGACACATAAATGTATCTGAGGCTGTGACCATGACGTATATCCGGATACTTAAAACTCTAACCGAATTATTGGTACGCTAAACAGTGTGGGAGACCATTTAAGCTTAAGCAAGAACACCAATCACCTCACCCACACCCACCAAATTCAACAATACATCGATCAACTCAACCAACCATAATCGGTCTCTTCCGGTCTCTTCGACACAGGACATGGCAGAGACCAAGAATTTTCTGAGGGTAAAAGTAAAAAATGGAAAAGAAGCAAATCCCCCTACCGCCCCAGGCACTGTACCAACGCTGTGATCCAAACCGATTTTCGTTTACGACAACGAGCGAACTAAATGGGGAGCGGCCCGTCTTGGGACAGGAAAGAGCGGAAGAAGCCGTCCAGTTTGCCATTCATGTGCGCCAGAATGGATACAACTTATTTGCCCTGGGGCCAAAAGGGAGTGGCAAGTTTACGGCCGTGCACCAATATCTGGCCAAAGCCGCCGCCAACGCCGCTACGCCGCCAGACTGGTGCTACCTCTACAACTTCGATCAACCCCATCATCCCCAGGCGCTCCGCCTGCCGGCCGGCCTCGGCAAAACTCTACGGCAGCAAATGGAAACGCTCATTGAAGAGCTGCGCGCCGCCATCCCGGTCGCTTTCGAAAGTGAAGATTATCAATCCCAACGCCAAAACATCAACGATGCCTTCCAACACAAACAAGAAGAAGCCCTGGAAGAGCTGCAAGAACGGGCCAAAGAACGGGGCATCGCCCTGATGCGCACCCAAAACGGACTGGCTTTTGCGCCGATGGAACAGGGTGAAGTGATGCCGCCCGAAGCGTTTCAGGAACTCCCGGAAGAAAAGCGCGAAAATATAGAAGCCAGAATCGAAGAGCTGCAACGAGATTTGCAGCGGGTGGCCCAACAGGTGCCACAGTGGAGCCGCGAAGGACGCGAACAGGTCAAAGACCTGAATCAAGAAATAGCCGCGCTGGCGATCGATCCACTAATCGATGAGACAAAAGAAAAATTTAGCGAATATCCAGAGATTCTTGAACATTTGGACGCCATCCGCGCGGACATCCTGGAGCATTTGCAATTCTTCACCCAAAACGACCAGGAAAATTCTGACAATCGGCTGGCGCTGCTGCTACGCGGCCAACAAGCCAACAGCGCGGCCCAGGTAGAAGCCACCCGCGAGCAGTTGATGCACCGCTATGAGGTCAACGTGCTGGTGGACAACAGCGACCAGGACGGCGCACCGATCATTTACGAAAATCATCCCACTCACCAAAACCTGATTGGCCGGATAGAACACCAGGCCCGCATGGGCGCGCTCATCACTGATTTTGGTTTGATTCGAGCTGGCGTGCTGCACAGGGCCAATGGCGGCTACCTGATCCTGGATGCACGCGAACTGCTGCTGCAGCCATACGCCTGGGAAAGTTTGAAGCGGGCTTTGCAGGCGCAGGAAGTGCGCATTGAATCCTTGGGACAAAATCTGAGCCTGATCAGCACAGTTTCCCTGGAACCAGACCCGATTCCTCTGGATTTGAAGGTGGTCTTGCTGGGGGAGCGGCAGCTTTACTATCTGCTTTACCAGCTTGAGCCCGACTTTGCCGAATTGTTTAAGGTGGCGGCCGATTTTGAGGACGAGATGGACCGTGATGAGGCAAATCAGACTCAATATGCGCAGTTGGTTGCCAATTTGGTGGCGGAGAATGGGTTACGGCCGTTTCACGCCCGCGCCGTCGCCCGTATTGTTGAGCAAGGGGCCCGATTTGCCGGTGACAGCGAAAAATTAACCACCCACATGCGCACCATCACCGACCTGCTGCGCGAAGCGGATTATTGGGCCGGAACCGCCGACAGCGACGTGGTCCAGGCCCAACACGTCCAACAGGCGTTGGATGCCCAGCAGTATCGAAACGGCCGTATCCGCGACCGTTTGCAAGAAGCCATCCTGCGCGAAACCTTCCTCATCGACACTACCGGCAGCCAGGTCGGCCAGATCAACGGCCTTGCTGTGTTACAAACAGGCAACTTCATGTTTGGCCGCCCCAATCGCATCACCGCCCGCGTGCGATTAGGCAAAGGCGAAGTGGTCGACATCGAACGCCAGGTAGAAATGGGCGGCCCCATTCACTCCAAGGGGGTTATGATTCTGGCCGGTTTTTTGGGCGGCCGGTATGCTTCCCGGCAGCCATTTTCCCTCTCCGCCAGCCTCGTTTTCGAGCAGTCCTACGGCGGCGTCGATGGCGACAGCGCCTCGTCCGCTGAACTATACGCACTGCTCTCAGCCCTGGCCGAAGTGCCGCTCAAACAAAATCTGGCCGTCACCGGCTCCGTCAATCAACACGGGCAGGTGCAGGCCATTGGCGGGGTAAACGAAAAGATCGAAGGCTTTTTTGACATTTGTAAAGCGCGCGGGTTAACCGGGGATCAGGGGGTGCTGATCCCCAAGAGCAACGTCAAGAACCTGATGCTGCGCCAGGACGTGATCGACGCTGTGGCCGACGACCTGTTTCACATTTATCCCGTGCAAACGGTCGATGAAGGCATTGCCTTGCTGTCCGGCCTGCCGGCAGGCGAAGCCGATGAAGCCGGCGAATACCCGCCGGATACCGTCAACTACCTGGTGACTGAACGGCTGAACAAACTGGCCGAAAAACAACGCAGCTTCGCGCGGCCCCCTGTCGCTGAAAATGGGGAAACCGCGTGACAGAAGAAAACGAACGGCAGCGTATTCTGGTAGCCCTGGATGGGTCGCAGGAGAGTTTGGCCGCCTTGCAGGCAGCTGTTTCCCTGGCCAAAGAGCTAGACGCCGATTTAATTGGGCTTTACGTCGAAGATGTCAATCTGCTGCGGCTGGCGCAACTGCCTTTTGCCCGCGAGGTTCACCTGACGACGGCCCGTTTCCGCACGCTGACCAGCGAGGTGATGATGGAAGCCATGCGTTTGCAGGCGGCTCGGGTGCGCCGCGCCTTACACAGGGCAGCACAGCAGGCCGGCATTCGCAGCGAGTTTCGCATTGTGCGCGGGGTGGTGCCTACGGCCGTTACCACCGCGGCCGTGAATGCCGACCTGCTCATTCTGGGACGTATCAGCCGGCCGTTAAACCGCCGGATACGGCTGGGATCAACTGCCAGAGCCGCCCTGATCCAGGCGCAACGCTCCATTTTACTCATGCGCCAGCCGCGCAAGGCGGAACGCTCGGTGCTGGTCACGTTTGACAATTCTGACCTGAGCTGGCGCGCCGTGCGCCAGGCGGTAGCGCTTTCCGCGCCAGATTCCCCGTTGACCCTTTTGTTGTTGACGCCATCCGCGGCGGAAGCAAATGGCTGGCAGGCGCAGCTTGAAGCCTGGCTGCAAGAGCGAAGGTGGCCGGTCAATTTCCGGCATCTAGCCCAGGCCACCATGCCCCAACTGCTGCAGGTCGTACAAGAGGAAGCGTGCGATCTCTTGATCCTGGGTGATGAGCGTCTGCCGGTGCCGGCCGATACGGCCGTATCCTTCCTCGATCAACTCGATTGTTCCTTAATGCTCATTCGCTGACCAACCTAATTAAAAACAAAGGAGTAAGACCCAATGGACTACACCTATGTCATCATGGGCGGCGGCTTAGCTGCCGGTTATGCCGCGCAGGTATTTGCCGACGCCAGCCCGGCCCCGCACGGGACGGCCATCTTTTCCAACGAAGACGTGCCGCCTTATGACCGGCCGCCTCTATCCAAAGCGTATCTGGCCGGCGACAAAGAAGCCGCCGATACGTACATCAACGCCCCCACCTTTTATAAAAACAACCACATCAAGCTGTTTCTAAACACGCCGGTTACGGCCGTTGACCTGGATAAGCGCCAGATAGTCACCAGACAAGGCCGATGTGGCTACGAAAAGCTGCTCATCGCCACCGGGTCGCGTCCGCGCACCTTTGCTTTGCCCGGTTCCGATCTGGCCGGAATCCACTATTTGCGCCGGTTATCCGACGCCCAGGACATCCGGGCTGAAATGGAAACCGGCAAACAAGCGGTGGTCATTGGCGGCAGTTTTATTGGCATGGAAGTGGCTTCCGTGCTGGCCCGAAAGGGCATTTCCACCACACTGACTTTTCCCGAAAGCCGGGTCTGGGCGGCCTTCTTTACACCGGCGATGTCTGACTTTTTTGCGGCGTATTATAAAGAACGGGGCGTTACGATCTTGCCGGGAACGAAAATCGAAGGGTTCAGGGGGGGAAACGGCCGTATACAAGCCGTGCAGCTCGCCCAGGGTAAAAACCTGCCGGCCGATTTTGTCGTCGCCGGTATCGGCGTGAAACCCAATCTGGAAATCTTCCAGGGTTCGGCTTTGCAAATCAATGAGGGCATCATGGTGAACCGTTTTTTGGAAACCAACGTGCCCGGCGTTTTTGCCGCCGGCGACGTGGCGGAGTATCGTGACGTTATTTCAGATACCAGCCGGCGCATTGAGCATTGGGACAATGCCTACCAGCAGGGCCGGCACGCCGCGGCGGTGATGCTGGGAAAACGCACCGTCTTCAAAGCGGTTCCTTACTTTTTTTCCGATGTGTTTGATCTTTCTTATGAATTTTGGGGCGACCCGCAAGGGGCCGAGACGATAATTCACCGGGGCGATATGGCAAACGGCCGTTTCAGCGTCTGGTGGCTTCGTGATGCCAGGCTAAAAGCGGCCTTTGTCATGAACCGGCCTGATGAAGAACGGGAAGTCGCCCCGCGGTGGATCGAAGCGCAGGTGGAGATTGACACGGCCCGGCTGTCCGACGCCGGGCAGCCCCTGGGAGAGGCCGCGGAAAAAGTCACGGTGTGATGCGGCCGGGCAAGGGCGGTGCTGGCGGTTTAACCCAGCGCCACGTCCAGCGTCATCATCACCGCAAAGCCCAACATGGCTCCCAAAGTGGCCAGATCGGCATTTTGGGCTAACTGCGATTCCGGGATCAATTCCTCCACCACGACATAAATCATGGCGCCGGCGGCAAAGGCCAGCGCATAAGGCAGCACGGGGCGCAGCAAAATCACCGCGGCCGCGCCCAGCACCCCGGCCATGGGCTCGACCAAAGCGGAAAGCTGGCCATACCAAAACGATCGCTTCCGGCTGAGTCCTTCGCGGCGGAGGGGGACAGAAACGGCCGTTCCCTCGGGAAAATTCTGGATGCCAATGCCAAAAGCCAGGGCAATCGCGCCCCCTAAGGTCGCCGCCGGTAAATCCGCCGCCAGCGCCCCAAAGGCCACGCCGATGGCCAGACCCTCAGGAATGTTGTGCAAGGTAATCGCCAGGATCAGCAAAACACTCCGCTCCCACTCCGTTTTCATTCCCTCAGCTTCTTCATCTGGAAAATCAAGATGCAAATGGGGCAGCACCCTGTCTATCCCCCAGATAAAAGCGCCGCCCGACAAAAAGCCAACAACCGCCGGCAGCCAATCGGGCACAGCAAAATCGGCCGCCAGCTCGATGGCCGGGGCTAACAAAGACCAAAAGCTGGCCGCAATCATCACCCCAGCGGCAAAACCTAGCATGCCATCCAAAACCTGGCGCTTAACCGCGCCAAAGAAAAACACTACAGCCGCGCCAACGGCCGTCATGGACCAGGTAAAGCCGGTCGCGATTAACGTCTGCCAGATGGGCGATAATTCTGAAAACCAGGCTAACACGTGCGCATTCTTATTCGTTAGGAAAGCGGAAAATGGCCGCCACCGGCTGCTGGCGGGGCATGTTTTCCTGGGGCAGGAGGTAAACCGTTCCGCCATGCAGCAGGGTTTGCACGGCCGTTAGATCAATCAACTCGTCATCGCCAGTTTCCGGCTGATCGTGCAGCATCACCTGGCGCTTTTCCGCGTCAAACAGGCCCCACTTTTTCTGATGCCTGGCCGCCAGTAAAACATCGATTTGCCCGTCGTGGGCCGCCAGCGTCACCTCAGACAAGTCGGCCGACGCCCAATCCGTCTCGGCCAGATCGTTAAACCGGGTCACAGCAGCCGCCTGATTTTGACGGAGATAAGGTTTAAATATTTTTTCCCACGCTAATTTGTGCAGCGCGCGCGCCGACATGGCCTGGGGATCGATCTGGAGCGTTTCTTTAAGGAGATGCTCGTAACTGTTGGCTTCCCGGTAGAGCGGCAGCAAATAATCTACAGCCGCCAGGAGCAAAGGCGTGTCTTCATCGTGCAGCAAAGGTTTAAGACCGGCGTCAATTTGCTGAAAATAGCGGTGGATATTTTCTTTTTTCGTCTCCTCGCCGGTGACCCCGTGCCCGTGAAAGGCAGCCGGGCGCTGAGGACGGCTGTCTGTGCCGGTATGCCACTGCAAATGCTGCTCAGGATCATCATATTGCATGGCTTCGTCCAGGCTTTGGGGCACGCCGTCGCCTAAAGCCACCGCGTGCACGCCATACAGGGTGCTTTCCAACAACTGCACCTGGCCCAGGCTCAGCGCCAGGATGTAGAAACGGCCGTCTTGGGCCAGAAGCGGCAGCAATGGTTTCAGATAAAACCGGCTACCGACGACAACTTGCTCCTGGAACGGAAGGGGCAGGGTATAGACAAAGTGATCGTTGGCTGCAAGATAAAGGGCTAACCCGGTAGCGCCTGAATCGACCGGGAAACGGCCGTTGGTCAGCATACTCAGCGCCGGTTCCAGCAGCGCGTCAGCCTCCGGGGACCGCAGCCCGTGATTCTCCACTAGCTGGGCGCGGGCAGCCGCCGCCAGATTTTTCAGCCGGATACGATTGGTATCCTGTTTATCCGGCTCAGACGTGACCGGCAAATAAATCGAAACGACAGCATCTTCCTGCCTGGCGGCCAGCGTGACAACATCTTCATGCGATAATTGGTCCATGTGCTTACACTTCCTTTCCAACTAAAAATTCTCGTTCAGGTAATCCAGTATTCCTGACAGCGATGACGCAGCTACTGCGCCACCGGCTCAGGAGAATACAAGGCCATGTGCTCGGCAAGATGTTCGGCATCCTCACCCACGCCCAGGAAAAGCCCCGACTTCCGCTTGTGCAGCCAAGGCAGCCCCAGGAAATAGAGACCCGGATATTGGGTAACGCCGCGATCCTGAACGGGATATCCCCATTCATCAAAAATCGGCAAGCGGATCCAACTGAAATCCCAGGCGAAACCGGTAGCCCAAATAATGGTGCTGATTTCTGCCCTTGCCAGGTCTAGCTCAGTGATAACCTCTTGCTCGTAGCCATCTTGCAGCTCCACCACAGATTCTACCGGCGCATCCAGCCCGGCCATTTGCACATATCTGTCCACGCCCTGAATAAATTGGGCAGCCTGCCGGTCGGCCACAGCCAGATTTTTGTGCAAGTCATCGGCCAGGATCGCTTTCTGACCCTGAAAGTCATCCAGGTGGCCCAACAGCCGGATGCCCTCACGGGCAAATTGGTGGAGGTTTAAATCCTGACCGCCGTCTCTGCCTGAAGCCTGAGGGTTCGGCGCAAAGCGCTCGGCCGGCGATTCCAGATCAGCCACTGTCTGGTCAAACAGCCCCAGGCGGTTAACCCACCAAAAACTATCTTTACCCCGATAACGGCGGGGCAGGCGGCCCGCTTTGCCGGTGCAAAGATACACCTGCCGACCGCTTTCCTGCAGTTCCTGAGCGATCTGGCAGCCGGACTGCCCGCTCCCAACGACGAGGACGTTCCCCTGCGGGAGCGCCGCCGGGTTGCGGTATTCACTGCTGTGCAATTGGACAACCGCCTCAGGGGCTTTCCGGCTAAATTCGGGAACAGCCGGGGATTGGAAAGCGCCCACGGCAATGACGACGTTTTGGGCCTGGTAGTCTCCTTCGGTCGTTTGCACCAGATAGCCGTTGCCCTCATTGCGGGGAAGAACGGCCGTTACCTCCACCCCAAAGCGCAGCGGCGGCTCAAAGTGAGCGGTATAATCTTCCAAATAGTCGATCACTTCATCCCGCGTCAAAAACCCATCCTTCTCGTCGCCCTGATAAGGATAGCCCGGCAGTTTGAGCTGCCAGTTAGGCGTAACCAGCGTGAAAGAATCCCAAAGACCCCGCCAAGAATCCCCGATCTGCTCTTGTTTTTCCAGGACGAGGTGGTCGCGGTCTTGTTGCGTCAATAAATAGCTCATCGCCAGTCCGGCTTGGCCCCCGCCGATAATAATTGTGTTTATCATTTCGTTCTGTGTAGACATAGGTGTTCTCCTTGATTGTCATGAAGTTTCAGATTCAACATCCAGACATCCGCAGGACTTGTACAGTTGCTCTGATCGCTCTCCGAACCGAGCCGCTCCCGGCTCAGTGGGGACATCGACCGCAGCTTCTCATGTGCGTATGCGTAACTCCTGCATCAAATTTCCAACAAACTTCCAGGCTATAAAGGGCACACAGGTCGAATCTCTCAGATAAACTGCCACTCGTCAATGTATCGAGATATAAGAAACCGATATAAATGGGCACACAGGCTGCTGCGATGATGACAAGCGGCTCCCCTTCCAGCACTTCCGTCAGACCCGGCGGAAATAAAAACAGGGAAACCACGGCCAGAAATGCTTCCTTTCAGGGCTAAAGCACAAGCAGACATAAAAGGATGTGTCTCCAATTAGGCCCGGTTTTTGTAACCGGATACATACTCCACTCAAGTTGGCGTGGTAAGGTTATGATGACTATTTGCGATTTTAGAATTTAGGATTAATGATTATGCCTATACGAAACGATAAACAACGTACACTGAATGTTGTGACCGGATTATTTACCCCGAAGGATGCCGGTCAGGTCTTGCGCCAGCTAAAGATAAATGACTTCTCCCACGAAGACCTGGCGATCATGTCGTCTCCTGGGGAGGTGCCGGCGTATTTGGAAGGCGAGCCAGAGGAAGCCGCAGCCAGCGGCGCAGCCGTGGGCGCTGCTGCGGGCAGCGCGCTTGGCGCACTTGGTCCTCTGGCGGCCAGAGCCATTCCCGGTTTCGAGACAATGCTCACGGCCGGGCTGATGACCACGACCCTGGGCGGCGTCATTGGGGGATACCTGGGCAGTCTGTACAGCGTCAGGGCGGAAAGCCAGCCGGGAATAGACATTCATGAAGAGCTGGAGGCGGGCAAATTTTTACTGCTGGTCAGGACGCATGAGAGTGGTGAAGAGGAAACGGCCGTGTCCTTAATGCGGGCAAACAACGGCGACCACGTCGAAATTCACACCATCCCCACGGACAACGGACAGTAATCAGCCACCCAAAGGCTTCACGTCTCTAGCAGCAAAGCTTCCGGATCCTCAACCAACGCTTTGAGCTGGCCCAGAAACTGCACCGCTTCACGGCCGTCCACCAGACGGTGATCGTAGCTTAAAGCCACGTACATCATCGGCCGGATGACCACCTGCCCGTCACGGGCCACCGGCCGTTCCTCAATCCGGTGCAGACCTAAAATGCCCACCTGAGGCGGGTTCAAAATAGGCGTGCTCAGCAGCGAACCAAAAACGCCGCCGTTAGTAATCGTAAACGTGCCGCCACGCAAATCGCTTAACGCCAACGAACCGTCCCGGGCCTTCTGGGCCAGGTCGCGGATTTCCTGCTCGATGACGGCAAAACTCTTGCGGTCAGCGTCCCGCACCACAGGCACAACCAGTCCTTCCGCCGCGCCGACGGCCACGCCAATATCGTAATAACGCTTGAGAACCATCTCGTCGCCATCAATCTCGGCGTTCAGGCGGGGGAACGCTTTAAGCGCGCCGATCGCCGCTTTGACGAAGAAAGACATGAACCCCAATTTGACGTCGTGGTGCTCGCGGAAAGCCGCGCCGCGCCGGCGGCGCAGGTCGATCACGGCGCTCATGTCTACGTCGTTGAAGGTGGTGAGCATGGCTGCCGTTTGCTGGGCTTCTACCAATCGTTGGGCGATGGTCCGGCGGCGGCGGGACAGGCGGGTCCGTTCTTCGCGGCGGCCAACGGCCGTTTCCTCTGCCGCCGGCGGTGGCGATGGCGCAACCTGGGGTTCTTTCTCCGCAGCGGCGGGCGTTTCTTGCTGCCGGAGATAGCTTTCCACGTCCTGGCGGGTAATACGGCCGTTTCCCCCACTCCCCTCAACCTGGGCCAGATCTACCTCCTTTTCCTCGGCCAGCCGCCGGGCAACCGGACTGACCCTGACCTGGTCTGGAGATGTCTCAGCTTGTGGTGATTCGGCAGCAACGGCCGTTTGCGGCGCCTGCGCCGGAGAGGCTGGTTCGTCGGCCTGTGGCGCTGCGCCATCGGGATCGATTTCAGCCAACAGATCGCCAATCCGAACGTCATCGCCGGTTTGATGGCGGATGCCCACCAGCGTACCGGCCGACTCGGCGCCCACTTCTACGTCGACTTTGTCCGTCTCCAGTTCCACCAGCACGTCGCCAATGGCCACGGTATCGCCCTCTTGTTTATGCCATTCACCCACAGTCGCTTCAACGACAGATTCGCCCAATTCCGGGACAGCCACTTTGATGGTCATGATTTTTTTACCTCAGTCTGCTCATTAAAATGAAAGGCGTATTCGGTTATGCGCTGTTGATTGCGGCGATGCCACGAGGTGGAGCCTTCGGCGGGGCTGGTGCGGCGGGGACGGCCGATGTAGCGCAGGGGGAGACCGTCACCCATCTCCTCTAAACAAGGCCGCACATACGCCCAGGCGCCCATGTTGGCCGGCTCTTCTTGCAGCCAAACCAGCTCTTCCAGGTGGGGATAACGGGCGAGTTCGGCGGCAACGGCCGTTTCCGGGAAAGGATACAACTGCTCTACTCGGACCACGGCCACCGGGCAGGCGTCTTCATCCGCCAACAGGCGTTCCTGGATTTCGACCAGGTCGATAAACACCTTGCCGCTGCACAAAACCAGGCGGCGCACCCCATCGGGGCGCGCCCCGGCCAGGTCGTCAGGGATAACGGGCTGCCAGCCGCCTTCGGCCAGTTGGCGCGGCGTCGAGGCGGCGCGAGGATGGCGCAGCAGGCTTTTCGGCGTCAGCACGATCAGGGGCAGCGGGTCTTCAACCAAAACGGCCGTTTGCCGGCGCAGCAGGTGAAAATATTGGGCCGCTGTGGTCGGGTACGCGATGCGCAGGCTCGTTTTGGCGGCCATCTGCAAAAATCGTTCGGGCCGTGCGGTGGAATGATCCGGCCCCTGGCCTTCGTAGCCATGGGGCAGCAGCATGACCAGCGACGGCGTTTGTTCCCACTTGGCCTTGCCCGACACGACAAACTCGTCAATCATGGCCTGCGCCGTGTTGATGAAGTCGCCATACTGCGCCTCCCAAATCACCAGCCGCTCCGGCGCTTGAATGTTGTAGCCATATTCAAAACCCAGCGCACCATTTTCCGACAGCGGGCTGTTGCGGATTTCAAACGCGGCCTGGGCCTGGGGCAGGGCTTGCAGCGGGCAAAATTCATCGCCCGTTTCCCGGTCGTGAAACACGGCGTGGCGCTGGCTGAAGGTGCCGCGCTGCACGTCTTCGCCGGTCAGGCGCACGGCCGTGCCCTCGGCCAGGATTGAAGCCAGGGCTAATTCTTCGGCGGTGGCCCAATCAACGGTGGTTTCGTCCGGCTCATCGAGGACGCTGCGCCGGTTTTTCAGGGCGCGCGCCAGCTTTTTGTCGGGCCGGAAGCCATCGGGCAGGGTGAGGAGGGATTGGTTGAGCTGGCGGAGTGTGGTGAGGGGAACGGCCGTTTTCGCGTGCTGCGCCGCGCCCGACGGCGGCATCTCCAACTGGGGCTCCATTTCCTCGGCAACCTCCTCCACCGCCAATGATTCATAAAGCCTCTGTAATTCGGTCTGAAACTGCTCTTGAAAGGCGGCGGCCTCGTCCGGCGTTATGTCACCTTGCTCTATCAAAGCCTCGGCCAACTGCTGGCGAACCGTGGGATGGCTGTCGATGCGGGCATACATGAGCGGCTGGGTAAATCGGGGTTCGTCCCCTTCGTTGTGGCCATAACGCCGATAACCAATCAGATCGATGAGGAAATCTTTCTGGAATGTTTCCCGATAGGCAATGGCCAGCCGGGCGGCTTCAATACAAGCTTGCGGATCATCGGCATTGACATGGACGATGGGAATTTTGAAACCCTTGGCCAGATCGCTGGCATACAGGGTGCTGCGCCCTTCGGCGGCGTTGGTGGTAAACCCAATCTGGTTATTGGCGATGATGTGAATGATGCCCCCAACCTGGTAGCCGGGCAGCTGGTGCATATTGAGCGTTTCGGCCACGACACCCTGGCCGGGAAACGCAGCGTCGCCATGAATGAGAATAGGCAGCGTAATGGTCGGATTAAAGTGTGGAGGGCCAGGCTGGTCGACCTGCGTGCCGGCGGCGCGAGCCATGCCCAGAACCACCGGATTCACGTACTCTAAGTGACTGGGGTTGGGAGCCAGTTTGATGACCAGATCAAACACTTTATCGGCATCCAGATCCAGGGCATACCGGTCGCCGGCATGATATTTAACGTCGCCGGTCCAGCCGGCGACGTTGCGCCGGTCGTAGGTGTCACGCTGGGCCGGGTCTTTGAACATGGTGAGGATCTGGGCATACGGCCGTTCCAACAAATGCGCCATGATATTTAACCGCCCGCGATGAGCCATGCCCAGCAAAATGGATCGGACGCCTGACTGAACAGCCCGGCGCACAATTTCATCAAGCATCGGCAGCAGCATATCCAGCCCTTCCAGCGAAAATCGGGTCTTGCCGGGGAAGATGCGCTGTAAAAATTGTTCAAACACCTCGATCTGGGTCAACCGCTGCAACAAGGCTTTGAAATCGCTGGGGGTATTGGGGGGGCGAAAATGGCGGGTCTCGGCCATCTGGCGCAGCCAGCGCCGCTCCTCGTGGTTGCGCAAATGGTCATAGTCATAGCCAATCGTCGTCGAATAGATACGGCGCAGGTGTTCAACGGCCGTCCACGCATTGGCCCCATTGTCCCCCACCGGCGTACCGATAAGCGATGCCGGTAATTCGCGCAAATCAGCTTCGGTCAGGTCGTGGTAGCTCAGGGCCAACGAAGGTTCGCCCGGCGGCGGGCTGCCCAACGGGTCTAACTGGGCCGCCAGGTGGCCATATTCACGGATCGCCTGGGCCAGATTGACGGCGGCCATGATTTTAGAAGGGGAAGAGGGAACGGCCGTTTCCACGGCCATGCGCCCATCCCCTGCCATCATCTGTCGGAGGGCAGTTTCGTGTTGTTGGAAAAAGGTTTGCGTCGCCTCATCCAACGATTGGGGATCTCGTTCGTATTGGCCAAACAAGTCCAGAAGATAGGCGACGTTTGGCCCCGGAAACTCACGCCACAAATTCAGAGTCATTTTTCACCGGTAGTTTAGTGATCATCAGTAGAAAGTTTTCAGAAGACCCGAAGGGTTTGAACCCGAGGATACTCGACTAGATTGATGCAAAACCCTTCGGGTCTCATTCCCAAAACCTATTACGGTTTACTTAGTGATCAGTAGAAAGTTTTCAGAAGACCCGAAGGGTTTGAAACTGAGGATACTCGACTAAATTGATGCAAAACCCTTCGGGTCTCATTCCCAAAACCTTTTGCGGTTTACTCTAGTTGTTATAGGCGGCGCTTAGGGATGATAATTTCTCATGGTTAACGTGCATCTGGCTCATGTGTTTACGTATCAAATCACGAGCGTCGTCGGGCATGTCTTCGCCCATTGCTTCGCCATAAGCCTCCAGAAGTTTTTCGGCATCCTGGGCCACTTCGGCCAACATCGGGCCATCGCCATGGGTAACGGCCGATTTCAAACTGACCCAGGCTTTTTTAACCAGGCTGCCGCCATCGGCCGCCGTAACCGGTGTGCCTCCGTAGCTGGTGACCAGATTACTCAGTTCAGTGACAAAGGTTTCATGCTGCTGCACGTAACCTTGGAGCAATTCCTTATTGGTTTTGCCATCCAGGCGGTCAACGGCCGTGCGGTAAACCACCATAAGGCCCCGATTGGTGGCAATCAGCTCGTTCAACAAGCCAATGGTCATTCTCACCTCGTCAACCTCGACGAGATTTGATCCGACAGCTCCTTGGGCATTTAATATTTCACGAGTTTTCTTGTCTGTCATGTCATTGTCTCCCTTGATAATTAGACGCGGATTTACGCGGATAAGCCCGGATAAGAATCTGTGGCAATCCGCGTTCATCTGTGTCCTTTTCATTCATGGTGTTGAGCCTGCGCTCATGTCGTCTCCTGCATACGTAGCGGGAATTGGAGTTTTCATCATTTTGCTCCCTGAGCGACCGCATGTTGTTGGCGAAACAGATTAATCTGCCCGCCAACCAGCACAATTTCTATCTGCCGGTCAGATAACTGATGCTCGGTCAGATAGGTTTCATGGCGCGATTGATTGATCAGTTGAATTGGCCGGCCGCTGCGGAGCGCCTGGCGGATGTCGGGCAAAACCAGCGTATCGCCCTCGACGATACGGCCGTAATCCGCCTCATGCACAAATGTCAGGGGCAAAATGCCAAAATTGACCAGATTTTGCCAATGGATACGGGCAAAACTCCTGGCTATAACCGCGCGCAGGCCCAGATAACGGGGAGCCAGCGCCGCATGTTCTCGGCTGGAACCCTGACCATAATTTTCACCGGCAACCACAAAATGCCCCTGTTCCTGGTGCTGCAAGGCGCGTTGGCTGTACCCTTCATCGATCTGGCTAAACACAAACTGGCTAATGGCCGGGATGTTGCTGCGAAAAGGCAGCACTTTCGCGCCAGCAGGCATAATCTCATCCGTAGACAGGTTATCGCCGACGACAATTAAGGTTTTCCCTTCCAGCGTATCGGGCAGGGCGGCAAATTGGGGCAGCGGTTTGATGTTTGGTCCTTTTTCCAGGGCAACGTGCTGGCCCTCGGGAGCCGGCGGGACGAGCATTTCCCGGTTGATAATGATTTCTTCCGGTTCCTTAAAGTGGGGATAGGGCATTTTCAGGTCGCGGGGGTCGGTGATCTGGCCGGTGAGGGCGGAGGCAACGGCCGTTTCCGGGCTGCACAAATAGACCGCGTCTTCCTTCGTGCCCGAGCGGCCCGGAAAATTACGCGGCACGGTGCGCAAACTAATCCGTCCCGTAGCCGGCGCCTGGCCCATGCCAATGCAGCCGTTGCAACCAGCCTGATGGATGCGCGCGCCGGCATGAATCAATTTGCTCAGCAAGCCTAACTGGGCCAGGTTTTCCAAAATCTGGCGCGAGGTTGGATTGACGTCAAAGGAGATGCGGTCGTGGACCTGACGGCCGTCGACCACCAGCGCCGGCACGGCAAAATCTCGCAGCCCCGGATTAGCCGAAGAACCAATGTAGGCCTGGTAAATCTCTTTTCCGGCCACTTCACGCACCGGCGCCACGTTGCCCGGACTGCTCGGTTTGGCGATGAGGGGTTCCAATTCGGCCAGATTGATCTCGTCATGCAAATCATAGGCCGCTCCTTCGTCCGCCTTGATTTCCCGCCAATCTTCTTCCCGCCGCTGCTGCCTGAGGAAAGCGCGCACCACGTCGTCTGAGGGAAACACGGTGGTTGTGGCCCCCAGTTCGGTGCCCATGTTGGCCATGACGTGCCGGTCCATGGCCGTCAGGCCTTGCAGGCCTGGGCCGTAATATTCAATAATTTTGCCCCGTCCGCCATCCACGTCGTATCGGCGCAGCATTTCCAGAATGATGTCTTTGGCGCTCACCCAATCTGGCAGTTGCCCCACCAGCCGCACGCCCAACACCTGCGGCATCTTCAGGTACAGCGGCTCACCGGCCATTGCCAGGGCCACTTCCAGGCCGCCAGCGCCAAAGGCGAGCATGCCCAGCGCACCGGCCGCCGGCGTGTGGCTGTCGGAACCGACCAGCGTTTTCCCCGGAACGCCAAAACGCTCCATGTGCACCGGATGACTGACGCCATTCCCTGGCCGACTGTACCACAGACCAAATTTCTGGCAGGCGCTGCGCAGGAAGAGATGGTCATCCGGATTGCGAAAGTCGGCTTGAATCAGGTTGTGATCCACATATTGGGCGGAAAGTTCTGTCCTCACGCGAGACAAGCCCATGGCTTCAAATTCCAGCATCACCATCGTGCCGGTCGCATCCTGGGTCAGCGTCTGGTCTATTTTCAGGCCAATTTCCGTGCCCGGCTCCATCGTGCCGGCAACCAGATGATCGGTTATAAGTTTTTGTGTAACGGTTTGATTCATAATTTCACGCATCAGAAACAACAACGAAAGAATGAAACAGCAAAGCAACAAATCAACAAATCTGATCTGAGTTGATTGCCATGTATCTAACTTAGACTATAAGGAGATAAAGGAAGGAGTACAATGTGTCCAGGTATAAAGGGTGGGTACAAAATGGGAGACATTCTACCGGAACGACGTTAGCGGCAGGACGCAGGGCCATTTGCCATTTTTGTGGTGGAGTGGGTAACGGCCGTTACCTGCCGAACCGGGCGGTTTTCCCAGGACCTGTCAAGCGAGTATACTTACTCTACTGACCCATAAGTCCATCCGTTTGACAAGTGAAGCGAGGATTGATTGATGAAACAGTCTGAACGAGTTCTGGCCGAAGGCATTTTATACACGGACATGTACCAGTTGACGATGGCCAATCTTTATTTTCGCCTGGGTTTGCATGAGAAACGAGCGCAATTTGATCATTTTTTCCGCAGCTACCCCGATTATGGCGCGCACAAAGCGGGTTACTGCATCAATGCCGGGCTGGAATGGCTGATCGACTGGATGCAGCAGGCTCAATTTGGCGATAAAGAAATTGACTTTTTGCGCCAGCAAACGGGGCAGACCAACGAACGGCTCTTTGCGGATGATTTTCTGCGCTGGCTGCGGCAGGAGGGAAACTTTAGCGGTCTTACCTTGCGCGCCATTCCCGAGGGACGGGTTGTGCATCCCAACGTGCCGTTAACGGCCGTGCAAGGCCCCCTGGCCATGGCTCAAATTCTGGAAACGCCCCTGCTCAACATGCTCAATTACCCAACCCTCATCGCCACCCGCGCCGCCCGCATCAGCCAGGCCGGGCGCGACCAACTGCTGCTAGAATTCGGCATGAGACGCGGGCAAGAACGGGGTGTCAATGCCGGAGCCAGAGCCGCCCTCATCGGCGGCGCAAATTTCACGTCCAACGTCGGCATCTCCCAGGTATTAGGCTATCCGCCCAAAGGGACCCATGCTCACAGCATGGTGCAGCTTTTCATGGCCCTGGGTCAAGGCGAAATTGAAGCCTTCCGCGCCTACGCCGACATCTATCCCGATGACTGCCTTCTCCTGGTCGATACGATCAACACCCTGGAAAGCGGCATTCCCAACGCCATTCAAGTATTTACCGAACTGCGGCGCAAAGGACATGAACCGGTCGGCATCCGCCTGGATTCCGGCGACCTGGCTTACCTCTCCGTGCAGGCCGCCAAAATGCTGGACAAAGCCGGCTTTCCCAACGCCAGCATCGTTCTGTCCAACCAGCTAGACGAGATGACCATCCTGCAAATACTGGCCCAGATTAGTGAGGAAGCGCCGCTCAATGACGTCGACACCGACGATCTGATCAGGCGGCTGGTATATGGCGTGGGCACGAATTTGATCACCTCCGCCGGGGACGCAGCTTTAGACGGCGTCTACAAGCTGGTGGCGGTTCAGGATCAACCTGGAGAATGGATCCCGGCGATCAAAATTTCTGAAAATCCGGTCAAAACGCCCAATCCCGGCCACAAAAATGTGTGGCGCGTTTATGACAGCCGTGGACTGGCCACGGCCGATTTGCTCACGCTAGACAACGAAGACCCTCACCAGATGGCGCCGCTCCACCTGCAACATCCCACAGACGCGAACACGTCCCGCACAATGGCGCAATCGGAAATTTCCGAGATTGAACCGCTGCTGGCAACGATCTGGCATGAAGGCAAGCTGGTTTATGATCTGCCTGCGTTAGAGACTATCCGCGAACAGCGTCAGGCCGATCTGGCGCGCCTGGACCTTGGCGTCCGGCGGTTGGTTAATCCTCACATTTACCACGTTTCCCTCTCCCCCAAGTTGTGGCAGCTAAAACAAAAGCTGATCGCCGATTTTAAACCGCTGCGATAATTCTACTGCTAACGTCCCCAGACCCCGCCCACTTGTTTGCTGATAGTGGGTTCGCCCCGGCATGGTGGCCAGCATGTGGCCACCATGCGGTCCGGTCATTGTATCCATACCTATAACCCGGCTTTGTACAACGGTCTATTCCCGAGCGCCGGCTCATTTGTTATGGTGATAGTGTCCGAGCGTCTACTTCCACATTTTTGAATCTCGGTGAAGGAACGCCCACCCATCAGCCCCCTTCCATAAGAAAACGCCCCATCGAGATAATGGCGTGAATCCCATAAGTTTACGAAGCATTTGTTGATGTCATCTGGCATTGATGCCATCTGGCATTCTGGAGAAAAATCATGGCTTTATTAGGGAAACAATTGAACGGGCAGCGGCTCGGCATCATCCTGGCCGGATTACCATTGGGGCCGATTTCCAATGCCAAGGCTCTGACCCAACCGTCCCATGCCGCCGAGTTCCGCAAAGGCTACCCGCTTGTAAGTGGCCCAACACTGACCATAACCAGCACAGCAACGCAATCCTGATGTTCGTTTCGATTGCGATTCTATTGGGCAGCCATCTGCTGCTGCCGATTTACTTTTTTTACATCCTCTGGCGAACGGATGAAGACAGCCAATTCGGTTGGCTGGTGAAGGCGCTGATTAGCGGCGTCTTTTTCACCTATCTCTTCATCGCTGGCCGGTGGGATTGGTTGAGTATTTACTTGCGTTATCTTTACGTGGTTGTGTACGCCATTCTGCTTGTTGTCTCTTATCGGCGTATACGGCAACGGCCGTTTTTTGCCAGCAACGGCCGTTCCCCCTGGCGGCGGCATGGGTGGGCACTGTTGGAACTGGCGCTGTTCATCGGCTTTGTTGGGTACACAGCCAGCGGCTTTTTTGTTGATGGCAATCCGGTGCGGCTGACCTTTCCCTTGGAAAACGGCCGTTTTTACGTGGGCCAGGGCGGCAGCAACCCAGTCTTAAACGCCCACAACCGCAATCAGGCTCAACAATTTGCCCTGGACATAACGGAAATCAACGCCGCTGGTCGCCGGGCGTCGGGCCTTTACCCTACCAATCCAGATCAATTCGTCATATTTGGCGAAACGATCCACAGCCCATGTGATGGAGTCGTGGTATCCGCCGTGGATGGCCTGCCAGACAACGATCCCCCGGCGCGTGACACAGAACACCTGGCGGGCAATCATGTTGTCATTCACTGTGAAGGCGTCAACGTCCTGCTGGCCCATATGCAAAACGGCAGCCTGCTGGTTCAGGCTGATGAGACGGTTCGCACCGGCCAGCCCCTGGGGCAGGTAGGCAATTCCGGCAACACCACTGAGCCTCATCTGCACATTCATGCCGTCCCGGAAGACGACACCGTCATGAATGGGACAGGCGTGCCTCTCGAATTTGAGGGCGTTTTTCCGACTAGAAATACCATTTTTTCCGAGTAACTACCAAGCACAAAGGAGCAAAACGATATGAGTATCCACTACATGTGTGCAAATTGTGGCACAGAAATCGAATCGGGGCAGTTCATAGCCATCATTGGGGAAGCGCCGGCTTCCGGTCTTTCAACCCCGATTGGCCGCGCCGACAAACTATTTAGCACTGTCGGCCAAACCTATTGCGCCGATTGTTTGCAAACGATCGGCGCTGAAAAATTGGTGGACCGGTTCCACCAGGCGCATCTCCCCTCGGCAGAGAAAAGATAACCAGGCCAGTTCCGGTTAATCAAGCGGATTCACTCTTTGCCTTAAAATTTTAGTGCTTGTCTGGCGGGCAGCGGACGGCCGTATTGGTCCATATCCCGCCAGGGATCAGCCTTCTGGCCCAGCCGCCGGAAGATGTTGCGCACAGTGTAGCGCTGCGCCTGGAGGTCAGCGCGATCCAGTTCGCGCCAATCCAGGGGGGCAGCGACGGGGGCGCCGGGCAACGGCCGTACCGCATAAGGAACGACGGCCGTTTGAGCATAGGCATTGCGCAAATAATCCAAAAAGAGACGGCCGTTCCGCTGCGCCTTGCGGGTTTCCGTGGTGAACCGATCGGGCTCCTGTTGGGCCACGCCTTCAGCTGCCTGCCGGGCAAAAGCCCGAACTGTGTCAAAATCGGTCCGGCCATCCAGCGGCGCCCTCACGTGCAAGCCGCGCGAGCCGGTTGTCATGACGAAGGGAACGAGACCGGCCTCCTCCAGCACGGCGCGCAGGGCACGGGCTGCCGCCCGCACGCTGTCAAAATCGTCAGCGGACGGTGGATCCAGGTCGAAGATGAGTCGGTCGGGTTGGCGTACATTGCGGCTCCGGCTGAGCCAGGCGTGCGGCGTAATGCAGCCCAAATTCACCAGATAGATCAGGCTGGCGGCGTCATTGCCCATCACCTGCGGCTGTTTTTCGCCTTCAGCTTCCACCGGGATCATGACCCGTTCAATCCAGTCTGGGAAGGTGTCGGGGGCTTCTTTCTGGTAGAAGCCGTCTGCCTGAATGCCATCGGGGAAACGCTGCAAGGATAACGGCCGTTGCCGCATATGGGGCAGCATGATCGGGGCCATGCGCCGGTAGTAGGCGATCAAATCGCCCTTGCTAAAACCAGCCTGGGGGAAATACGTCTTATCCTGGTGAGATAGTTCGATGACACGGCCGTCGAGCCTCAGTGTCTCGCTCATGAAAATGTTGCCGCCTTGCCGGCCGACGCCCCGAGCGCATCGGCAGCCGCCAGGTCACAATCATCTTCGCCAAATTCAATTTCTATGGTCATGTGCTCAAATTCTTCCTTTTTGATCCGCCGAGCCAGCTCTCGTTTCAAATGAGCAGCTTCCTCCTTAGTAGTCTCCGGGGCAACCACCACGTGGGCAGTCAAGACGTGATGTTCCCCATCCAACGACCAGAGGTGAGTATGATGAACGTCTTGCACCAGTTCCAAATCCAAAATCTGCTGCCTCAGGGCTGGCAGATTGATATTTTCCGGGGTGGCCTGCAAAAACAAGCGGACCGTGCGGCGTAAATTGCGCACGACATTGATCAATATAAACAGGGTAAACAGTATAGAGAGGATGGGATCGAGAATGATCCAATCGGTAAACAGCAGAAGCACGCTGACAATTAAAACGGCCACCCAGCCCAATACGTCTTCCAACATATGCCAACTGGCTACCTGAGCATTGAGCGATTGGTTTCGATATAAACGGTAGGCCGCAAACCCATTGACGACGATGCCTACCAGCGCAAACAGCAGCATGCCTTCGGCTCGTGTTGGCTCGGGATTCTGCAGCCGCGGGATGGCATTTGCCAGCACCCACAGGCTGCCGGCGATCAAAACGACGGTATTGATGAAAGCTCCCAGCATGGAAAAGCGACGGTAACCATAAGAAAACCGGGCGTCAGGCGCTTTTTGGGCATAGGCGTCGAAATACCAGGCCAGGCCCAAAGAGACGCTGTCGCCCAGATCGTGCAGGGCGTCCGACAAAATAGCAATGCTGTTTGTCCAAAGCCCGCCGCCAATTTCTAGCAGCGTAAAGCCTATATTTAAGAAGAAGGCCAACCGCAAATTATTGGGCGCCTCTTTGCCCGAAGCAGCACTTGACCCATTTTGGTGCTGATGAACTGGCATCAGCCGGTCTCCGGGCCTGGATTCAGCTGCCAGTCTACGCGCCAGCCATCACCTTCTTTATCCTTCGCCTTATCATGCTGAACGAAATACACGCCACGATTCATCAGATTGGATCCTTCCTCTAACCGGTTGGTTGAGGCTGCGTTTGCTTGCGCGCCAGAACGATTTTGGCCCAATCAACCGCCTCACGGACCATCTGGTTGACGTAGCCCCATTCATTGTCGTACCAGCTCATCACTTTCACCAAATCACCATCCACAACCTGGGTCATTTCCAGGTCGACAATGGAGGCGCGAGGGTCTTGTATAATGTCGGAAGAGACGAGCGGCTCGTCAGAAGCGCCCAGGACGTCCCGGTAGCGCTCGCTGTTGGCTTCTTCACGGAAGATGTTGTTTACTTCATCAATGCTGGTCTCCCGCGCGGTGAGGATGACAACGTCGGCAATAGAACCGACGGGGATAGGCGCTCGAATGGCGACGCCATCAAAACGGCCCTGATACTGCGGCAGCGCCTTTGTCGTGGCAACGGCGGCTCCGGTTGACGTGGGCACAAAGTTCTCGGCGGCGGCCCGGCCTCGGCGCATCTTTTTATTTGGCCCATCAACAATGGATTGGCTGGCCGTGTAGGCGTGAATCGTTGTCAGCATCGCTTTCTTCAAACCAATACGCCGGCCAATGATCTCAATGATCGGCGTGATGCAGTTGGTCGTGCAACTGGCGCAGGAGATGATTGGCTCATCGGCGCCATTCTCGGTGCTGCCGTGAACGACAGTGATGATTTCTTCACTTTTCGTGGGCGCCGACAACATCACCCGGCTGGCGCCTGCCGCGAGATGCTTCTCCAGGTCGGCTCGCCGGGTAAAAACGCCGGTGCATTCAAAAACGAGGTCTACGCCGAGATCGCCCCAGGGCAAAGAGGCGGGGTCTTTGATGTGGGTGACCGGGTATTCCTTGTCGTCCACAATGAGCGCGTTTTCATTGAAATCGACTGAATGGGGGTAACGGCCGTAAACCGTATCATACTTCAGCAAATAGGCCAGATTTTCATTCCCGATCAAATCGTTGATGCCCGCAATCTCCAACTCTGGCGTATCGTGCAGCACCTTAAAGGCGGCGCGGCCAATACGGCCCAATCCGTTAATACCTATTTTTATTGTCTTGTCCATGAACAAACTCCTTTGGTCATTATCAAAATCCGTTTCAAGTCAGGCCGGCAAAACGATTGCCAGACCGAATAAAATGAGCGCCGGGCCGTAACCGGCGCAAAAAAACCATAGCGGCGGAACAGATCGGCGATGCAAAACCGGCCAGGCCAAGCCCAGTGGTTCAACGAAAGCCACCGGCGCCGCCAGCCAGAAAATAACCTGCCTGCCTTAGCTCCAGGCGGCTTCTTTTTTTTGTTCGTAATGGATGTAGGCAGTTTTCAAACCGGCCAACACTTCGGCCGAGGTTTCAAAAAGGGCTTGGGCTTGAGGTTCATCTAATTTTTTAACGTCTTGCCGTAAATGCGTGATGAGATCATCCAATCGGGTTTGGATCTTCTGCGTGTGGTGGCGGGGATCAGTTTCTGGATAAGTTGCCATAATCGTAACTCCTTCTGTCTGTATCCTATTGAGTTGAGTAAAGGTAACTCTACTACCTACAATAGCAGGAGTTGACGGCCGTTTACATGCATACAGGTACAAAAAAGGGATATAAGTTGGATATAACTCGCTGCCAACAGCAAGTCCAGGTCAACCAAACTCGTCGGGCCAAACAAACCACCCACGCGACCAGGGTGCTGCCCGTATCTGACTTCCGTAAACGTTTTACGGCCTGTGCGCAGCCAATGTGTTTATAGGCTCATGGGCAACGACGGCCGTTTCGCCGGCAGATTCGCCACGCCATCAGGCAGTACCAGCGGTGTGCCATAAGCCGGATGGGGGATGACGTCGATGGGAACGTGGAATACGGCCGTCAGATTCCTGCTCGTCAAGACCTCTTTGGGCGAACCAAGCGCCCGGAGACGGCCGTCAACCAGCAGCGCCACCCGGTCGGCATACAACCCTGCCAGGTTCAAATCATGCAGCACAACCAACACCGCCAACTGCCTTTCTAATGCCAATTCACGCAGCAAATTCAGCAGCCCGGCCTGATGCTGCAAATCCAGATGCGTCGTCGGCTCGTCGAGCAGCAGCACCGGCGCAGCCTGCGCCA
>ERZ795053.932-NODE-932-length-37431-cov-5.105041_pt1 | contig 37431 bp, 28 predicted proteins | sample MGYA00375137_ERZ795053 | MGnify/ENA primary metagenome ERZ795053 (study PRJEB30182, sample SAMN05720284) | activated sludge metagenome | isolation source: Anaerobic digester | place: Hong Kong | collected 2014-12-17 ... | reverse complement strand
GCAAGGCCTATCCTGACTTCCCCATCATCGCGGGCAACGTAGCCACCGCCGAGGCGACCAAAGCCTTGATTGAAGCGGGCGCGAGCTGTGTGAAGGTCGGCATCGGGCCGGGCAGCATCTGCACCACGCGCGTGGTCACCGGCACAGGCGTGCCGCAGATTACCGCCATTGCGGACTGCGCCAAGGAAGCCCAGAAGTACGGCATTGCGGTGATTGCCGACGGTGGCATCAAGTACTCCGGCGATATCCCCAAGGCCATCGCAGCCGGCGCACACGCGGTGATGCTGGGCAGCATTCTGGCCGGTGTGGACGAAAGCCCCGGCGACATGGAGATCTATCAGGGCCGCAGCTTCAAGGTATACCGCGGCATGGGCAGCATCGGCGCGATGCAGCAGTCCCACGGCTCGGCCGACCGCTACTTCCAGGAGAGCGGACCCAAGCTCGTTCCCGAGGGCGTGGAGGGCCGCGTGCCGTACAAGGGCATGCTGTCCGAGACTGTGTTCCAGCTGGTCGGGGGCTTACGCGCGGGCATGTTCTACTGCGGCACCAAAACCATTGACGCCCTGCGCGAGAACGGCAGGTTCATCCGCATCACCAACGCAGGGCTGCAGGAAAGCCATCCGCACGATATTTCCATCACCAAGGAAAGCCCGAACTATTCGCGGCAGCTGTAAAAGCATAAGCAAAAAACCCCCGCCAAATGGCGGGGGTTTTTACTATGATTTGTTATCTCTTCTTCGAACCGTTGGCGGGTTTCTTTTTAGGCGTTTCTGTATCTTCGGGGTTTGCCGCCGGGGGGGCGTTGGATTGACGGGCTGCCTTGTCGGCCTCCAGCACGATGCGCAGGAGGTTAAGCAGTACCGGCCCGCCGATCAGCCCCAGGATGCCCAGAAGCCGGAAGCCGACATACATGGCGATCATCGTCGCCAGCGGGTACAGCCCCAGGTTGCGGCCTACGATGCGCGGCTCGGCGATCTGGCGGATGATGATGACGCAGATATAGGCCACGGCGAAAAACGCGGCCATCGCGTAATGACCCATAACCAGCTCCACGATGGCCCAAGGTATTAAAAACAGTCCGGCACCGACCACCGGAAGCGCGTCGGCCAGGCCGATGAAGAAGCCCAGCAGGAGCCCGTAGCGAATCCCGAAGACCACAAACGCGATCATCAAAAACGACGTAATGATCGCTGAAACCAACAACTGGCTCTTGATTTGCCCAAACAGCGAACGCACGAGGTTTCGTTTCAGAATACCGCTATGCCGCCGGATGGGTTCGGGGAAGGTTTTGGCAAAAAAGGCGGTGATCCGCTCTTTGTCCGCAGTCATATAATAGGTGCTCATAATCGTCAGTACAACGGACAGAAGCGCTGTTGGTAATCCTACGGCCGTTATCAGCGCGCCGCCCGTAATGATGCCCGACAGCGTTCCGGCAAATTCAATGGCGTTTTTTGAGAGCGTCGCTACGGCATCATCGAAGAAGCTCATCACCGTATCGGGCAGGACGTCGGAATAGCTCTGGTATAAATCCCGCAGATACGGCATGACAGTATCCGTAAGCCAGTTCACAAACTGCGGGGTGTTTTGCAATAGCTGGATGAGCTCCCGGATCAGGCGGCTTGCCAGGGCGAAGATTGCCGTGCCCAAAATGCCGAACAGCAGAATCATGCTGATCAGCGTAATCAGTCCACGATGAAGCTTGATGCGCTTGCAGCGGTTGACACAAAAGGAAACCGCCGGCGAAAGCAGGCGGGAAAGCAAAAATGCCAGGATAAACGGCCACACATACGGGGCCGCAATCAACAATAACCAGGTTGCAAACAGCGTCAGCGTCACCAGCCACAGAATGCGGGGCAGGCCGTTCATCTGCGCATTCCATTTGTTGAGCTTTTCCATAAACTGGTTCAGAGCGATTCCTCCCCTACGCGGCTGGGCGCCGGAATGATCAGTCGCCGGAATTTGAGATGGTGATTTCCACGTCGTCCAGAGACGCGGCGGTATCCGAAGGCGGTTCGTTCACCGCATCGTGAACCGCTTGCCGCCTGTCGTACTCTTCCTGGGTGATCGCGCCGCGGTTGAGGTTATCCAGATCAATTTCGGACTTGCGCTTGACCGTGGTGCAGTATGGGCAGGGCGTCAGCGTTTTGTAAAAGCCCTCGTCCAGCTCTGCATAGGTAAACGCCGTAAGCGGCAGATAACGGTCTTTGACAGCCGAGCAGTACTCATCGGAATGGTAATTCCGCCCGTTGTTGGGGTTGTAGTACAGCAGCATATCGTCGTCGGGATACGGAACCTCACGGCCCCAGTCGTCCCAGATCAGGAGCTTGGGGTAGCTGCCGGAATTGATCACAGGCCGCAGGGTGTTCCAGATCCACAGCATATTCGCGCCGTCTTCATTGGCGATGCGCGCCACACGGATACATCCATGGCTGGCCTTTTGCCCAAGCAGCGGCTCAAAGCGCGAATAGTCCAGCGATCCGTCGGCGCGGAAAATGCCGGGTACGAGATGCATCTTGTCTCCGTTATTGAAGCGAATGGCCATGTCGCACCACATGCCCTCGGCATCAAAGCCGCCGCTGGGGCTGATCATCAGGTACTCGCCCGCGGCGGTCTCATTATAGGGCTGTTTGTCGTTGGGCAAGCCCGTGGATACTGCAATCGACGTGAAAAGTTCGCCGTCGATAAAAATATACATCCGCTGATTCAGCTTATCCACCACGATGCCGTAATGCGGATCGGGCGTCACCTCTTTGAGGAGGCTGGTTTTCACATACCCGCGAATCACGCGGTTATAGTAATCAATGCCCTCGATCATCGTCCAGCCGTCCTGATCCTCGCCCAGCACATGCACCGCGGCGGACGCGCCGTTGATAAAGCCGCCCAGCTTATCTTTGTTCACTTTGTTTCCGCCGGGAGCATCCAGCGGATAGACGGATTCGGTCTGCCCGACATCCAGAACCGTGATGGGCTGCATCAGCAGCTCCCAAACGGCCTTGGTATCGGTGATATCGTAGGCAAAATCGTCTCCAAACCAGACGTCGCCCAAATCAAATCCCGCCAGCCATTCCTCCAGCGTTTTCGCCGAGACGGCCGACCAGGGCAAAACTGCCGCGAACAGAAGGGAAAGAACCAGTACTGCAATCAAACGCCTGACTGCGGAGATACGCTTCATGAAGACCTCCAGGTATTCTTGGGAACAGGGTTGACAGATGCTTCAGAATACCATGAGCAATGTTTGAATGTCAACCGAACAACTACAACCGTAACAACCATGAAGTATCTTGAAAGCCGGGATACGCTATGGTAGGATACACAAGGAAACAAAAGGCCTGAAACCACTGAGACAGGAGTATCGTATGCGCAGAAAAGACCGGGAGATCACCGACTCCAAACAGATGGAAGCCATTCTTCGCGGGGCGAAGTGCCTGCGGCTGGGGCTTGTGGATAACGGCCTTGCCTACATTGTACCCATGAGCTTTGGCATGGCCACTGAGGGCGGAGCGTTGTGCCTGTATTTTCACAGTGCGCCGGAGGGCAGGAAAATCGAGCTGATCGAGGCCGCGGGAATCGCCTCGTTTGAGGCGGATACAGACATCCGCACCATCGAGGCCGAAGAAGCCTGCGAGTTTTCCAGCTCCTATCAAAGCGTGATGGGATACGGAAAGATTGAAATTCTGCGTAGCGAGGACGAAAAGCGCCGCGCCCTGCAGGTGCTCATGGAGCATTACACCGATAAGGCAGCGTGGGAGTTCCCCGACAAGTCGGTCGGCCGCGTGGTCGCCATCAAGCTGACCGTGGAAGCAATGACAGGCAAGGCCAGTCCAGCGAAGGACGCCGAATAAGAACAATATAAAAACGAGGACCGGCTGGTCCTCGTTTTTTGATTGCGCCAGTTTACCGCAGCGGGTCCAGGCGCAGGGCGAAGGCGAAGGCCGTCTCATCCAGACGGTATTGTGGCAAAAGCTCCGGCCCGCAGCTGTTGGAGCCAACGCCGCTTAGCTTGTAGTCCAGGCAAAGCACGGTGTGTTCGCTCTCCCGCAGCTCGAAATTGTGCATAGCGCTTGCCAGTGTTTCCTGCGTATAGGGCGACAGGTTCATGCTGAACGGAGTTTGCGACTGCACGCAAAGCCCCATACCGTTTCGATCTTGAACCTTTACAAAATCGCAGGTAAAATGACTGCCGTTCTCCTGCGGCTTGATGTAATCCTCATGGTTGTCCGCCGCTGTGGTTTGATACATCCCCATCTTCGTGCTGTGATGCTTATCGCAGTAGCTTTCCGTCGGGCCGAAGCCGTAGTATTGCATCTGGTTGCAGGTCTTTGGCAGGAACACACGGATGCCAAAGCGCGGCAGGAAGGGCATATCTCCGTTGCGCTCCACGGAAAGCTTCAGCGCTACTTCGCCGGAGGCGTCCACCGTGCACTCCATGGCGATCCGCACGATCCACTGGCGGTATGAGGCGGCAAGCACGGCCTTAGCCGTGATCAGAACGGTATCACCCTTGTGTTTCGCCGATACGTCTGATACGCGCACCTGCGCGTGGTCGTACCCGGCCATTTCCCACTTGGCGCGGATGTTGGCATCGTTATCCGTCGGAGCGCGCCAGATGTTGTATTCCATCGCAGCGGCGAGCAGCTCCCTGCCGTCGGCTTCCATGCTGTCAAACAGCCCTCCGGCTTTGGAGAAGCGATAGCGGAAGATATCGCCAACGACAGTCCAGTGCGTTTTGGTTTCTTCCAGCGAGACGGTTTTGCCCTGCGTCCGTTTCAGCTCCGGCGCGACGCTCCCCTCCCGCAGAGTCAGCTGGTCAAAGCCGAGCTCATGCCCGGCGGGCACCAGCGGCTGCTCCGTTTTGCTCGTATAGTACAGGTTCAATAGCGCAGCGCCTTGTTTGGGTACCGTGACGGGCACCTGGAGCTCCGCGCTTGCGTGCGGCGGGATGGCCGGCATCGGCAGTGCGCCTTTTGCCACGACCTTGCCGTCCACAACCAGCTCGTACTGAAGGTCGGCGAAAGTCTCAGCCTGCAAGAAATCCAGGCGGCTATGCATGCGGATTTTGACAGTATCAGCGTCCAGCAGCTCTGCACGCAATGGACGAATGACGTTTTTGTACTCCTTGAGTCCTGTGTGCGGTCTGCGATCGGGATACACAAGCCCGTCCACGCAGAAGTTGCCGTCGTGCGGGTATTCCCCGAAGTCGCCGCCGTAGCCGTATTTTGGCTTGCCGTCCGGCGTTTGCCCCATATACACGGCATGGTCGCAAAACTCCCACACAAAGCCGCCGCAAAAGCCCGGGTAGCGGTCGATGAGCGTTTGGTAATCCTGCGCGTCTCCGGGGCCGTTGCCCATGGCGTGGATGTACTCGCACAGAACAAGTGGGCGCGTATCGCGCTTTTGCTCGAAGTAGTCCTCCACTTCCCTGATGCTTGGATACATGCGGCTGACAACATCGGGGATGGACGCATCACTGTCCTCCTGGGCGTAGAGGGTACCCTCGTAGTGGCACAGGCGGGTGGGATCGCAGGCCTTCACCCAGCGGCCCGCTTCTTCAAACGCAGGGCCATAGCCAGCCTCGTTGCCCAGCGACCACATGACGATACTGGCGTGGTTGCGGTCGCGCAGTACGTTTCGCTGTACACGGTCCAGGATCGCTTCCCGGAACATCGGATCTCTGGGTACGATGCTGAACGTCTGCTTCAGCCGGTCCGCCGGCATGGGCTGCTCCGGGTAGAGCATCACCGTGCCATGCGCTTCAATATCGCTCTCCGCGATGACATAAAAGCCGTAACGGTCGCAAAGCTCCGGCATCCAAGGGGCATTGGGGTAGTGGCTGGTGCGGATGGCGTTGATGTTATGCTGTTTCATCACGGTCAGATCGCGGGTCAGCTGCTCCGGGCTGATGGTATAGCCGGTCACCGGATCGCTGTCGTGGCGGTTGACACCGCGAAACTTGATGGGCTGGCCGTTTAACAGCACAACACCGCTCGTTACGCGAATGTCGCGCACGCCCACCTTCTGGGCGATCACCTCATCGGCAGTCTGGATTAAAAGGGTATACAGCTGCGGGGTTTCCGCTGTCCACAGCACGGGCTCGTCGATCAAAAACTCGGTGCTTTCGGATGCCTTCTGCACACAAAGCAGCTCCCCGGCCGGGGAATACAGCGATAAACGCGGATCGGCCGTATGGTCGTTTACTGTAAGCGATACGCTGATTGCCGCGCTGTGCTCCGCAAGGCTGGTGCGAATGGCAAAATCCTCCACACGCGCCTGCGCACGCTCCAGGATATACACATCGCGGAAAATGCCGGACATGCGAAACTTGTCCTGATCCTCCAGATAGCTGCCAAAGCACCACTTGAGCACATGCACTTCCAGGGTATTGTCGCCGTCATGCACAAGGTCGGTGATGTCAAACGCGCTGGTGGAGTGCGATACCTGCGAAAAGCCTGCCAAAGCGCCGTTTACATACAGGTACAGGCAGCTGTCCACACCCTCGAAGTGCAGCTCCAGGCGCTTGCCTTCCGCCTTGTGCAGGCGCACCGTACGCCGGTACGCGCCCACGGGGTTCTCCGTGGGCACATAGGGCGGATCGTACGGAAAGGGATATTTTACATTGGTATACTGGTGATGGTCATACCCGTGCATCTGCCACACGGAGGGCACGGGTATGGTCGCCGAATAATGCACCGTCTCCGGCATGGCGACGTATGACGGAAAGTAGGCAAACTCCCACTCGCCGTTGAGCAGCGTCAGATAGCCGGACGCCTCCCGGACGCCGTTCATCGCGCTTTGCACATCGGGATAGGGTATGAAATACGCGCGCGGCGGCAGTGTGCCGACGTGCAGGGTTTCCGGATTCTGGTGATATTCAGGCATGGCGTTTACCTCTTTGTCAGGCGAATCACGTTCCAGCTCAGAGCGGGCAGGGTGATGGTCAGCTTGCCGCCGTCCAGCTCGCCAAGATCTCCGGCTACGGGCACAACGGTATCGGGGGCGGCTTCGGTGTTCACGGCATTGACATCCGCATGGTGCAGTACGCTGTGCTCTTGAATCTGCAACCCGTCAAACGCGCGCAGATTTACGGAGAGCTGTACGTCTTCCTCCAGATCGCGGTTGACACAGAAGAGCGTCAGGCTTCCGTCGTCTTGAAGGGCGGCGGCGGCGTCCATGACAGGCACCTGGTCAAAATCCTTGCAGGCGTAGGTCGGGCTTTGAATGACAGGCTGCAGCGATACGCCGCGGCCGAACGCCGATGCCTGCATCAGCGGGTAGAAGATGGTCTGCGCCCACACGCCGCCACCCGTACGGGTCATGATCGGCGCAATCACGTTGACCAGCTGCGCCATACAGGCGATCTTCACGCGGTCGGCGTTGCGCATCAGGGTAATCAGCATCGCGCCTACGAGCAGCGCGTCCTCAAAGTTGTACACGTCCTCCAAAAGCGGCAGGGCGCGGCCCCAGCGGTCGCTCTTGTGCAGCTCGGCATCCTGCTGATTGGAATGATACCATACGTTCCATTCGTCAAACGAGAGGTGGATTTTCTTCGCGTTTCTCTTTTTCGCGCCTACGGCATCGCAGATGGATACGACTTCCTTGATGAACGCGTCCATGTCCATGCTGCGGGCCAGGAACTGCTTGGTATCGCCTTCGGGGTTGCCGTAATAGCGGTGGAGGCTCAGATAATCCACGTTATCGTAGCACTCGTTGAGCACTTCATACTCCCAGGCGCCGTAGCTGGGCATCGCGCGGCCGGATGAGCCGCAGGCGACCAGCTCGATATCCTTGTCAACCCATTTCATCAGTTTGGCGGCCTCGTTGGCCGTACGTCCGTACTCATAGGCGGTTTTCATGCCCATCTGCCAGGGACCGTCCATTTCGTTGCCCAGGCACCACAGCTTGATGTTGAGCGGGTCCACCGCGCCGTTCTTGATACGCAGGTCGCTGTAATACGTACCTGACGGGTGGTTGCAGTACTCCACCACATTGCGCGCGGCATCCGGGCCGCGGGTACCCAGGTTCACAGCGTACATCACCTCGGTCTGCGCCTCCTTGGCCCAGGCCGCGAACTCGTGCAGGCCGACTTCGTTGGTTTCGGTGGTAAACCAGGCTAGGTCCAGGCGGTTTGGGCGCTGGTCGCGGGGACCGATGCTGTCCTCCCAGTTGAAGCCGGATACGAAGTTGCCGCCCGGATAGCGTACAACCGGAACGTTGAGCTTTTTGACCATATCAATCACATCGCGGCGGAAACCGTACTGATCGGCGGTCGGGTGTCCCGGCTCATAAATGCCGCCGTACACCGCACGACCCAAATGCTCGATAAAGTTGCCGTAGATTCGCTTGTCGATGTCTCCGATCTGAAAATCCTTGTCCAGAATCATGGTTGCCTTTTTCATTCTGATCTCCCCATTTTCATCGTATTATTCCGGGATTGGTTCCTTGTGCCGTACATAGGGTTCCTTTGGTTCCCCTCGCCTATTCCACCACAGGCAGAAAGCACCGCATGGCGGAAATACCGCGATTTGCCCAGGCGAAGTAAGGAATCAGCGTGATATCACAGTCCGCTGTCTGCGGCAGCTGGGCAAAATACAGCTGGTTGCCGTCCAGTGTGCGGCTTCCCGCAGCGCGCAGCTTGGGAACGCCGCCGATTGTCTCCCGGGCGAGAACTTCCAGCGCCGCGTTTGCGCGCACGGATAAGCCCAGCACGTCGCCTCCGTTATCCACACCTTCGGCGCAGTACACCAGCGGTCCGCGCATGACCGCAACCATGCCCGAGTCCGCAGCAATCCGGGCGGATGGGTACACAAATCGCGGCCGCATATCAACCTCGACTGTCACGACATCGCCGCTGCGCAGAGAGTCGAGGTACGCGTACCCGTCCTTGAGCACATAGTATGCCGGTTCGCTGTTGATCAGCAGCCTGTTGTGCTGGCTCCAGGCCGGTATCCGGATCGCCAGGCGCACCGAGCGGCCTGCCTCCGCCTTGAGGATTTGATAGCGCAGCGTACCGCTCACCGGGTAATCCGTTTGCAGCTCGATGATCGCGCCGTGTGACTTAGATACATCCAGCCTGCCCGCGATGTACAGGTGCGAATAAAGGGTGTTGTCTACGATGCCCCAGGCGTAACGCCCCAGTGAGGTAAACAGCCTGGCCGCGTTGGGCGGGCAGCAGGCGCAGGCGAACCATTTGGCGCGCTCGATGCGGACGTGGCTGTGGTTGACGGTCTTCCCGGCAATGCCTGGGATGGCCTCCAGCGGGTTGACGTAGAAAAACGCCTTGCCGTCCAGCTGTACGCCCGCCACAACGCCGTTATACAGCGCGCGCTCCATTTCATCGGCGTAGGTGCCGTCGGCCTCCAGCTCCAGCATCCTGCGGGCGAAGAAGATCAGCCCGATGGATGCGCAGGTCTCGGCATAGGCGGTATCGTTGGGCAGATCGTAATCTACGGTGAATGCCTCGTTCTTGGCCGAAGAGCCGATGCCTCCGGTGATGTACATCCTGCGCTGGGTGATGCTCTCCCAAAGGGCTTTGCAGGCGTTGAGCAGCTCATCGTCCCCGGTTTCCCCGGCCAGATCCGCCATGGCGGAATAGAGGTATACCGCGCGCACGGCGTGCCCCACGGCGTCGGTCTGCTCACGCACCGGAAGATGCGCCTGCGAGTACAACAAATCGCCCACCGCATCGCTCCAGATTTTAACAGCGTGCTTGTCGAGCTCCTTCTGATAAAAATCGCTCGCACCGCGGGCGTTGACAAACTGCAGGGCAAGGTCGAGGTATTTTCTCTCTCCCGTAGCCCGGTACAGGCAGAACAGCGCAAGCTCCACCTCGGGGTGGCCGGGAAAGGCGTCGCGGTTCTCGCCTTGAAAATGAAGGATCATCAAATCGGCCATACGGCGCATGATGGACAATAGCTCGCCTTCCCCTATGCATTCCCACAGGGCGACCGCCGCTTCGATCATGTGTCCGGCGCAGTACAGCTCGTGCGCTTCGCGCAGATTGCTGAATCGCCCGTTTGGTTCCTTCACGGTGAAATAGGTATTGAGGTAGCCGTCCTTTTGCTGTGCCCGCCCGATCAGCGCGATTACCTCGCGCACGCGAGCCAGCAGCCTCTCGTCCGGCTTTTGAAACAGCGAATAGGCCGCCGCCTCCAGCCATTTGGCGACGTCGCTGTCCTGAAACACCATCCCGTAAAACGTGCCGCTGCATATTCCGGTTTCGTTCATCTCCCCAGCCAGACGGAAGTTTTCAATGGCGTGGCTTGGCTCCGCGCCCTCCACCTCGTCGTACAGCGCGCGCTCCAGGTAGGGTATGGTTTCTTCGATGGCCAGGGTTTCCAGCCGTTTGCAAAAGCCCTGTCCCATGCAAAAACGTGTCAGCGCATCCATTGCCTATCTCCTCGCATTTGTTCTGTTTTGGTACAGCATACGGATTTTGATATCCTGATGGTAATTCCCGAACGAGCGCCCGAAAATCGTAAGCCCGCCGACGTTTTTGGCGGTCTCGGGTACGGACAGCCGGAAGGTAACGCTTGCGCCGGGAGCGATTCCCAGCTCGCCGATGCGCACGTCCGAAATTTTGATGCCGTCGATGAACGTACCTGAGCGGTTCACACTGAGCAGCTTGTACAAGCCATACTGGTTCCAGTGGCGAAACCACCAGCTTGGATTGTAGACCCCCTGGGCCGCGCCGAAATCCGCAGGGCTCGTCCAGTAGCCCAGGGCATGCCCGTTAATGTGAAAGTGAATATCGCTGGGCCAGTCCTCGGCGCTGCCGGGCGCTTCCGAGCCCAGCTCCATTGAAATCTGGATCTCCTCAAGCTCCTGCGACGCCGCCAGAAAGTTGGACAGCATATACTCCACATACCCGCTCCCAAACCATAGAATACCGGCCTGTGTGCGCTCCGGCGAGGCAAAGTGACGGGGATCATCCACTGCGCCAATCAGGTGCTTGCTCGTGGCAAGCCCGCAGGTGGGATACACCTCGTATGCCGTGTACTGGCCTACGCCGATCTCGCTTTCAAACACGCTGTGCTCGCCGCCCTCGGGCTGCGTTTCCACCAGAATGCGGTCTTCCTTGATGCGGCAAACCTTCTGCACCCCGTGCGCGCCGGAGGCGACCTCGATGGAGATCAGCCCGCATTGCCTGAGCGCTTTGATATGCGGCGTAAGCGCGCCGTCGGTAATGCCCACGGCAGAGGAAATAGCGGCCATATGGATGGGACCGTTTTTGGCGATGACCTCCAGAATGCGGATGCGAACCTCCGATCCCAGCGTGCGAAACAGCGGAAGACCTTCCCTGAGCGACCGAAGATGCAGCATGGTTTTCCTCCCGCAGCGCCGAAGAAATCGGCGGCTTATATGGCTACGATATGCCCTGTTATGTTTGGATATATCTAAATTAATTCACATTTCTTTATTATTTTACCGCAAACCGGAAATGCTGTCAACCTCGAATTTTGATGCAGTCCATCGCGTCCCCAAGCCTTGCGGCTTGGCATATGGCGATGCTATACTGGTGCAAGCAACCGGAATTTTCTAACAGGAAGGATGAGCGCGATGATCGCGGCCACGCCTCCGATGGGCTGGAACAGCTGGGATTGCTACGGCGCCGCCGTAGACGAAAAAACGGTGCGGCAGAACGCCGATTATATGGCAACGCACCTGAAGCCCTATGGCTGGGACCATATTGTCGTCGATATCCAATGGTATCAGCCGACCGCTGTTAACCACCAGTACAAGCCCTTTGCCGATCTGGCTATGGATGGATACGGCAGGCTGCTTCCGGCAGAGAACCGCTTCCCAAGCGCCGCGGGAGGAAAGGGCTTCAAACCTCTGGCCGACTATGTGCACAGTCTGGGCCTCAGGTTTGGCATCCATATCATGCGCGGGCTGCCCCGCGCGGCCGCACACAAGCACCTGTCGGTGATGGGCATCCAGGCAAGCTGCGCAGACGCCGCCGATCCCCATTCGATCTGTGCGTGGAACCCCGATATGTACGGCGTACGGGCCGATACGCCGCAGGGCAGGGCGTACTACGAAAGCATCTTTGCGCTCTATGCGTCCTGGGGTGTGGATTTTGTCAAGGTGGATGATATTGCCCGCGAACTCCCCCGCTGCCTGCAAGAGCTTGCGCTGATTTCCGAGGCCTGCCGCGCCTGCGGCCGGGAGATGATTTTGGGTCTCTCCCCCGGCCCGGCGCAGCCGGAGTATGCGGAATCCCTCAAGCAGTACAGCAATATGTGGCGCATCACCGACGACTTCTGGGACGATTGGGCATTGCTTAAGGCGATGTTCCCGCGGGCCGCTACGTGGTGTAATCACGCCGGGCCGGGGCACTGGCCCGACGCCGATATGCTGCCTCTGGGCGCGATACGGCAATGCGATTCCAGAGCAAACCGCACGCGCTTTACACGGGATGAGCAGATCACCATGATGACCCTATGGTGCATGATGCGCTCTCCGCTGATGATGGGCGGTGAGCTGACCCTGTGCGATGAGTTCACGATGAGCCTTTTAACCAAACGCGACGTGCTGGATATCCTATCGGCCTCGCACTTCGCACGCCCCCTGTATACCATGGAGGATCAGGCCGCGTGGGTTGCCCTTCGCAAGGACGGCACGGGGCTGTACCTGGCGCTGTTCAACCTTTCCGATGAAACGAAAGGCATGACCCAAGGCATGGCCGCGCTGGAATGCGGGCCAGTACGCGCCGTAACGGAGCTGTGGTCAGGCGAGCAAATAGCCGCTGCGGCAGCCATTTCCGCGTCTCTGCCCCCGCACGGTGCAAAGCTGTATTTCCTGCAGCAATAACGGGGCGCATTGACCAGTGGAAACCGATCACAAAGACCAAACGGAGGATACGCTTATGGTGTACGCGGCTATTGAGCAATTGGTGCGGTATGGCATTGAAAAGGGATTGGTCGACGCGCAGGACGTGATATTGACGCGCAACCGCCTGCTGGACATTCTGTCGCTGCCCGGCGAAACCACAGCTGTGGCCGCTGCTAAGGCGCAGACGCTTGCGGAGCTTTTGCTCACGCTGACAGACGACGCCGTACAACGCGGACTGATTGCGGATACTATAGCCAGCCGCGACCTGTTCGATACCCGGCTGATGGGCGCGCTCACGCCGCTGTCATCCGCCGTTACGGCACGCTTCCAAACCGAATATCAAGCCTCGCCCCAAGCGGCGGCGGACTGGTTTTATGCCTTCAGCCGCGATGTGAACTATATTCGTTCCGACCGCATTGCCAAGGATATTCGCTGGCAAACGGAAACCGAATACGGGATGCTTGACATCACCATCAACATGAGCAAGCCTGAAAAAGACCCGCGCGATATCGCCGCCGCCAAATCCCTGCCACAAAGCGGCTATCCGCGCTGCCTTTTGTGCGCGGAAACCGAGGGCTATGCCGGGCGCGTGGATTTTCCGGCGCGGCAGAACCACCGCATCCTCCCGCTGACCCTCTGTGATGAGGCCTGGGGCTTTCAGTATTCCCCGTATGTGTACTACAACCAGCACTGCATTGTGCTCAACCAACGGCATGTTCCCATGACCATTGAGCTCCGCACGTTTGACCTGCTGCTTGATTTTCTCAAGCAATTCCCGCATTTCATGATCGGCTCCAATGCCGACCTGCCGATTGTCGGCGGAAGCATCCTGTCGCACGAGCATTTCCAAGGCGGCAATTACGATTTCCCGATGGCCAAAGCGCCCGTGGAACACCCCTTCACCTTGAAGGGCTTCCCAAGCGTGTCCGCCGGTATCGTGCGCTGGCCGCTATCGGTGCTGCGGCTGCGCGGGCAGGATCCCGCCGCCTTATCCAGGGCGGCTTCCCATATCCTCGCCGTTTGGCGGGAGTACAGCGACGCATCCGTTGGCATCCTCGCCCACAGCAGCGGCGAGCCGCACAATACCGTAACCCCCATCGCCCGGTTCCGCGACGGGCAGTACGAGCTGGATATCGTTCTGCGCAACAACCGCGCGTCGGCGGAGCATCCGCTGGGGATATTCCATCCGCACGCGGAGTACCACCACATCAAGAAGGAGAACATCGGCCTGATCGAGGTGATGGGCATGGCGATTCTGCCCGCAAGGCTGCGCCAGGAGCTTGCTGAAATCAGCAAATCCATCCGCAGCCAGATGTCCTGCCCCGACCCGCAGCATACAGACTGGGCCAATGCCCTGACAGCCGCCTATGCCGCCAAGAACCGGCCGCTGCACAGGATGAGCGAGGCGGAGCTCGATACAGTCCTCCGTGCGGAAGTCGGGCAGGTGTTCCGCGGCGTACTGGAAAACTGCGGCGTGTTCAAGCGCGATGCGCAGGGCAGGCAGGCGAAGCAAGCCCTGATTGCAAAGCTCACGGCCTAAACAGTGTCAGTGAAAATGCCCGGAGCGCATACTCCGGGCATTTTGTATATATTTCGGGATTGACACCATGTGTCTATGTCAGCCAAACTTCGCTGCGAAGCGAATCGCCTCGTCTTCATTCAAGGGCTTGGAAAAGAGGTATCCCTGAATCATATCGCAGCCGTAATCCCTCAGGTACTGCAGTTGCTCCTCATACTCCACGCCTTCGGCAACCACGGCATGGCCCATCCTGTGCGCCATGGCGATGATATCCTGCGTCACCGTTTTCTCGCGTTCCTGGTTTAAAAGCCCGTTAATGAAATATTTGTCAATCTTCAGAATGCTGATCTTCATATCGCGTTCACGCGCCAATGAGGAGTAGCCGGTACCAAAATCGTCGATGGCTGTTCTCACGCCGAGCTTCATCAGCTTATCCAGTATATCGTTAATGGCGGTGAAGTTGTCTGCAAAGGCTGATTCTGTCACTTCAAGGCCAAGGGATTCGGGGCTTACGCCGTGCTTGTTGGCAAACATCATGCTGTCGGCAATAAAATCGCTGCGCAAAAGCTGAATGGCCGAGATGTTGACAAAGGTGCGGATGTTTTGGTGTCCTGCATCCTGCAAGCGTCTTTGGAACGCGCAGGCCTGGTCCATAATCCGCCTGCCGAGCGGCACGATCAGCTGCGTTTCCTCAGCGATGGAGATGAATTCCAGCGGCGACACTGAGCCGATGGACTTGCTCTCAAAACGTGCCAGGGCCTCAAACTCCGTGACCGTATTGGTTTTCAAGTTCAGTATCGGCTGAAATTGCAGGTATAGACGCTCATCGGGAGACCCGTCCACCAAGCGGATCATCGCCTCTTTGACATCGGTCTCCCGCTTGATCGCAGCTTCCATCTCACTGTTGAAGAAACGATAAGCAAAGTTCTCATCCATATCACTGCGTTCCGCGGCGGTGGATGCGTTCTTAATAATATTCTCCGGCACACAGTGATAACTGTGGAACTGCTCAATTCCGATGCCGCAGCCAACCGTGCGCAGAATCTGAATGGAGTCAATCAAATTCAGCACCTTCTGGCTGAAGGCCTTCAGCTCATCTTCTGATTCATATTTTCTGATATAGAAGGCAAAACGTTCAAACGAGATCTGGAACAGCTGCGTCCTGGCATTGGTCAGCCCTGAAAGCCCCGTTGCCAGTTCCAGCATGATCTGCTCACAGAAATCATACCCGTAGGTCAGGCTGATGTTGTTGATCTTGCGCAGACTGACGAACACCAATGCACGCTTTGTGTAGTTTTTGGCCTTTGCGGCACTTTTGAGAATGGTTTCCAGATAGCGGCGGTTATACAGTTTGGTAAGCGGATCAACATCGGCAACGCGCTTTAGCTGCATTTCCTGTTCTTTGCGGTCGCTGATATCGACAATGATGCCTTCCAGCGCCTGCACCTTGCCGGCGCTGTCGAAAACGCCCTGCCCCATCTCCAGTACCCACTTGCGCTGGCCTGTGGCGGTGATGATCTCATACTCATGCTTGAACGGTGTGTGGCTTTTGAGCTCACGCTCCCACTCAGCCCAAATGATCTTACGGTATTTGGGGGCAATCACATCGTTGAAGGAGAGATCGCGGTTATTGAGCAGGCTTTCGGGTTTGTACCCCGTCAGGTCGTAGCAGCCCTCGGAGATAAAGCGCATGGTCCAAAAGCGGTCATAATCGCAGCGGTAGGCAAGACCGGGAATGCTGGACAGAAGCACATCCTTACTGCGCTCGCTTTCCAGCAAGGCGGCCTCCATGTCCTTTCGGTCGGTGATATCCTGCACAAGACAGATACTGTCAATCGTCATATTCTCAAAGAATCTGAAACGCGCGACAATGACATCTGTCCACACAATGCTGCCGTCGGGCCGCACGATGCGCTTTTCTATGGTATAGCGATCAATCTCTCCGGCTCTGAAACGATTGTAAAGCGCCTCTTCCTTGCACCGATCATCCGGGTGCGTAATCTGCCTCCAGCCGAGCTCTATCAGTTCTTCGCGCGTACGGCCGGTAATGCGCTGGTACTGGGCGTTAAACATGACTTGCGTTTCATAGTTCGAGCTTGCATTCTCCTCGTGCGAAAGCGCTACGCCAATCGGCGTTTGGTTGAACAGCGTATCAAACATCCGCGTATGATCCAGCTCTATTTGATTGTATAACCTTTGAATGCGGATCAGTTCAAGATGAAGCCCGATGCGCATCCGCAGCGTTTGGGGGCTGAGCGGCCTGCGGATGAAATCCACATCACCCGCCTGAAGGTTGGGGATATTGGTCAGGGTTTCTTCATCGCTGGTCAGCAAAATGATACGGATACCCGGTTTTCTGGGGATTTTTTTCAATTCCCCCAGGAGATCGAAACGGTTTGCCGAATGGCTGTTCCAGTCAATAAGGATCAGGTCGATATCAGGCTGTTCCCGGATCAGGTTCAGCGCTCTTAAGCCATCGCTCTCCAACAGCACATCGGTATCGCTGAATGTGCTCTGTAGGATGCTCAGGTCACTTTCCATCTCAGTGATCAGGAGGATTTTACCGGTCATACTCGTACCTCTCATAAGCCTTTGCAAAGGTCCAGGCTATGTACCAGAACAACTGCAGGGTTGTTTTTCTATCGCAATGACAGGGTCCCGATGCATGTCATACCCAGCTGATTGAACTCCACACTATTCTCTTGTCAGTGCAAACTGCAGCGTATCGCCAGCAATAAAGGTCTGGCGTATATTGCATTCATATAGTCAGCAACAATATATCACTTCAAAGGGCCTCAGCGCAACTCCATTGAACACCCCTTTCCAGTTATGGTTTGTTCCAACCACCGCTAGGGATTGAGCACAATCACCGTCACCACATATGCCGCAATGAAGAAAAACAGCAGCACAGCGACTGAACGGTGCCACTGAAACCAGTTCCCCTTTACCCGTTTTTTCACATACGCGCCCAAAGACCGGATTTCCTTGTCGGCGATATCTCTGGCTTAATACATGCACAGCGTTCTCCTCTTGTCTCCAATGTGTTTGATGCAGACCCAAACCCACGCCGCCCGTCAAACAGGATTTTGAATCAATCTCATCTTGCGGCTGATATGCAAGGCGATGAAACCATTGTTCACCAATACAAGTATACGTATAAACACATCCGTATCGTTTTCTGACAAACACCTTGATTCTATTGTGGCATGGAAAATATTTGCAGGGCTTGGTATGCAGCGGCCGTTTACAAAGATTGCGATCATTTTATTCCTTTCGCTGATCATTGTCAAATGACAGTCCTAGTACACATAGCCTATTACGGTTTAGGAGTTGAGGAAAAGCAGCCCCCAACCCGGAGGCTGCCCTTTGCTCTTTGGAATGCACAGACACTGTTACTCGAAGTAGAACTCCCCGCCGTCGATATACAGGAAAACGCCGTCGGATTCGTAGCTTTGGCCAAAAATATCGGTCAGCAGGAAGGTGTAGTAGTACTCGCCGTCAAACAAATCCAGCTCGTCCAGCACAATCTCGCCGTTTGCCCCGGCGGTTACCTCGTAGCTTGTCCACTCCTCCGCCATGCTGTCCGTGTCGCTGAGCGAATACGCGTCAAACAGCGGCAAAATAATGTCGCCCTCCTGGAGCGGGCGGATATCGCGCGCGGTGATGCCGGTTTGCTCGTCGGTGCCGTCCCAGACGCCGATCACCTGATAGCTTCCGGTAATGCCGTCCTCATCCACGCTCTCGATCACATACATCACGCGCAGGTTGGTGCGCTGGCCGTTGAGCTCGATGGGAATGGTGTAGAGGTTATAGTCCTCCTGCGAATCGATGAGGATGGGCGAGCAATACTCCCCGTTGATGGTCAGCCATACGCCGCGGAAGTTGTCGTAGAACACACCGTCGTCCCAATAGGCATCGATATCGTTGTCGCTGCCCAGGAACACCGCAACGTTCTCCTCGCTGTCGATCAAATACAGCGCAAACTGCACATCCTCCACAATGTCCAGCCCCTGATCCACATACAGGGTGTAGTATCCGTCAGCGTCGATCTCGGTGGAAAACGACACCTGATACTCCGTGGGGTTCAGCTGGGCAACGGTCGTTTCCGCCGCCGTGTCAACCGCAGCTGACGCGGTGGTCTCCTGTGCCGTATAGCTGTCCTCGGGACGGTCGCCCAGCGTCTGGTTCATGTCAGCCGGTACGCTCCAGGCGGGTACCATCGCCCCGACGAAGCGCATATAGGCCTTGGATACCGGGACTTCCGCAATCACAGCGCAGGCGTTGCGCACCTCGCTGTCTGTGGTGAAGGGATAGAACACCGATAGCCCGCTGGACTTCTGGCGGGTGCTGCCGTCGATGGCATATTCCACGGCTTCAAACAGCCTGTCGAGCACCGTGAGGCCGACCGAATCCCAAACGCCCTGGGTGTTGAGCACCAGCTCGCCCAAATCCACCATGTGCGTATAGCCTTCGGATTTGTTGTTCCCGCCGAAGCTGCGCGCCTTGCCGACCTCCTGGCGGTAGGTTTGGATCGCCGCCGGGTTTTCGACCACCGCGGTCAGCTGCCAGGCCATGGCGTCGAACGCGTCGACGAGCGCCGGAATTTTTTCCAGGTTCACCAGCGAAAGCGTGGCGATTTCCTTATCGTCCCAGGCGATGCAGTGCTGCAGGTAGCTGTCGCAGATGCTTTTGCCCAGCACATCCGGAGCGATGGCCGGATTTTGGGTAAACGCCTTCATAATTTCCCGGTAGTTCCAGCCGCCGCCGGGCTCCAGCTCCTGCGACGCGACCATGTACCTTCCGTAAGGCGCAAGCGCGTTGGCCGATTCGAGCGTCGCCATCAGGCAGGCGTCAAAGCCGATGATATCGAATATCTGTCCGCCCTGTGAAAGCGCGGTTTGCAGCTCTGTGAGCGAAATGGAGTCGTCCGTCCGCTCGTCAAAGGCGACGCCGCCCACGCTGCCGCCGCCATGATCCCACAGCAACAGCATGGTGTGCTTAGCCGGGTACATGCCGAATACTTCTTGAATCATCGACGAGAGCAGGTCTTCGTCGGCCATGTTTCTGTCCTCAAGCCTGCCGATCTCGATCAGGCCATCCCCGTTCAGGCGGAACAAACCGATTGCGTCGTTTGGCACGATGTTGTTCTGCCATTCCTTCGTGCCGCCGGTGATGACGATCACGTTGACATCCTCCGTGCCCATCCCGGCAATGGCCTCCTGTAGGTTATAGGTCGCCGCGCCGTCCTCGGTCTCCAGATCGGTTCCGCACAAATACCACAGAACAGTCCATTCCGCCTGATCCTGTGCGGCGGCAGACACGCACAACACAAGGATGAGCACCAGCAGAAGAAGCCATATCCAGCGCTTTTTCATGATTTGTACCCCCAACTCAGGATGTTTATATTTTTACGCAAAGAATATCCGCAGCAAGCTTTCGCCGCCGCGGATCATTTTCCCTTTGTAGCGTATAGAGCCGCCTTATTTTCTGCGGCTGTAGCGGAAATCCGGCCTGTTGCGCGTCGGTCTGCCAACCGGGCGTGCCAGCGGCTGGGTTTGCGGCTCATGGCTTACAACCAGCGGGTAGGGGTGCTTGGATACGACGGCGACCTGCTTGCCGATCAGCTTTTCAATGCCAAACAACAGCTTCTTTTCCGTTTCATCGCAAAAGGAGATGGCCGTACCGGTCAGCCCCGCGCGCGCGGTGCGCCCGATGCGGTGCACATAGGCCTCCGGCACCTCGGGCAGGTCAAAGTTGATGACGTGGGAAAGCTCGTCGATATCAATGCCGCGGGCAACGATATCGGTCGCGATCAGCGCCTTGGTATGCCCGCTTTTAAACCGCGACAGCGCCAGCTGCCGTGCGTTCTGGCTTTTGTTGGAATGGATGACGTCGGCCTCAATTCCGGTTGCGTTCAGCCGTCTGGCTATTTTATCCGCGCCGTGCTTTGTGCGGGAAAAGACCAGCGCCGAGGCTACGTCCTTGGTTTTCAGCAGATCAATCAACAGCGAAACCTTGTTCTGCTTATTGACGAAATACACGGATTGGTCAATGGTGTCCACGGTGGAGGATACGGGCGTTACCGCGACCTTGACCGGATTGATGAGAATGGTTTTGGTGAGCTTTTCTATGCCAGGGGGCATGGTGGCCGAAAACAGCATGGTCTGCCGCTGCGTGGGAAGCTGCGCGATGATTTTTTCCACGTCGTGCAGAAAGCCCATGTCGAGCATGCGGTCGGCTTCGTCCAGTACGAAATAGCTGACATGCTGGAGGTTGACCAGACGCTGCCCCATCAGATCCAGCAGCCTGCCGGGGGTTGCCACCAGAATGTCCACGCCGTTTCGCAGCCGCATTTCCTGGGGCTTTTGCGATACGCCGCCGAAAATGACGGTATTGCGGATGCCCAGATATGCGCCGTATGTAGAAAAGCTTGCGCCGATCTGCGCGGCGAGCTCACGGGTCGGGGACAAAACCAGCGCACGGATCCGTTTGGGCTTGGAGCGGTCCATTTCCTGGTGGAGGTGCTGGAGGATGGGTATGGCAAACGCGGCGGTTTTGCCCGTTCCGGTCTGCGCGCATCCAAGCAAGTCCTTACGCTGCAGAAGCGGCGGGATGGCCTGCTCCTGAATGGGGGTCGGTATTTCGTATTCCTGTTTTTGCAGCGCCTTGAGTATGGGCTGAATGATTTGCAGTGATTCAAACGATGACAATGGTTTAATTTCTCCTTCAATATGGTTTCATGCTGAAACCGTCCGATTTTTCCTTTGGTTAGGCGTTGGGTGCGGAGGCAATGTCCCGCAGCAGCTCGCCGATCAGGTTTTTGACGGATACAATCTGATCGACACGGTACACGTTGCTGCCGACAAATACCAGACCCTCGTCCACGTTGCCCTGCACGGCGTTGATCAGGGCGGCGGAGATACAATACGGCGCGACTTTGGGGTTGCAGCCCGCCAGGCACTGGGAGCAGCCTTTGATCTCAACGCCGCACGCCGAAAGCTTTTGGATGAACTTGTTGTTCAGCGCCCGTCCGGGCATGCCGACCGGGCTTTGAATGATGACGATATCCTCTTTTTGCGCGGCCAAATACGCCTGCTTGTAGCGGATGTCCGCGTCGCATTCGTCCGTTGCCGTAAAGCGGGTCGCCATCTGCACACCGTCGGCTCCGGTTTGCAGGCAGCGGGCGATATCCGCGCCGGTATAGATCCCCCCGGCGGCAATCACCGGGATTTTTTTGTGGAGTTTTTCTGAAAACTGATGCAACGTATCCACAACGTCTTTGACGCTATCCATCACAGACGGTCTATTCTCCGTCTCCAGCACCTGACGGGAAAACCCGAGGTGGCCTCCGGCCTCCGCGCCTTCGACAACCACCATATCCGGCGTTCTGCCATAGTGGCTTTCCCAGTACTGTGCAATGATCCGCGCCGCTTTGCCGGAGGATACAATCGGCACGAGCCGCGTATGGATGTCCTTGACAAATTCGGGCAGCTTCAGCGGCAGCCCGGCGCCCGATACGATCAGGTCAATGCCCTCTTCCACGGCGGCGCGTACCATTTCGCCGTAGTGATTCATGGCGACCATCAGGTTGACGCCAAGGATGCCCTTTGGCGCAAGCTGCCTGGCGTTTTTGATCTGGCTTTTCAAAGCGCGGATATTCGCCGCCAGGGTGTTACGCAAAAAATCGGGTTCGTTGAACCCGATGTTCACACCCGCGATGACGCCTACGCCGCCCTCGTTGGCAACTGCGGCCGCCAGCCTGGAGCCCGATACGCCAACGCCCATCGCTCCCTGCAGGATCGGGATATCCGCAATCAAACCGCCAATATTAAGTTTGGGGATCTTCATACCGCTACCTCTTTCAAGCGGCATTTCTCGAACCCCGCTCGTATCATTATATCACATCTGCGCAAGTATTGTCTGATGCGCGTATAAAAGGCCTTCGGCCGCCGGGAACGCTGGGATTGCAATGCCGAACAAAGCCATTTTTCTATGGCAGCGAAAGCCCAAAACGCCATATTATTCCTCAGCCGCCGCGACAACCGGGTCTTCCTGCGCGCGTTTGGCCAGGCTGTTGGTGTTCATGGACTTGCGGAAAACCACCAGGCTTTGGAACAGGAACTCCGTCATGAAATTGACGATCATCGTCCCGCCGACCACGATGTACTCATTCCAGTTGATGGCGGTCAGCGCGTCCACCCACCAGGTGCTCACCGGCGTAAACACGGCATAATACAGAAACACGAGCGTCATGGCCTTGGGGATGTTGGCCGCAGATTTAAAGGTATACCGGCGGTTGAAGGTAAAGTTCCATACCACGCTTAATACCAGCGCAATCAGATAGCTGATCCACTCCTGCGGAAGCCTGATGATTTCGTTGAGCAGTGTAAAGGTTACGATCTGGATCAGCCCGGCCGAGATGGAAAACAAAGTGAATTTCAGCAGCTGCCAGGCGCGTTGTCTGTGGCTGAACTGCGCATAGCCTTTGGGCTCGGTCATTGCGTCAACTCCTCTTATGGTTGCTGACAGCATTATAACAAACCCGCGCTATAAAGCAAATCGCGCTTTAATCTGTCTGGCGGCCTCATCCGGCGGTACATGGGTGTTATCAATCTTGAGATAATTCTCAAAGGGAATCTCCCCGTCCAGGCTTTCCAGCCGGTGACTGGCATCGTCACGGAGCAGCCTTTGGCCGGATTCTTCAATGTTCCGCTTCGACGCCTTATGTTTCAGCCTGTTTTCCGACACGTTGCGCATGAGGCGAACATCCTTGGAAGCGACCAGCTCGACATAATAGAACTCGGTTCTATAGGGCCTGAAGATATCCTTGATGCGCTCTATGGCGTCCCAGTCGGATTGCATATCGAACGCCCACATATAGGTGAAGATCATACCGTAGCTATCCGACGCGGCAAACTCCTCAAAGATCACCTGCCGAAGCCGCGTGATGGTCTTTGGCTCAAACTTGCCAAAGATCTCAATGACAGGTTCGATCGTCATATGGTTATGGAACAGGCGCAGCTCGGTGATTTTCATCAACTCCTGCCCAACCGTCATTTTCCCGACCGCCGCGTTACCCAGAATAAGAACCAGTTTCATACCGTAGGTCATCCTTCTTGCTATAGACAGGTTCTTGCTTGGCTACGGCAGCGCCCACACAGCGGTCGAGCGCGGCGCGATCAAAACCCCGCCGTCTACCTGTACGCTCTGTACATCGCCAGTATCAAAGGTCTGCAGCAGCGTGCCGTTTGAGGGCATGAACAATGTTTCATCTTTGGAGAAGTTATGTGCAATGCAAAGCGTCGTCTGGCCGTCTGTAACCGTGAACGCGCCAAGGCGCGCATCGGAGGTTTGCACGGTTTCCGCGCTTCCATGGACAAACACGGGGTATTGCAGCCGAAACGCAAGCACAGACCGGTAAAATGAAAGCAGCGAGTTCGGGTCGCCCTCCTGCCCGTCCACACCGGTTTTCAGCCGCTGCTGCTGGGTAGCGCCCTCGGGCGGGAGGCACATGCCGGTTGAATTGGCTGCGCTCCAGAGCATCGGCAGGCGCTTGTTCGGGTCGTCTCCGGAGCCCGTCATGCCGATTTCCTCGCCGTAATAGAGAAACGGAACGCCCGGCGAAAGCAGGTACAGCGCCGCCGCCTGCTTTTCCTGCTGTACATCGTTCACCAGCACCCCCGCGATGCGCCCCTGATCGTGATTGCCCAAAAACGGCACAGCGACCGCCAGCGGATTGACTGCCGCAACATCCTGCTGCCACTGCGCAACACGGTTTGCAAACGACTGTCCCGCCTCGCTGCGCATGGCCTTGGAGAGCGTTCCGGTGGAGGACATCGGGAAGTTGAACAGCCCGTCGACGCCGCTTTGGTAAAGCTCCAGAATCGTGACCTCGTCCGTCCATGCTTCGGCGACGATGAAAGCGTCCGTGTCAATGGCCTTCACGGTTTCAGACAGCCACTGTAAAAACGCGATGTTGCTCGCAAGCTGACCGTAGTAGTAATGCGTAACCGCGTCCAAACGGAATCCGCCCACGCCGTGGGAAAGCCAGAATTCCACGATAGTTTTGATCTCGCCGCGCACCGCCGGGTTATCCAGGTTCAGCTCCGGCATTCCGGGATCAAACCCCGCCGCGTAATACCAGTCCGTTCCCTCCACAAGGCAATCGCCGGTTCCCTGCGTAAACTGGTAATACCCGATATACGGGTTCGTCAAATCCCCGTTTTGCAGGCTTTCCACAGCGGACAGGAACCACGGATGCTGTGAAGAGCTGTGGTTGACGACCAGATCGAAGAGAAGCGTGATCCCACGCGCCTCACAATCATCCGCCAGGGCATCGTAGTCGGCAAGGGTGCCAAACGCCGGGTCGATATCCATGTAATCCGTCACATCGTACTTATGATACGAGGGCGAGGGCGAAACAGGCGTCAGCCAGATGCCGTCCACGCCCAGCGAGCTGATGTAATCCAGCCTGGAGCGGATTCCGTTCAGATCGCCGATACCATCTCCGTTTGCGTCCGCAAAGCTGCCCGTAAAGATCTCATACCCCGCAGTGAGCCCCGCTGCGGAAGTCAGCGCAAGCAGGCTGAGGATGAGCGCGAGCAGTAGGATTTTCAGGCTTTTCATAGTGATCACCCACCGTAAACTGTTCCGGATTGCCAAAGAAGCATTTGTATTTTCATCCTAACATGATTTCCCTTGATTTTCAACGCGCAGTCATACGTGCGGCATTGACATTATCCGGGTTTTTGCTATGATAATCGGGAGCTATATCAAAGGTATGAGGAGCGTTTATATGCAGAAAAAAAGCTCTGCCGGTCAGGCGGCTTTGCCCGACGCATCCGGCGGACGCGCCAGCATGGTCAAGGACTATGCACTGCTCACCCTGGGCTCGCTGCTGATTGCCGTGGGCGTGTATTTTTTCAAGTTCCCCAACCGTTTTTCCACGGGCGGCGTCAGCGGTCTAGCCATTATACTCAACCACTACCTGCCAGCCATCAGCCAGGCGGCCTATATGTTTGTCATCAACCAGCTGCTGCTGGTTGTCGGCCTGTTGATTATCGGGCGCGGGTTTGGGATACGCACGGCCTATTGCAGCCTGGTGATGAGCGGCGCGGCGTGGCTTTTGGAAGTGCTGGTGCCCCTGAGCGCGCCGCTGACGAACCAGCCGCTGCTGGAGCTGATTTTCGCGGTGACGCTCCCGGCCATCGGCAGCGCGATCCTGTTTAATATCGAATCGTCCAGCGGCGGCACCGATATCATCGCCATGATCCTGAGGAAGTTCACCTCGCTGAATATCGGCGTCAGCCTTCTGATCGGCGATTTCCTGATCACGCTGATGGCGCTGGTCGCCTTCGGGCCGGAAACCGGCCTGTTCAGCATCCTGGGCCTGATGATCAAAGCCGTGGTGGTCGACCTGGTGCTGGAAAACATCAAAGTGCACAAAAGCTTCCAGATCATTACCGCCAATCCCGACGCTATTGTGAAGTTTATTGTGGAGGAGCTCCACCGGGGTGCGACCGCCCTGCACGGCGAAGGCGCGTTCTCGCACCAGGAAAAGACCGTGTTGATGACCGTGGTCAACCGCGCCCAGGCGGTGAAGCTGCGCCGCTTTGTCAAGGAAACGGACCCCGCGAGCTTCATTGTGATCACCAACACGGGCGAAATCATCGGCAAGGGATTCCGCGGCACGATGTAATGCCGAAACCTACAATACGGGAGGACCTCAATGGCAATCGATACAGTCCGGGCCTATTTCAAGCAGTGGAACATGGAAGACAGAATTCTGGAGTTTGACGTATCCAGCGCAACCGTGGAGCTTGCGGCGGTCGCCGTCGGCTGCGAACCGCAGCGCATCGCCAAGACGCTTTCGTTTATGGTAAACGACGCCCCCGTCCTGATCGTCACAGCGGGTGATGCCAAGGTGAGCAATGCTAAGTACAAGGCGACTTTTGGCGCGAAGGCAAAGATGCTCTCGTTTGAAGACGCGGAGCGCCTGATTGGCCACGCTGTAGGCGGCGTGTGCCCCTTTGCGGTCAACGAGGGCGTAACGGTATACCTGGACGCTTCCCTCAAGCGCTTTGCCACCGTGTTTCCGGCCTGCGGCAGCCCCAACAGCGCCATTGAGCTGAGCATCCCGGAGTTGGAAACCTACTCCGCCAGCCATGCCTGGGTGGACGTCTGCCAGGGCTGGGAGTAACTATCTTTTAAGCAATGCCAACGCCCCGCATCGGCTGATGCGGGGCGTTCGATGATTATTTGTTTATTTCCTGCTCCAGTAGGCTGCGAACGCGTCCAGACTGCGGATGGCCGAGCGGATATCGCTGAACACGGGCAGCCCGTTCTCCTCCAGGTAATGCACGAGCGCCTGGTAGTGCCTGCCCGCGTTGACCGAGACCACCACGGGCTTCTTTGTTCTGCGGAAGGCGTCAACCAGCAGCGGGCCGAGCGCATCCGCATCCAGATAATTGTCCTCGACGGTTTTCAGCGATTCCACATGCGGCACGATACCCACGAACAGGCAATCGACGTTCGGGTCCTCAAGCGCTGCTTCGATGAATTTGACATACAGCCGATCATCGGTCATGGGGGTCAGATCGAGGAACGGGCTTTCCACATTCACCAGACCGTGCGTATTGAGGCGCTTGAGCGTCTCCACAGTTTCGGCCGAGAACGTCGCGGGCGTCAGCTCGTTTAAAATATCCGCGCCCATGGTGGCTTCCAGCCCCGCGTTGACGACACCCGCCACGCGGCAGCCGCGCGCGGGTCTCCTGGAAAGCACGGCAAAGGTCTTTGTATAGTTGTAGAAATCGTCCAGCTCCTCGGTGAGGATACAGCCGCCCTGCAGGCAGGCCGCGCGGAATACCTCGTAGCTGCCGCTCATCGCCGCCGTGTGCGACGCCGCAGCCTTCGCCCCCGCCTCGGTGCGGCCGGACTTGTAGATGATCACAGGCTTGCTCGATTTGCGTAAAAGCTCGTAAAATTGCCTGCCCTCGCCCGCGCCAAGGCCTTCGACATAGATGGCAATCACATCGGTCAGCGGGTCCGCTTCACAGTAGGCCATCAGATCCGGAATGTTCACATCCACCTTGTTGCCAAAGCTTACGATGCTGCGGAAAATGCCCGTTTGCTGGTTGCGTTCGATGAAGGTAATGCTCATCGCGCCGCTCTGGGTTAACAGCGCGGTATTGGCGTGACCGTTCAGGGGAATGGACAGGCGGTCCTCCTCAATGAACAGGGTGTTCACGCCCTGCCTGGCGCCGCCCGGCGCTGAAAACACCCCCATGCAGTTGGGGCCGACCACGCGCACATCCGGTTTGCGGACGCGCGCCAGCTCGGCGGCAAACTGCCGGTAGTCCATATCCGCGGGGATGCCGGAAATCAGGATGACGCTCTTGCCGGAAGGCACCGATTCCACAAACGAAAGGGAGTACTTGCCCGGCGCGGCGTAGACCAGCAGGTCATATGGTTCCCTGATCTCGTCAATGCTCGTATACAGCGAAAACACATGCCCGCCGATAACCGTTTCCCCGCCCTTGGGGTTGACACAGTAAATGTCGGTACGGCCAAGATCCAAAAGCAGGGTGACGATATTGCGGGCCATGCTGTACTTCTGCGGATCGGTGGATACGCCCGTGACTACGATGCCGCGCGGTTCAAAGAAGCGCGACAGGCCCTGCCCGTTGGGGGTGACGCTCTCGTCGCAGCTTTCCCCCGCGGGCGTGAACTCGGCATACCCGTCCACCGCCACAAAGCGGCCGTCCTTGGAAAACACGACGGGGTTCAGGTCCAGCGCCTTGAAGTAAAACGGCGGGCCGGGATGCGTAAACATCGAATAGGAAAGACCCAGATCGGACAGCCGCGCCATGCCCTGTGCAATCTCGGACAAGCGCTGGGGCTGGCCCATCTCGCTGTACTTGTGGCGGATGTTGAGGCGGTTGAGCAGCGCCTGGGCATCGGCAAGCGATATCGGCGCAAGCAGCAGGTTGGCCGGATCGTAGTACTTGGCGAAGAACTCCGCGTCGTCGCCGCCCTTGGTGAGCGTGACCACCGTGCCAAAGGACGGATCCTCCTGAAAGCCGAGCATGATCTCGTCGCCGATAGCCTGGGTGAAATGGATGAACTCGATCAGCAGAAAACCGTCGATGCGGGGCTTTTGACCATCCTCAAAATGAGAAAGCACTTCTTTTTTCATATGGCTCAAGACATAGCGGATGAACAGCGGATCGCTGATCCCCACACGTTTTACCCCGCCGTAGCGCTGGTTGTGCGCCAGATCACGGGAGACGACCTTGACCATGATATCCTTGCCGCCAAACGGCGCGATCAACGCTTCATTGACCAAATCGGCGGTTTTGACAAAGCGGTACAGGGGGATGTCGAACCCGATGAGCCGCAAGAGCTCATATACCTCATGCTCGTAAAGGGTGTGGCGGCCGTCCTGGTGCGCTGTTTGCAAAAGCGCATTCACCTGATGCAATATCTGTTGTTCCATTGTATATCTCCCTCATCTTCGGTTGTCCGCATAACTGAAAAAGCCCCGCGCCATCATTGGCGTGCGGTATGCCATGCGGGCTACTGCTTACGGTATGAAATCATCATACCATGAATGTATAAAATTGAAAAGAATCGGAATGAGCTTTGCTACTGGCGGCTTGCAAAAGCAGCTCTTTGCCTATTCATGGTTTTTCCCGTCTTCAGGCTCTGTGGCCAGGCCCAGGCGATATTCAATCACCACAGGCAGGCTGCGGTAGTTGTGGTAGAATTTCGCTTTGATTCTTTCCATCACCATGTTCGCTTCAGCCTCGGATTGCAGCGGCAGCAACAGCGCATATTGGGATGCGTTGTACAGCGAAAGGACATCGCCCTTGCGCAGGCATTCCACCAAAACCACCTCCAGCTTCTCCATGCAGCTATCCAGCTTCTCCGGCTCCATCAGGCGACCGTCCATGCTTTTGAGCCTGAGCATCACCAGATAGAAGGGTTTTTGGCTGCGCTCGAAGCTCCTGCGCTGTAGGTTATAGATTTCCTTGAATACCGCGTATTCACACACAAAGGCGCCCCGGCTGGTATCATACGTATGGAGCTCTTCTTTGAAGCGGTTGATATCCATATCATGCGCCTGTCCTTCCCGGATAATTTTGGTGTAGAAATCCAGTATGCTTTTGGGTGGCTGCACACCGAGGTAGCGATGGTGGATGTTTTTAGCGTGTTTATACTGCATCAGCGCTTCATTAATGCGCTCCGTCTCAACCAGCGCATCCATCAGCGCGAGGTGGAGCTTTTCATGGAATGTATCAATTTCCAGCGCAACACGGCTGATGGCGATAATCTCCTCGTACTCCCGGTTGGCCTTGAGCAGCTCCAAATACCGGCACACCGTTTGCTCATACAGGTTGTGAAGGTAAGTGCTGGGGGAAACCACCCAGGTCTCCTGCTCCTCCCCGGCAAAAAGGTCTCCCTTATACAGCGAAATCACGGACTGGAACATCTCCCGCACCTTGGGCGTAAGCTCCTTAGCGCTTTTCAACACGCCGGACAAATGCTCGAATTCGGCAAGATCCAGCGTATACGGCATACCGTTATTCCACTGATATGTACTGTGCACCGTCAGGATGCTGTCGCCAAAACCATCGCTGCATTCGTTGAGCGTATGCCGTAACCGGCTGACCAAGGTTTTCAGCGCGCTTTCCGGGTTGGCACGATCCTCGTTGGGCCAGAGGATATCGTGCAGCTCGGTATGCGAAACCGCTCTGTCGCGGTGCAGAATCAAATAGCGCAGCAGCATGCTGCCTTTTTGCGTTTTTCCTATGCAAGGCATGACACTTTTGTCATTGATAACGATGTTGAAGGTGCCCAGTACGCTGATCTTCACATTGTCCATTTAGCCCCACCTCCAAGGGACGCTTGATTGCAAGACGGTTATCCAAGTTTTTTCAGAATCGTATCGGGGTTCACAGCAAACCGCTGTGCGGTATGCTTTGTGATCTTCTTCTCCTGGTACAGGCGCACGATATCGGCATCCATAGTCATCATGCCCTGGCTTGTTCCCGAGTATATGACATTGTCCAGCTGATGCACCTTGCCCTCGCGGATCATGTTGCTGATCGCATTGTTGACGATCATGATCTCAAACGCGGGTAGCAGGCTTCCGTCTACCGAGGGGAGCAACTGCTGCGACACCACGGCCGAAAGCACCATGGAGAGCTGAATGCGCACCTGCTGCTGCCGGTTGGCCGGGAACACATCGATAATACGGTCGATCGTCTTAACCGCGCCGATGGTATGCAGTGTGGAAAACACCATGTGCCCGGTTTCGGCGGCCGTCAGCACCGTTTGAATGGTTTCATAATCGCGCATTTCTCCCACAAGGATTGTATCGGGTGCCTGGCGCAGCGAGGCGCGCAGGGCCGACGCGTAGTTTTCGGTATCCTGATCAATTTCACGCTGACTTACGATGCTCTTGATGTGGTTGTGCAGGTGTTCAATCGGGTCTTCGATGGTGATGATATGGTTGCTGTACCCGCGGTTGATTTTATCGATGATGCAAGCAAGCGTCGTGCTTTTCCCGCTTCCAGCAGGCCCCGTAACCAGCACCAGCCCCCGCTGCATTTTATGAAGGTCTGAAACGGCCTTGGGGATATGAAGGGCCTCGGCATCGTACAGCTCAAACGGCACCACACGCAGCACGGCCGCGATGGAGCTTCTCTGCTTATACGCGTTGCAGCGAAACCTGCCGACATGGCTGAGGGAGAATGAAAAATCATCGTCCCCGGTCAAAAACAGCCTGTTGATGCTGCGGTCGTCGTCAAGTTTATAGACCTGTTTAATCAGCTCCATGCATTCATCAGGCGTTACTTTCCTGTCGGTTAACGGCTCCATGACGCCGCAGCGCTTGACCATAATACGGGCACCCGGAACGATGAAGATGTCCGATACATTGCGGTTGATGGCACTGTTGAGAAGCTCAATCAAATCCATTATGTTTTACCTCGCTAAAAGATTGGAAACTCCGGCAGCGCGGGAGTCCAATCCGTTTGATTCTCCATACTATATTGACTGATCTTTCGCATTTGAAACCTTTCGTCCAGCTGCACCGCAACCAGCAGCACGCGCCCGCCGCCGACATCTACGGTAAAGCGCAATGTATTGTTTTCATAGGTCAACGCGTTTGCCTTCGCATAGTCCTCAAGCTCCTGTTCGCTTGTGATGGCCTGGAGATCGTTGTCCAGGGTGAAAAGCCTATGCTGGGCATCCGCGCTTGCGGCGTAATACGCCTGCACCATCAGGACGCTCTTGTCGGTAAGCGCCTTGTCCGCCCTTGCGCTCAAAAAGGAAAGCACCCCAAGCGTTACGATGCTGATCATCACAAATATCAGCAGCATAGCGGATATGCCGACGCCCAGGCGATACTCCTGCTTGATTCTCATGGCAAGTCCTCCGGCGCATAGCGTACGATGGGGAGGGTGAACATCTCTTGCTCATCCACAAACGCGGCCAGCGTACACGCGATCAGCCTGCCACCTGTGCCGTTTTGTATAGTCAGCCCGGTCAGTTTCAGCAACCCGCCGTCCACCGAAAGCGACATCGCATCGCCTTCCTCATCCCAGCCGTTCTTTTGTAAAAACGCCTGAAAATCGTCCTCCGCCTGCAAGAGATCCGCCCAGCTCTGCGCCGTTTGCAAAAGCGTTGTGGATACGGTCGATTGCCTGCTGAGCTGGCTGGCGGCCGCAAACAGCCGTACAACAGTGACGGACGACAAGGAAAAGAACAGAATGATGATCATCAGTTCGATCATCAGCATGCGGCCGTTGCGAAGTGGTTTCATATCCTGTCCTCTCCCACGCTACCGGGCGAATACCGCGGTAAACTGCGAAAATTGCTGACCCTCAGCGTCCACGTATGATTGCCATATGCCGTGTGCGTCCACCACCGCATGGAAGGCCAGCATGGGAATCAGCGCTTCTCCCTGCTCGGGATCAAAGGCCGTTCCCCCGGCCGTGAACCATTCATACAGCATTCCGTCGTAGCAGTATATATAGGTGACGTATGGCTCGCCATCGATGGTTTCGGTCAGCGCCAGGGTGTCGATGGCACCCTCCTGCCGCGCTTCTATCACGCCCCGGCCGTCATATACCCGAATCTTATTGGCGGTATAGCTCAGTGATGTTCTAAGCTGCGCGTTCTGATCCGTGTTCGAGACGATCTGCTCGTATGCCTGCGCTCCGATAGCCACCACCAATACGGACAACAGCGCAAACAGGCACACCAGCACAAAGGTCAGCAGTGTGCCGGCCGTGCGCAGCTGGTTGCTTTCGTACTTCTGCGTATTCATTCGCTCTCCCCCACCCGCAGCACGGCGATATCCGGAAAAATGTTGGAGGCAAACACCGTATAGCTGACTATGAAATGCTCATTGTGAAGCGCCTGTTCCATACCGTAGTTCTCCGCCAGGTATTGCAGCGACGGCGGGTATCGGCCCTCAATGGCAAAGCAGGTTACCACAGCGCGGCGCACGGCGTTTTCCAGAAAGGCCGCCTGCTCCTGCTCCGTTTTACCGGATACCGCATTGAGCACAAGCACAAAGGCCACGATGAGCAGCACAAACAGGACCAGCGTTACGATGATCCCTGTGTTGCCTGTGTTCCTTCTTGTCTGTGTCAGCAGCATACGGACTCCTTATCAGGCAATGACGGTCAGGATGCTTGCCAGCGGCAGCATAACCGCCAGCAGTATAGCCCCGATGATAATGGCGAGAACGCTTACAATCGCCGGTTCGATCAGCGATACGATCCTGCGGATTGCCGCATCGGCGGCCTCGTCGTACAGCTCGCCGAGCTTGCGCATGGTTTTATCGATACTGCCGGACATCCCGGCCACCTTGAGCATCTTGGTATGGATTTCCTCGTAAATACCGGCATGGGTCAGCGCGTCGGCAAGACTAATGCCCTTGATGATCTCCTTCCGGCTCTTTTCAACCTTCCCGGCAATATCCGCATCGGGAATAATCCCGGCCACTAGCGAAATGGCTTCCTCCACGGGAAAGCCGCCCTCCAATAGCTTTGCCAGCACGGAGGAGAAGCGTGAGATGGCAATCTGCCTGGAGATGCGCTTCATTCCGGGGAACAGGTTCAGCAAAAATGTTTTGATGTTCTCCCTTTGTTTGGTATGCAGCAGGATGAACAGCACAATGATGATCACCAGCAGCGCCGCGACAATCCAAAGCACCACCTGCCCAATGACCGATCCCAGGCGTATCATGGTATCGGCGGTTGCCGAAGCCTGCGTACCGAGGGAATCGTACACCCGTGTGAAGATCGGCATCACGCGGATGGCGAGTATGCCGATGACGACCGCCATCATGATCACCAGCAAAAGCGGGTACAGCACGGCGCTCTTCACCGCGCGCCGCACGCGCGCTTCCCGCTGGTAGTATTCGTCCAGGGCGTCCAGCACCTCTTCCAGGATTCCCGCCCGCTCGCCAACATGGATCATATCCCTGATGTGTTTTGGAAACATGGAAGCGGCAGCAACCGCATCCGCCAGCGAGCCCGTTTGGCGGATGGTTTGATCAATGATGGAAAAGCGTTCCTCGTATACGGTGCCCCGGTAGGTTTCGCTCAGGGTCCGGATGCCGTCGTGCAGCGGGATTCCGGCTTTGAGCAGCATAACGATCTGGCTGCAGAACAGCGCGTTCTCATCTGCCGACATCAGCCTTTTGTTATTCCGGTTGCGCATCATCAGTACACTGCCTCCTGTGTATAATTGGTTATCCTGGTTCCGGAGTCTGTAAACGTCAGATCGTATTGCTCCCATTTGCCATCGATGAGAACCGTGTTCCAAGCGTGATAATACTTGTCCGCGTACCCGATCACCAGCTTGGCTGGGATGTTCTGCACCCGTAGCATACAGGCAAACACGGCGGAGTAATCAAAGCAGATACCCCTTCGGGAGGATAGAACACTGTCGATATCCGGTATGTAGCCGGGTTTCACGGTTTTGGACTTGATGTGATCGTACGACAGCGCCCGCAGCACGTAATCGGAAAGGATTTCCACTTTTTCCAGGTCTGTTGTTGCCTGCGCGCACAGCTCCTGTGAAATGGCAACCGCACCCGTTTCCGCCGTATACCAAACGTATTGATTCGGGTACAGGTATGGGATGTCATCCTCTTGCAGGGCAACAGCCACCTTATGGGAATATACCTGGGTGAATTGGCTGCCCTTCACCTGACGGTAGACCTTCACCTCGTAGTTCCCGCTTCCGTCTGAGAACGAAAACACCTCGTATTCATTGCGGTTGTTGAGCACATAGGTATGGGTGGAGCTACCCTTGACGATTTTCACCAGCAGGTCCTGGTCCGTTTGGGCCGTGTATTTCACCGCGACATAGCCCATTGCCGTATTGCTGGCGTCAATCATGGCGACGTCGTTTTGGTAAACCGTTTCTCCCGTAATCTCGGCAAAGCGGGGAGGCGTTTGGTCAAGGCTCAGGGCATAGACGGCGATTAAAACAGCGGCGACGGCAGACCCCATCAGCCACAAGTTTTTTCGGGTCCACAGCTTTTGCCTGCGCATCTGGCATCCACCCTATATCTCTCCAAATCGTAAACCACGGTTCAGGTTCACATTGTCGATGTATCAACTTAACAAATATACTTCCATGATTATATCATGAAAGGCAGATTAATCAAGTTTTGCAATTTTCTGGCAGCAACAGAAACAAGGAGCCGTACACCTAAAGGTGTACGGCTGCCTGGGTATACGGTAAAGGCTTATGGGGTTACAGCGGCGGATTCCACTTGCGCCGCATCGCCGATGGTAGCGTACAGAATGGCCACGCTCCAGCTCCAGTAGTTGTTGGCGAAGTAATTGTTCAGGTCCGGCCGCATGATGTCGTAGTACACGTTAGAGTACAGCGGTACCACAGGCTCCAGCTCAACAAACCTCTTTTGGAAATCCAGCCAGCGTTCCTCGTAGGATTTAAGATCGGTCGGGCTGGTTTCCCTGAGCTTTATCGCCAAATCCATCAGCTGTTCGTCCCGCAGGCCGGTGGTATTCATAACCCCCTGGAACTCGTCTCCGGTGTTTACGTAGTAGTACGGATCATAGATATACGGGAAATTCGTCGCCAGGAAGAACATATCGTACATCCGGTCCGCCTGCCGATAGTAGCGCTGGAGGAGCTCGCTCATGGGGATTTCACTGACCTCCAGCTTCGCGCCGATCACCTGGAAGCTTTCGTTCAGCATCCTGGCGGCAATCCTGCCTGCCTGGTTATCGGTAGAGATGGCCAGTTTCAGCGTCAGCGGTTCCAGGTTCCCCTCTACCATGCGGTAGCGCTGGTCATCGGTACCCTGCACATAAGCGTCGCCGTTTGCGTTATAGATCCAACCGTCATCCTCCAGCAAGGCGATGGCCGCGTTTGTATCCGGCTGGTAAATATCCAGCTCGGTCAATTGATCCTGCACATCGGCGATAAACCATTGCCCGAAGCCGTAATAGCCATAAACCGGCACGCCGTTGCCCTGGAGGAACTCTTCGGTGATTGCGTTTTCATCAATGCTGTGGGCAACCGCCTGGCGAAGCTTGACGGACTGGGTAATGCCTGCTTCGCTGGCAAAGGAGAGGAACGCAAAGCCGGTTCTTAAGTAAGACAGGGTTTTCACACTGCCGGCCAGCTCCAAATCGCCTGCCTGACGAATCACATCGCCGCTGGAGACCTTATTGATCAGGTCTACCGTATGGTTTTGCAACTCGTCCAGCATGCTTTCGTTCCAAACCTGCTTGAAGGTCAGGGTCTCAATGGAAGGCTTCTGCCCTTCATAGTTGCCCTTGAAGTAGGGATTGATGCTAAGCTTTGCGATATGCGCATCCGCATCGTAACCGGTCAGCATATACGCGCCGCTGGTGACCATCGGGTGAGACAGATAGCCGCTCACGGGATCCAGAATGGTTTGCTGCAGCACATCGGCGGTGAACGGGCCGGTGATGTAAGCGCCGTTGCCGGTATCGGCGACATCCGCTCCGGGCGCAATGGCCGCAAGCGGATACGGCGTTACGCTGGCAAAGGCCAGCTCATAGAAGTACGGGATAAACTCGCTGCTGACATCCAGAGAGAACGTGTAATTGCCCAGCAGCCGTACGCCGGAGAATACGTCGCTTTCGCCGGTGGCAAAGGCCTCATACCCAACCAGATGGCTGTACGCGACGGTCGAGCCGCCGATGGCGGCCACCTGGGGGCTGGACTCCAGCAGGATGGAAAATACGTAATCCTTGGCGGTGATATTGGAACCGTCAGAGAAGTACAGGTCGTTAAACAGGGTAAAGATATACCGGCGGTTGCCGCCGACAAGGCTTGTGGTTACATTCTGCACCACCGTATTGTTTACGGTGTACAGACCGTCGCTGGTCCATGCAATCGTCTGATAGTCGTGGAGCAGCTGGCGGACGTCGATGTCGGACGTGTTATTGCCCCACATGGACGAGAAGAAGTTTCCGCTTAACTGGGTAACTGACCCAACGGTTAAGCCTGCGTTCGCAGTTGTATCTTCAGCGAATGCGACGGTGCTCAATGCGGCAATCACAAGCATTACGCTCATTATCAAAGCTAGGTTTTTTTTCATCATTAGCGCTTCCTTCCAAATTGGTTGATGGTCTCTCATGCCCGGTTACAGTTCGGGCATGAGAGACCGATTGTCGATGTTATTCGCTTGCGTCGCCAACGTTGATAACGGCTCCGCCGCCCAACGGCACCTGCGCGCGTTGATAGTAAATCCTGACGACATTCGCGGTTTCATCGGCTACGAGAACCCTTCTGTTGCCGTCGGTACCTACCAGCTGCCAGAATCCATTCTCAGAGCGATCCGCAAAGCCACCTGCCTGCGTACCTACTGCTACCAGCGGAGACACATACGTGTAATCCGTGTTCTCGTTATATGGATCATCCGGCGATAAGCGGTAGAAGTAGAGGATAGAGTACCGGGTCAAAGGAGCACTGTTGTTAAATTCCGTATCCTGGGGCGTTGCTGCCAGCACTGCGCTGAGCTCGCCGTTTCCGAGGTCGGTCACGGTGACGCTGAAGGT
>ERZ795053.926-NODE-926-length-37511-cov-22.261534_pt1 | contig 37511 bp, 44 predicted proteins | sample MGYA00375137_ERZ795053 | MGnify/ENA primary metagenome ERZ795053 (study PRJEB30182, sample SAMN05720284) | activated sludge metagenome | isolation source: Anaerobic digester | place: Hong Kong | collected 2014-12-17 ... | reverse complement strand
TGGCAAGAGAGGGAGCTAGGAATTCGCCAACGGTGTCAACGTTGGTTTAGGGCCTTGTCGACGAGATGCTCGGTGGGGAGGTGGTGGCGCGCGGCGAGCGAGGCATGCACGACCGCGAGCATGTTGTCGTCAGGGGTCGTTGCCGGCGTGGTTTCGACATTCACGATCAGATGCGGCGTGTTCAGGTCGCAGGTCTCGGTAAGGTGGACTTTGTAGCCCACCCATTCCACGCAACGCTTGGTGCTATAGCGCGCTTCCGGGTCGTAGGGGGAAGCGATGAGTTCGGCCGGTGCGGGCATGTCTTTGACCGGGCGCCAGACCAGAGTCCCCTCGCTTTCAATATACTGCTCCGCCCAAACTCGACGTAGAGTCTGCACAGCGGGCACCTTTCCGAGCCAACCGTGCTCGGTGGCGGTATCCACGGCCTGCAACAGTAATTGCCCATCAGTTCCGATCATGGCGGCCAAGACTTGGCGCGCGGCGTCGCTTTTTGGCAAGTGGTAGTTCTCAATCCGGCGACCGTAGCGCTCGTACCATACCGGTGGCGCGAGCGTCTGTAACCAATCCGGGGCGACCACCGCTACACTGTTCAAGGCGGCCCGCAGGGTTTCACCGACCCGCTCTAACCGGTTGAGGTCGCGCACAGCGGCGAGGACGCGGGTCGAATCAGTCCGCTGGCGACCGCCGGCTTGAAGCAGGCCCTGTTCCTGCAACTGCTCCAGGAGTCCCTCGAGCAGCCGTTGCTCGGCTTGACCTGCCACCAAGCGCGAGCGGAATTCGCTCAATACGGTGTGATGAAACCCAGGGTCGGTCAGCTCCAGTCCGAGTAAATATTTCCAGTCCAGCCGTCCCCGCACCGCATCGGCCGCCGCCCGATCCGACAGGTTTTCGACAAATTGCAGCACGGTGATCCAAGCCAACCGTCCAGGGGCCTCGGCCAGTTGCCCGCGCCGGGGAAAGAGATCGGCAAACGGCTCGTCCTCGTAAACCGGACCCAGCGCATCGGCAATCCGTAGGCATAAGGTGCTCTTGGGGAAGGCCGCGCGTGCGACCCGTTGAGTTTCTTCCGGAATCTGAAAAACCGCGCGGGGCTGGAGCGACATGGGGAACCTCCTGATCGGTTGAGTGCGGACGATATGGCCTTCACTCATACCGTGGCTCACCAAGCCGCTACCGTCAATACTCCGGCTACTAGCAGCAAAAATGAATTCGCCACCGGTGTCGCTGTTGGGTCTACCCCGAACAGGCACTACACGTTCCGCAACACCAGGCCGATCATCAACCTGGATAGGATCGTGGCAGGGCTGGATCTGGGCTGACGGAATTTTATCGGGTTTGGGCTTACAACCCCTATGACGGCTTTTACCTGTCAAGTCCAGGGGAGAAACTGAGTCGCCGGTTTTGCCGTTTGCCCTTCCAATACCAACCCAATAATCCTGCGATGATCAACAGACCACTGGAGGGTTCAGGAATCGTAGGTGATCCGCGTTGCACAGTGATATCCGTGCGTATGGGCTGCTGTAACATGGGCTCTAACGAATCGCCGAGCGCATCACCGAGGCTGTTGACCGTAATTTCGAAGGTACTGACACCCACGGTCAGCGCATTAAAGGTAATCGAGGCCAAGGTGAATTGGTCGGATTGCAGGGAGTCAAGATCGCTAGGCCAGTCTGAAGAAAGCTCGAATACATTCAGCAGGCCAGGGATAATTAAACCAGCATATTTGCCGAACGGGCCAAACCCGAATAAGTCCAACTGTCCCGATGGATCAAGTATGATGCTATCGATGACGAAATCCCCATCGCTATCGGTGGTCTCGATCCCCAAAAGGGTATTGTCGAATGTGACATCCAGGTCAAAGGTGGACAAGGAATCGGGGGCCTGATTGCCAAGTCCTGAGATCACTAGATCCAGGGTGAATGTTGTGCCCACGGTGATGGTGGGTGAAGCGGGCACTATCTGAATCATGAGCAGCGCTTGTGCCGATCCCAAGGGTACCAGGCTGAGGAACGCTCCGTAAAGAACCCGAGAGAGTAACTTGTTCATGGTTTTCATCTTCAATTCCTCCAGCCTAAGCACCTTCATTGAAGGACCGCACAACGGGGTTGAGTGCAGAGCAACGTCAACTTGCGGGCATCCAGTGCGGTGATCATACCGTCACCGTCCAGGTCTCTGAGGTCGTTGGGGCCATTCGCTGGAGTATTGCGGGCTGCAAGAAGAAGGTTGAGATCGTTCTGATCGATGAAACCATCGCTATTGAGATCCCCCAAGGGAGGAACGGTGATCGTGACTGTCGCTTCTGGATTGCAGTCCTGGCCATCGTTGACGGTCAGCCCAAAGACGTAGACGCCGTTCAGCGAGGGCAGGAAGCTCGGCGTTGTAATGGGTTCCAGGGAGACTGCAACGGGCCCCGAGACCGTGCGCCAGGTATAGCTGAGGAGGGAGGTACCTTGATCAGAATCAGTACTGGCGCTACCGTCTAGCGTGACCAGGCTGCCCAGACGAACGGTTCGATCGGAACCGGCGTTAGCAACGCAGGTTGGAGTCGGGGGCTCTTCAGGGGGCAACGTAAGGAAGTAAGCATGCAGCTCCGCTGCGGTTGACTCAATTTCTTCCGGCGTCCAATGACCGGTGCCAACCACCCGGGCTTCGCCCAGTGGTGTGCCATTGTAGATGCCTTGCGCAGTAACATCGGCTACGCCACAATCAGCATAGACTTGACATGCATTGCCGCTAGCCGTTTGTAACCATGTCCATTTAATGGTGTATTGCGGGTCGGTGAACTCTACGAAGGTTTTTGTATCTTCATTCCAACCACCAAGCGTCGTCTCAAAGAACAGTTTTCGACCGCGCACGAACAAATTTACCGTATCCTCAAAGTGGATACCAAGATCATAATGTGACCAGTGCAGCGGATGATTAGGGTTGACCTGATCCCAATAAGGATCAAACGCATCCGGCTGGCCGCTACTGGGGAGCCATTGCCCCCCCGGTGTTGGCCGATGGTTAAATAGTGGACTATAGGGTCCATGCAGCAAGGTTTGGAATTGCTTGGCCGGAATCGGGTCAAGGATTGGGCCATTGGTCATATCAAAGGGTCGAGACAGCGCCGAAAGACCCTCACTATCCGTGATCTTACCTTCCAGCTCTTGCTGTACATAGGGCAGGCTCTGAACAAATTTCGCATATCCTTTCTTGTCTTGAATATTCTTTTCGTTATAGAAGGTCATGATGCGTTGAATCCAGTTGAAATTGTCAAAGCGCACCAGTCCGCTGGTCGGGCTAGGAGCGCCGGCAGCAGCGGCGTCCTGAAGCGAGAAATCGAAATTGACTCGCGCGTCAGCGTTGTTGCCGACGCGCTGTACACCGCGTCCGCTCGGATGGGGGCCGACAGTTGTCAGATTATTTACATCGATAAAAATATAGGGCTGACCGGTTGAGTGCTTGATGCGCGTCGAGAGCACATCCTCGGCGGTCCATTGGCGGAGAGAATAGGCGACGCTGTCAGTACCGTTAGCCGTTCCACTGTAGGTGGTAAATGTGCCCTTGGTCACACTCGGCGCTGATACCGTGATGGTTCCGCTCAAGGACTGGTTGGCACCAGGCGGACTGAGTTCGACCGGTTGGTAGGCCCCGGGATTAGCGCGATTAAATGTCTGCGAGGGTTGAACAAACTGGCTGCCGCCTGCTGAATGGCCGAGGAACGGCTGGAAACTGAACCCAAGCCCAGGACTCGGGCATACGAGCGTGCAAAGCGCACTGAAGGTATGATGCCAGCCAGTGTATACCTTCAGTTCCGGGATCGTCAGTATATGATCCTCAGAGACGAACGTGCTGGACCCATCGTCAATTTTACCGTTGGTGTTGATGATGAGTGGAGCGCCAAAAACAGCATTGATGCCGGTGACCTCGCCGTTGCGGATATCGGCCTTGGGGTAAGATCGTGGAACTGATGCGCCACTACCGAGGCTGAACGAATAGCTATACGTTCCAGGCGATGCCTGCATGTAAGGGTAAGGATAGTCGGTCGGGCTGGCCGCTAAGACCGTAACGGGTATGATTGCTGCGGCTAGCAACAATAGTACGAGAACATGTGGTGTTATGCTGATTGGATAAGCTGGATTCTGAGTAGAATAAAAAACCCAGTTACGCCAAGCAAACCACTTTAGCAATCGTTTCATGTTAGCTTCCCAAGTCTATTTATAACTTATTAGGAAACAAGCATTTTTTATGCCTTATTTTTTTATTCTTGTTAGTCAATTTGTTATGCTCAGCATAGACAGTAATCCTAATTCATTGTGTAAAAAAAACTGACAGTCAAGTTGGATTAAAAAATAATGTTAAATAAAAAATCAAATATTAAGTCTATATTTTTATTAAAGAAAATAAATGACAGATTATTTGAAAATCCATATAACATCATGAAAAATATTGTTAAATTTACCAGAAAATCAACCATATCAATGGTTCTGACAGTTTTCAGATGGAGGACAGGTTGATTGACTGATAAAACTCCTAATTCACTGATAGAAGAGGAGCGTCACCGCCGCCTCGCCGGGCTTGAGACAGAACTGCACGACCACCTCACCCCGAATGGCCACCCAATAGATAGATCACAAAGGTTCCGTTGCGTTAGCAAAGGTAGTCGAGTTCCGGTAGTTTATGCGGCCCGATCGAGACGCTCAGGATGACCGGCATGATCGACTTTAGAGGCCACCGCTTTGAACGAGACATCATTCTGAGAGTGTCCGGTGGTATCTGGCGTACCCCTTGAGCGGCCGGAACTTGGAAGAAATGCTGGCGGAGCGAGGTATCGAAGTCGATCATTCCAGCGTTTATCGCTGGGTGCAGAAGTTTACGCCGCAGATGGAAGCGGCTTTCCGCAAAGGACAAAAGCGCCCGGTCGGCACGAGTTGGCGAATGGATGAGACGTATATCAAGATCCAAGGATCAATGGAAGTATCTCTACCGCGCCGTCGACTCGGAGGGACAGACGATCGACTTCTTGCTCACGGCGCATCGTGATAAGAAAGCCGCGCGCCGTTTTTTCAAGAAGGCGGTGCGGCAACACGGCCTTCCGGATAAGGTCACGATCGACAAGAGCGGCGCGAATACGGCGGCGATTGAGGCCCTGAAAGAGGAGACCGGTCACGCCATTGAGATCCGCCAAAACAAGTACTTAAATAATTTAGTGGAGCAGGATCATCGCTCGGTTAAACGGATCGTCCGGCCCATGCTCAGCTTCAAAACCTTTCACTCTGCTCGCATCACTCTGCAAGGCATTGAACTCCTGCACATGATCAAGAAGGGGCAGATGATCATCGTCGACGGGCGGGATTTCTCCGCCGCTGAACCGTTTTATTCCCTGGTCGCCTAATTCCATCCGGAGAGGGTTAAGCTCGTCTGTCAGAAACTAACGCAACACAACCGGATTTCCTGCTTCACCGCGTGCATCCGAAGTCGATTTTCGCTGAAACCAGATTGGCGCGCTCTCCACATGCGAATACCGCCCGCCCGGCGGCTGGCCTGGATTGGCCTATTGGATCTGTTTGTGAGGGGTAGGGTGAACGTCCATCCTTGCAACCCGGTGCGGGGCGAATCACCCGCTATGTTGCCCGATGCGGGTTCCTGCCCAAACTCGCCGCCGCTTGCCTGATCAGCTCTCTCGTCCAGGGCACAGTGATCAATTGCTATCAATATTTATAAATGATATCATTTTATCGTTTCGTTATAGAGCGATGGGATAACGATGGCAACTGTGATCGTTCGCAACCTACCGGATGAAGTGCATCGCGCCCTGCGGCTTCGGGCAGCGCAGCATGGCCGCAGCACTGAGGCCGAGATTCGCGCCATCCTGGGGCAAAGTGTTCAGCCGGAAGAGCGATTACGCGTCGGCACCGAATTGCGGCGCTACGCCGAGCACATCGGGGGTGTCGAACTCAACATCCATCGTAACCCGGCACCCATCGAACCCGCCTTGTTCGAATGATTATCCTCGACACGAATGTCATTTCGGAACCGCTACGGCCTCGGTGTTGCGAGGCGGTGACCGCGTGGCTCGACGCCCAAGCGGCTGAGTCCCTGTACCTCACGGCTATCAATGCCGCCGAGTTATGGGCAGGCATCGCCGTGATGCCCGAAGGCGCACGCAAGGCCGCGCTTGAAACGTCGCTGGGCGATTTGCTCAACCGCCTGTTTGGCCCACGGCAACTCGACTTTGACCATCGAGCGGCCCGAACCTACGCGGAGCTAACCCGTAGGACCCTGACGGCCGGCACCCCGTTGTCGCTGGCAGACGGTTTAATCGCCGCCATGGCTCATACGCATGGCTTTGCTGTCGCTACACGCGATACGGCCCCTTTTCGGGCCGCCGAGGTCGAAGTGATCAACCCCTGGGAATATCGCGGATGAACCTGAACTTCCGGTTCCAGAGACGGGTGGTCTCTGATGCCGATTTCGGTAGGCGTGCTGCTGGCAGGCGCGCGAATAATAGACTTTGGTGCGACGTTGCGCAGCTAGGGGTTGACCGCAGATAGCGCAGTCGGTCGGGAGTGGCTTAATTTCAACGGCCCGATGGGCGCACCGTGCCAGTTGCCTGTGTGTTTTGCAGGCTTCACAGGTCTTCAGACGAGCATCGTGGGCAACAAAGGCTTGCCCGCACCCGCACGTGACAATCCGATACTTCGTTGCCTTCTGGGTGTGTCGGATGCGGCCCCAGGCATCGATAAAGGTGCGCGGTGCGTAGAGTTGCCCAGCGTGGCCGACGATGAACGTTTTCCCCTGGTGGTCGACGTGGCTACCGATGCATGGCGGCATGTGATCGCCCTCTGGGAAGTCGTGATGCTAGTTGATAACTAAAATCGATTTTATCATGATTGGGGCTGGAGTTTGGCGCCAGGATGCCGCAGTCGGTGGGGCGCGTCCATGTCATGAGGACCTTATGGAAAGCGAATCTGCGAAAAGTGGCGACCATTCTGAATGGCACAGCGTTCAATCGCCTCCGCTGAGGCAATCCAGCCTCTTTCCTCCAGAAAAGAGAGGTAAGCGCGGGTGGAAACGCGGTGCACGCTATCGGGCAGATGAAAACTCGCCCGCGCGATCTTGTGATCTTCAAACAGGAAGACGGCCGGTACCGCTGGATCTTCCAACCCCAACCGGGTCATGTATTCCTGAACGGCCAGTTCACCCAAACCTGTCTTGCGCGGTGGCGCGCCCTTGCCGGCGGTCGCGTCGGCCAGACGCTGCTGATAACGCTGCCAGACTTCGGTCGTTACCACCGTCAAGGCATGCTCTTTAACCAACGCGGCGATAGCCTCGCTGGTGGGCGTCCGGTTACGGGTCAACTCGTGCAACACCATGTCCACGATGTGGACCGGCCAGCCCGGCTGTTGCAGCACGTCCAGCCGGTCGGCGTAGGCCAGCGTGATCAACGGTCCGGCATCGGGCACCAGAATCGGCACGGTGCTTAACCCGCTAACCGATGTAAGGTATCCACCATCTTACGGGTTTCCACCTCCGGCAAGCGTGGCATCGGCAGGCGAGCCTGGGCCATCAGCAGAAACAGATCTTCTTCGCTGTCGATGCCCAGCATTTTTATGACGGCCTGGTCATCCAGTCGACCCAACGAGAACGCCAGCAGCGTGGCATAGTTCTCATTGTGGGCCACCTCACCGGCCTCGTAGGTCTCTACCAGAGAGCGGAGTTGCGCATTCAACAACGCATTCACCGACGTATCGCTCTTGGCCGCCACGATTTTAGCCCGCTTGAGTAAATCGCGGTCGATGGCGCCTGTAAAATTAACCGTTGTGCTGGCCATGATCGACCCTCCTAGAAACACTTAAAGAAGTGTAGCACATATTTATGTGTTGACAATAGAGCGAGGTTTCCCATCTATCAGTTTCGGCTTAACGCCTTCACCAGACTTTCGATATTTCAAATGAATACAATAGCTAATATTCTGACCAAACATCTGCTGATCTAGCTTTAACCCCTTCCGTGATTAAGAATCACAGCTCGACCCCTTCCGCGACTGCATGGCAAAACAGTATTCAATGCGAGGGACACCGGCGAGAGGGGTGACCCCGATAATCAACACCATACTGATGTCTAACATGTTGTTTTCAACATCTTACTGCCCATCGGTAGCGTTGAGCTACGGAAGCGGTTAAACCTGATTTTTCTTCAAGGAAAGAGTTAAACCGGAGGGTACTCTTCTGATAACGGCCAATTTCTTGATCTCTAGTTTATTATGATAAATAACGTAACATGTAATTAAGGCAATATTTTACGAAAAGTGGCGGGCGACGCCCTCACTTTTCATTCATGATAAGAGTCATAATCATGAATTTTTTGTCCTAAAATATATGTAAAATACGTATTATGTAATCATTCTATTTGCTACCATTAATAACAATTTCCATTACCACGCAGGAGTTTTCCGTTTATGGCCCGTTCTGGAATCCGTTACGAAGAAGTCAAGGAAACGGCAGAGACCCTGCTTAGCCGTGGTCTGAATCCCACCATCCAACGAGTGCGTGAATATCTTGGCACTGGCAGTAACACCACCATCAGTGAGCATCTCAAACGTTGGCAACAGCAAATGGCCGCAGCGCCTCGCGCGGTATTGCCGCCGACGGTACCCGAGACGGTTACTCAAGCAATGGAAGCGTTCTGGAAAATTGCCGTCCAATCCGCTGAAGCAGCGTTCGAGGAACAACGCACTCGCGCCTTGCTAGCAGTCACCACGGCCGAACAGGCACGCGACACAGCCGTGGCTGAAGCACGACAAGCACAAGCCGAGGCAGCCGAGGCTCACCATCAATGGGAAATTTCTCAAGCCACTCAACGCGATCTCGCCGACCGGCTGCTAGTGGAACAGGAACGCCGAAATGCGGCTGAAATGGCCATTCAAGAGGCTGAGAAACGCGTTCAGGCAGCAACGGTATCCATTGCCGAAATGCGCGCGGAAACCGATGCCCGGATCGCACAAATGAATACAACCCTTCAGCAATTGCGCACCGACCTCGATCAACAGCGATCGGAAGCTGAACAGCGGCTTGGGTATGAACGCCAGCGTGGCGAAGCCAATGAATCACGTTTGATGCAATTACTGGATCGAGAACGGGCTGAACGCACGGCAGAACAGCAGGCATTTGCCACAGAACATCAGCAACACCTACACCAAGAATCAACCCTTATGCATCAGCTAGAAGGTTCCCAGCGGGAAAGTACCCTATTACAGCGAAATTTGGCTGCTATCCAGGAACGCCTGGAGCAATCCACCGCGCTGCTTGAACAACGCAATGCACAGCTTCAGGAGACAGAACGCACTCTGGAAATCACTCAGGTTCGTTTGGAAACCGAGATCAATCTGCGGCAACGGCTAGAACAAGAGGAAGGAGAAATACGCAAGCTGCTTAAAGAAATGATGACACAACCCCATCATCCAGCACCTTAAATCGAAGGATATGTAGCAATTAATATTTAGGCGGATCAAGGCTGTCAAATTGACTCAGGCGCGTGATATCCAACACCATGATAGATCGGCCTTTCACCGTAATCAGCCCGGATTCGCTGAGGCTGTGCAACACCCGAGACAGGGTCTCCGGCGTCAAATTTAGGCGCGAGGCAATGATGTGTTTGCTAGCTGGGAGTTTGAGTTTAATCGGGCCGTTTTCCGGCGCGCCCGCCAATTGCAGCAGGAACCCAATCAACCGCTGGGTAGATGATCGCAGTGAATAATTTTCTACATCATTAATCAGGCTGTGCAATCGCATACTCAATCCAGCCAGCATCCGTCGGGCAAAGGCGCTGTCGCGATCAATCGCTGCAAAAAGACTTTGCTTGGCAATATACAGCAAACGGGAATCTTCCAGTGCTTGCGCCAATACAGGGCTGGGTCGCTCCATGAATACCATCGCTTCGCCAAAACTTTGCCCAGGCTCAATAATGGATACTACTTTCTCGCTACCCTGTGGAGAGGAAAACGCCAGCTTGATTTGGCCATGCACGGTAACGTAAAAGCCATCAAGCAGAGTACCTTTTTGAAACAGCATTTGCCCTTTGCTTAATCCAATTTCCCGTGCGCTAGCCGCTAGATGGGCAATTTCACTTTCATGCAATTGCTGAAAAAGCGGTAAGCTAGCTAAAGTTTGTCTAATATCAATATGCTTATCCATTCCCGTCAAGCAGGATCAAGTTACGCGATAGCCGGTTGTAACTGCTTGCGAACTGGACCGACCTTGAGTCGGCTTTTATATCCCTTGAGTAACTCCAGCGTATTCTCAGCGTATTCTTGCGAAGATATTTCATCGGCGATGTAATGTTGTAAAAGACTCAGCCAAAAGGCATGAATCTCGCAATGCGCAGACCGGGATTCTCCCGCCAATGGGCAATCGGGGCATCGTTCCTTGGCCAAGGTTTTGACGACTGCATCTTTTTGCCACTGTCGCCGATATTCCTGAGCGTACACTCCGATCCATTCCATGGCGCGCACATCCCTCTCGTTATCGGGAAATTGCTCAACATAGTGTTCGATGGCGTTGATTTGCCTAAGCAAAAATTCCGCATCGGACACCTCCGCATTCTGAGCACCGCACATAAAACGGGTGATCAGCGCCAACATGGGGTCGTCTACAATGTACATGGTTTTTCTTTTGGTCATCGATAATGATTGGTAAAATCATAGCAAGAAATTGTGCAACGCACAATAATTCTTGCCATCAGACCTGATATGACCAAAGAAGATCACTGGGAACAGATTTACTCTACCAAGCTAATTAAGCAGTTAGGTTGGTATGAGCCTCATTTGCAAACCTCCTTAAATTGGATCAAGGAGTTTAACTTGTCTGTAGACGCGCCGATTATCGACATTGGTGGAGGCGCATCCACATTAGTAGATGACTTACTAGATGAAGGTTATCAAGCAATCACCGTCTTCGATATATCAAAAAAAGCTCTGTCGTTGACTAAAGCACGGATAGGAAAAAAAGCAGAACTCGTTACATGGCTAAATGGTGATATTGTTTCGGCTAATTTTCCGGCATGTTATTATGAATTGTGGCATGATCGAGCAGCTTTTCACTTTCTTACGCTTCCTGAACAGCAACAAAAATATCGGGATAATCTTATAAAAGCGCTGAAACCGAGTGGGCACTTGATTCTCGGCCTATTTGCACTAGAAGCACCGCCTAAGTGCAGTGGCTTGTTGGTAAAACGGTACAGTATAGAACAATTGGAAGCCACCCTAGGTAGGGAATTTGAATTAAATCAACATCACAAAGAATTGCATATTACACCAAATGGAATAGAACAGATGTACCTTTATTGCCATTTCCGTAAAATTGTTTAATCATCTGTAGGCTAAAAATGATCATATTTGACAAAAATAAAACACCCTTGCCAAAAATAGCTGTATTGAACCTTGGTTTTCGATTGTTTTTTCTAGGCGCAGGAGTTTTTGCGATTATTTCAATTTTACTGTGGACAAGTATTTATGTTTTTCAATTCCAATTGCAGATAACTAAGATTTCATATTTTCAATGGCATGCCCATGAAATGCTCTATGGATTCACTATGGCAGTGATTGCTGGATTCTTGTTAACTGCGGTTAAAAATTGGACGGGGATACAAACTTTGCATGGATTAAGCCTGTTTGGTTTATTTGCCTTGTGGCTATTGGCAAGAATTCTATTTCTCTTCGGAACCCGTTTTGTCTTTATCGCTGCTATCTTTGATATTCTCTTCATGTTTTTTCTTATTATGTCAGTGACATACCCAATTATAAAAGTCAAGCAGTGGAAACAAATAGGCATTATGGCGAAACTGGTATTATTAGCTATTTGCAATGGCTTTTTTTACTTCGGAGCAGCAGGCGTACTCGAACAAGGGGTATATTGGGGTATCTACGGTGGGCTATTTTTAATCATTGGTCTGGTACTCACCATAGGTAGAAGAGTCATCCCATTTTTTATTGAAGCAGGTGTTGGTTATCCAGTAAAAATTTTCAACTTAATATGGATCGACACATCAAGTCTTTTGCTATATTTAGCGTTTTTTGTTGTGGAGGTATTTATTGGAAACCAGCAACTATCCGCTTTCATTTCAATGGGATTATTTATTACCACCTCAATCCGACTAATTGGTTGGCATACCGTTGGTATCTGGAGAAAACCTCTCTTGTGGAGTTTGTTTATTGCGTTTGTTTTTATCGATTTTGGTTTTCTATTGATCGCATCAAGTGGATTCATCAATTTTCCCAAGGTGCTGGCTATACATGCCTTCAGTTTCGGTGGCATTGGTCTTATAACATTAAGCATGATGGCACGTGTTTCGCTTGGACACACCGGAAGGAACGTGCAGAGCCCCCCCCAAGCCATTGCCTTCTCTTTCTTGGCGCTCATTATGGGCAGCATAGTAAGAGTCATATTTCCTTTAATTGACATGAATCATTACCTTATCTGGATAATAACTTCCCAAGTTTTATGGATCACGGCATTTCTAATATTTGTCATCATCTATTCACCCATGCTCATCAGACCACGCATTGATGGCCAGTTCGGCTAGCTCTCACTATTGGATTCTAAATTATGAATAACTCTCTCTCCAAACCGCTGGAACTGGTTTGTCCTGCTGGGAATCTACCCTCGCTCAAGGCGGCCATCGACCAAGGCGCCGACGCAATCTATATTGGCTTCCGCGACGATACCAATGCCCGCCACTTTCCCGGCTTGAATTTTGACGCTAAAACAGCGGCGCAAGGCATTCAGTATGCCCATACCCGAGGCCGGCGGGTGTTCATCGCGCTCAACACCTTCCCGCAGCCCTCCGGCTGGGAGCGTTGGCAAACCGCAGTGGATCAAGCAGCAGAACTCGGCGTCGACGCAGTGATTGCCGCTGATATCAGCGTGCTGGATTACGCCTGCCGCCAGTATCCACAACTACCGCTGCATCTGTCGGTGCAGGGTTCAGCCACCAACTACGAGGCCATTCGCTTCTATCACGAGCATTTTGGCATTCGCCGGGTCGTGTTGCCACGCGTCTTGTCATTACCCCAAGTGCGCCATGTGCGGGATCACAGCCCGGTGGCGATTGAAGTCTTTGGTTTTGGGGGGCTGTGCATCATGGTAGAAGGCCGTTGTCTGCTGTCATCCTATGTCACCGGCGAGTCGCCCAATATGTGCGGAGTCTGCTCACCCGCCCAGGCGGTACGCTGGGAAGAAACGCCACATGGGTTGGAAACCCGCCTGAGTGGATTGCTCATTGACCGTCATGCCCCGGGCGAACCGACTGGCTACCCCACCCTGTGCAAGGGACGATTCGCGGTTGGCGATCAGCTCTATTACGCTATCGAAGAACCGACCAGTCTCAACACCTTGGAACTCTTGCCGGAACTGTATGACATGGGGATCGCGGCGATCAAAATCGAGGGTCGCCAACGCAGTCCGGCCTATGTGAGCCAGGTCACCAAAGTCTGGCGTACAGCGATCGATGCCTGCCGACGTCATCCTGCCAGCTATGCACCCAAAGCCGAATGGCAGCGGGAATTGGGTAAAGTGTCGGAAGGCCACCAGACCACGCTCGGCGCTTATCACCGGACTTGGCAATGAGGGCGACAAACATGGAGGATGCAACCATCACGCAGCGCACCCCGAAATTGGCACTGGGGCCGGTGCTGTATTACTGGCCGCGAGAAACCTTGTTGGCTTTTTATCAGCAGATGAGCACCGCGCCGGTGGACATCATTTATCTCGGCGAAACCGTCTGTTCCAAGCGTCGGTCGCTGAATACCGACGATTGGCTGGAACTGGCGGAGCAATTGACCACTGCGGGTAAGGATGTCGTCCTGTCCACGATGGCGCTGTTGGAAGCTGAATCGGAACTCAAGACTCTGCGTCGATTATGTGAAAATGGCCGCTTTACCGTCGAGGCCAATGACATGGGCGCCGTTCGGCTGTTGTCGGGCAGAATGCCATTCGTGTTAGGAACCGGCATCAATGTCTATAACGATCAGACCTTGCGTTTCCTGGCCGGGTTGGGTGCTCGCCGGTGGATCATGCCGGTGGAATTGTCACGGACAACATTGGCCCGCATTCAGGCCCAGCGCCCGGTGGGGATGGAAACCGAGATCTTCGCTTACGGTCGCCTGCCGCTGGCCTACTCCGCCCGCTGTTTCACCGCTCGTTATCACAACCTGCCCAAGGACGATTGCCAGTATCGTTGCCTGAACGATCCAGAAGGATTGAGCTTGAGTACCCGCGAGGGCCAGGCGTTTCTGACGATCAATGGCATTCAAACCCAGTCGGCGCAGACTTATAACCTGCTACCGGAATTGGCGGAATTGCGGGCACTGGGGGTCGACGTGTTGCGCATCAGTCCCCAGGCCGAGGGAACCGAGACCGTGGTTGCGGCATTTGCGGATTGTCTACGCGGAGTGCGCGAGCCAATTACAGCGGCGGCGGCGTTGAATGTCGCCTTGCCGCAGGGTGCCTGTAATGGCTATTGGCAAGGACAGCCGGGACTGCGGCAGGTCGCGGCACTAGGATAGGATGACCACTCTGGGCGGTCAGCTATGCAACACCGGTCAGTGACCGCCCAGTCGCTCGTAAGCTCCCATGCAACCATTCACAGCGCGCAACAATGGCGGCAGCGGACCACCCAAAGCATCCAGATCGGTACCATCCAGCCAGTTTTTCAGCTCCAATCCCAAAGCGGTATCGCCTTCCATCACCACCCGGCGGCTGAAAAACAGTGTATCGGAATCTTCCCGGCGGGTAGCTAGCGCCAGGAAATCATAGATCGCCCCGCTGATCGTCAAATCAGGTGAGTGCGCGATTGAGCGGGGCACAAAACCTGTGGAGCCGGTAAAGCAGAACCGGTATTTGATCTTGGCGTCGCGCACCTCAATCGCCAGCACCCGATCATGCAGGAATGCGAATTCACCATTTTGAATAGAGGTGGCGAACAAGACATTCAGCAACTTGGTCAGCGCGGCTGAATGTGCCGCGCCGGGAATCAGCGACAACGGCCAGGCCAATGGAGCGGGCAGAGATGGACGACGTGGAAGAAGCGAATTAAGCACTGTTGGCATTTTTCGGTCTCTAAAATCATAACATGATGATGAAGATATCATTTATCATGTTTTTCAGGTTCTTGATTCACTGTATTACATTCGATCAGCAGATCTAAATCCAGTTGTTGCAGCATCGAAATCGCATATTCCCAGCGGCCTTCAGCGCACAAACCAAGTACCCCTCCCTCTTCATAAGCCTCCAAGGCTGCCCTAATACAAGCGGCGCGGATAGCCTCGGCTAGCTTTTGTGTATTTGTCATGGAGTTCTTCACCGTTCAGTGGGTCAGCCGCGTATACAGCAGCAACAATTGACGCGGCAGGTCTTCAGGGTGGCGGATGAGAATGAAACCACCTCGACCGAATAAATAAGGAAGATAATCATTGGCTTCCTGGTCGATAGTCACGCAAAAGGGCTGTAAACTCTGGCGGCAGGCTTCCAATAGCGCCATTCGAGTATCCTCAATCCCATAGCGGCCCTCGTAATGATCGAGATCGTTCGGTTTTCCATCAGTCAACAGCAAAAGCAAACGGCGGGCAGCGGTCTGCCGGCCAAGCACCATTGTTGCATAACGCACCGCCGCGCCCATGCGCGTGTAATAACCGGGCTTTATGGCATTGATCCGTCCCCGTGTCACAGCAGTATAACGCTCACTGAAACTTTTGATTCGCTGCACCCGTACATGCTGGCGTTTACGTGAAGAAAAGCCGTACAAGGCGAACTGGTCACCGGTCGCCGCCAGCGCCTCGGCAAACAGAAACAGGCTATCGCGGATCACTTCGATCACCCGGCCATGGTTGCTCACCCAGGCATCGGTGGACATCGAAAAATCGGCGAGCAGCAGGCAAGCCAGATCGCGCTCCTGTCGCGCCGATTGTCGGTACAAACCGTGTTGGTAACTTGATCCATCATTAGCGCAATCAGCCACATGGCGCACACAAGCATCGATATCGGGCTCTTCGCCATCGGGCTGGGCACAACGCCAGCCCCTTGCTGGGCGCAAAATTTCAAACTGTCGGCGTAACCGCTGTGTGTCGCGGCGCAATGCTAGCGGCAATTCGCAGGGTACGGCGCGGCGGGCCAACATTTCCTGCAAGCAACAGTAATCGGGCAATAGCGTCTGTTTGCGATAATTCCATTCTGGCAACTTGATCCCTGGTCCTAGCGGCAAGTCGTCCTCGCTGGCCGATGGTAGATCAAGATCAAAGCGTACCCGCGAGGCGATGCTAGAGCCGTCTTGTGTGATGCTCAACATATCCATATCTTCCGCCGCCCGCGTGGCATTTGGCTCCGGATCATCATCGTCAGGGCGATTGGCCCGCACAAACTCGGCCCAGGACAGCAAGCTTTCCGCACGGAAGGGCAACAGGAAAGGACTCTGGCGCTCTGGCAAGTCGGTATATTCCGCACGACGGCGCGAGCGGTCGCGCTCACGCGGAGAATGGCTGCCAGCACCGGGAGAACCACTGTCATCCTGTCGGTTTGGTTTGACAGCGGCGTGGTTGGAAGCCGGATAAAGCCACAGGGGCACGGGTTGCAGCGGGCGGCGAGCAGGCAGCCATTCCGCAACCCTACTGGGTTCCCGTAGGGCTTGGCGCAGCCGGTTTTCCTGATGCGCTTCATCCGGCGGTAGCTGTTCTGGGGGAATTCGCAGCGTCAGTACCGCGTCTACCAGACGCTGGTAGCGTAGTCGCAAGCCAGGATAGCGTGTCAGCGTTATACCAGTCGCTTGCTGATTTTGTTCCCACCAAGGTGCGGTGGAATCGACTTCATCGTGCGCGGCAGCCAAAGCGATCAACCACAGGTATAAATCGCGGTTCAATTCGCGGCTCGGCAACAAAGCCAGCTGCGCTGGCAATTGTAGGGTTTCCCGGTCACGGCAGGCCAAATCAGCCCTCTCCCCCACCCCTGCGACTCGCGCCAACCAGCCACGCCGCGCGCCGTGCCGGATCGCTGCTGCTGGGGCAACGCGCAAGCCGGGATCGCCGCCGAAGGCACGGAACAGCAAACCGGCGGTTTTCTCGATTTCCGCCAGCGTCACCGTTGCTTCTAGCGTATGATGCCGTGCTGCCCGAGTGACCCAGCGATGCCAGAGCATTCCAATGTGTTCTTCCATGTCAAGATACGCTTTAAAATTAGTAAACTTTGGTTTATTAGATTTGCTTCGTCTGTCCCAATACTTTTCCCCTAAGCTTGATCATCACCGATGATAATCACCACTTTATCTACCACTGAGCACCCGCTTACTGTCCAAAAATATCGAGCAGATATTGATGGATTACGAGCAATTTCTATCATCTTGGTAGTCATATTTCATGCTTTTCCACGATTTATTAAAGGTGGTTTTATTGGTGTTGATGTTTTCTTTGTTATTTCTGGATATCTAATCAGTAAAATTATATTTTCTAATTTAGAAAACAAAAACTTTAGCTATATTAAATTTTATAGTCGGCGCATTAAACGTATCTTACCAGCGCTGATATTAGTGATCATGAGTAGTGCTGCATTCGGATGGTATGTACTACTGGCCGATGAATACCAACAATTGGGGAAGCATATAATAGCAGGCACCGGATTTTTTTCAAATTTCGCCTTATGGGGTGAGGCTGGATATTTTGACCGCCAGTCATTTGAAAAACCACTTCTTCATTTATGGTCTCTAGCAATTGAAGAACAATTTTATATCTTTTGGCCATTATTGTTGGGACTAGCTTGGAAAAATAAATGGAATTTTCTTACAGTAATTATAATAGTTTTATCTTCTTCTTTTATTACAAATATATATTTAACAAATAATGAAGAAATCTCTGCTTTCTACGCACCATGGTCACGCTTTTGGGAGTTAATGATTGGTTGCTTATTAGCTTATATAGCATTATACAAGCCAGAGTTATCTTTTAATAAAAACTGGCAACCAGTCATTGGTTTAATTCTCATTTTTTTAGCTGCGTTTATTTTGAATAAACAAAGCGCACTTCCAGGTTGGTGGATGCTAATGCCAACGATTGGTGCTTTTCTAATTATTAATACTAACCATAACACATGGATTAATCATAATTTTTTTAGTAACCCAGCGCTAGTTTTAATTGGCTTAATAAGCTATCCATTATATCTATGGCATTGGCCAGTATTTTCATTCATACGCATTATCCTATTTAAGAAAGAAGTTAATCCTTTGATATTAATTGCAGCTATCTTTATTAGTGTTTTCTTTGCATGGATTACCTATAATTTCCTTGAGAAGAAAATCAGGCGCAGTCAAAAAAGCAAAACGACCATCGCACTTTTAGTGATTTGTATATTTTTCGCTTTAATTGGATTATATATCCAACAGGAGAAATTGATAACTCGTCATGGTAATATGAATATAGAATTTATTTCTAGGGCTTTAGAAGATACCGGAAGTGGTATTGAACTCCAAAGCAAAGACATCAATCATCTGAATATTTATTACCTACAAAACGATAAAGAAGATGAAAATGTATTATTTATCGGCGACTCGCATGTTTGGCATTATATTCCGAGACTTATTGAGTTATCACAAAGTCATGATTTTAATATGAAGCATGTTTATTTTGCCCTTATTAATGGATGTCCAATGATACCGGATGCTTTTGATGACATTATTAAAAAGTGTAAAGATATATGGGTTGAACGACTCAAATTCGCATTAAACCCTAGAATAAAATCTGTAGTTATTGGTTCTTGCTGGAATTGTGTACTCACAAGTACTGTTGAAAATCCTATAATTTTATCAACTGAAGATCCAAGAAAAAAATATGCCCTCAATCTATTAGAGAATCTATTGAAAAAGATAGCTGCTACAAAGAAAACATACCTTCTACTTGATAGTCCAAACAATAAGTTATTTAATCCACGAAATTTTTTTAGTGGATCACGTTTAGGGAACTTGGTATTAAGAGAATTAAAAAAACCTATTCAACTTGATAATGAACAAAAAAAATTGAGGGAAGAATTAATTGCAATAGCACACAGAGCCGGAGCCATTGTGATTGACCCAGTACCCTCACTCTGCCCTGATAATAAATGTTACATAATAACTGATGATGGCAACCCAATTTACATCGATAATCATCACTTATCTGCTTCATGGGTAAGAAAATTTTCTGATTATATTGATGCTACGGTTAAGATCGACAGGTGACCGTTTCGCCAACCAGCAAACCCTGAGAACCATCTGCTTGCAATGCTTGTTGTCCAGCAATCCAGTTCAATAGACTGCCGTTGGGATGATCGCGTTGCACGGTTTCGCAGGCATCGATGCACTGTCCGCACTGAGTGCAGGCGAACATCAGCCGCTTGATGGTGCGTGGCTTGAGGCGCATCGGGCAGGCATGGTCACAGAACGACGCGCAACCCACGCAGTCGCTGGCGCGTTCCCGCTGATAACCCACCACCATCGCTTGGCGGTTGGTCATCCATGCCAGGCTTTGAAACATTCCAACCGCGCAGGCATAACGACAAAACAAATGCCGGGCAAAGGTGAATTCCAGGAACAGCACGGTCGTGGCGACGCCGATGAACAGCGCTTGGTTGTGCGTCGGCGTCAGGCGGAACAGATTGCCGTAGACCTCTATCGGCGGCAGCAAATAGGTCAACAGCACCACTGCCCACAGGAAAGCAAAAGCCAGTGCAAAGGAAATCGCCAACCACCAGTAACGACGATCCCACATGGCAGGCGTACCATCTGGCTGGTAAGACGGTCCCGGTTTTTTGTCCCAGATGCTCTGCTTGCCACTGGCCTTGCGCACCAACTGATTGATGGTTTCTACCACTGAAAAATGTGGGCACAACCAACCGCAATATAACCGCCCCCAACGCCAGGCGATGCCGAGAAAAGTCACCGCCAGCAGCAGCACCGGAGCGATGACCCGCAACAAGATATTGAGCGACATCTGCTGATTATCGATCCGTCCAGCCAGATAGTCGTCCAACCCCAACGTCCACGGTGCCCCAAGCACGACTAAATGCCCCTCGATCAGATCGAAACGCAGTAAATCGAAAATCGGCGCAAACATGAACAGGACAAAAAATCCACCCTGGTAAAGGACGCGCTGGCGTTGGAAGGATGTCATGGCAACAACTCTCCGATGAGCGGATAGGAACAAAGCTGTCCCGCCAGTGCCTTTGCCAACCCCAGAATGCCCAGCATCACCAGCGTGGCGTGAACAGTCGTGAAGTAGAGAATGACAATCACCCAGGTCGAAGCTGCGGCATAGCCGCCCAAGGCGATAATGAGCAGATTGGTGATCACCAGCAGTGCACCGGCCCACAGGCTGGCTGAAAGTGTTTGCCGCAAATGCTGGCGCGCCATTGGCGGCGCGTTGCGATGACGCCGATACAGCCATAGCAGAACCAGAAACGCTAGACCCGGCACCAACAGCAGATTGATGAGATACAGCGATTCCGCCGCAACCGCTAAGCCTTGATCGGGCGGCGATGTTTCCTCGGTCGCTGACGGCTCAGGCAAAACGGGCATTCACTACCTCCAGCAAAGCCGCAGCCGTTACTTCATCATCGGTCAGTGCCTCCACCAGCGCTACCCGGCAGGCGGTCGTGCGATCCATGCCACCGTGGATCAACTGTGCGGCATAGATCAGCAACCGGGTGCTTGGCACTTCATCCAAGTCATGCTCCTTGAGCGCGCGAAAAGCATAACCTAATTGAACCAGGGATTCCGCTGTCGTGGCGTTACAACCGGTTTCACCCATGATAATCACCCGCTCCCGCTCTGGACTCGGAAAATCGAAGCGCAGCGCGATAAAGCGCTGGCGGGTTGAAGGTTTCAGGCTTTTCAGCAGGTTTTGGTAGCCCGGATTGTAGGACACCACCAGCATAAACGACGGCAGCGCGGTCAGCATTTCACCCGTGCGTTCGATCGGCAGTACCCGTCGGTCGTCGGCCAATGGGTGCAAGACCACCGTCGTGTCTTTGCGCGCTTCCACGACTTCATCCAAATAGCAGATGCCGCCTTCGCGCACCGCTCGCGTCAGCGGTCCATCGCACCAGACGGTTGCTCCGCCTTGCAGCAGATGCCGCCCGACCAGATCGGCGGCGGACAGATCATCATGGCAAGCAACCGTGTGCAACGACAGCCCCAACCGGGCCGCCATGTGGGCGACAAAGCGGGTTTTGCCACAACCAGTCGGCCCTTTGATCAGTAGTGGCAGGCGATGACGCCACGCCGCATCGAAAACCGCGCACTCATCGCCGGAAGCTTCGTAATAAGGGATGTCCGGCATAAAGCTCCATTCCCTTTTATGTGGAGGAATTAGGGTCAATGCCATTCGACCGAAGCGGTATGCACTGCGCACCCTGTAAATCGACAAATCCCCTCCCCCACTGACTAGGAGAGAGGGTTAGAAGGAATGGAGCGTTACGTCGCCGCCGGCTGAACTTCGCCGGTTTCAACCACCTGCGACTTGTCCTTGGCGAAGAAGCTAAAAAGGTAAACGACCAGCCCGATGAAGAACACCACGCCGGCCAGCCAGCGCATCCAGTAAAACATCGCCAATTGATCCTGCACTGCCATGAACGGTTGCGGATTGGGAATGATGCGTTGTAACCACACCTGCAGGATACCGGCGGCGGTCAGGAACAGAGTGATGAACACCATCGACACCGTCATCAGCCAGAAGCTCCACATTTCCAACACCTGCGCGCGTTCCGGGTTGACTTCGCGCCCGCGCAACATCGGCATAGCGTAGGAAATAATCGTCAATACCACCATCACGTAAGCGCCATAGAACGCCATGTGACCATGCGCGGCGGTAATTTGGGTGCCGTGGGTGTAGTAGTTGACCGGGGCCAATGTATGCAGAAAGCCCCACACGCCCGCGCCGAGGAAAGCCATGACGCCGGTGCCCAGCGCCCAGAGCGTCGCGGCTTTGTTGGGATGTTGGCGGCGGCGGCGATTGACCATATTGAAGCAGAACACGGTCATGGCGAAGAACGGCAGCGGCTCCAATGCCGAGAAGGCGCCGCCCCACCACTGCCAGTAACCAGGCGTACCGATCCAGTAGTAATGGTGGCCGGTGCCAATGATGCCGGTGACCAGCGCCAGGGTGATGATCACATATAGCCACTTTTCGATGACCTCGCGGTCCACGCCGGTGATCTTGAGCAGCACGAAGCCCAGGATGGCGGCCATGATCAGTTCCCACACACCCTCGACCCACAGATGCACCACCCACCACCAGAAATACTTGTCCTTGACCAGGTTGGAGGGATTGTAAAAGGCAAACAGGAACAACACCGCCAACCCGATCAGGCCGGTCAGCAAAATCAGGGTGATAGCGGTCTTGCGGCCCTTGAGAAGGGTCATGCCGATGTTGTACAGAAAGGCCAGCGCCACCACGACGATGCCGGCCTTGGTCGGCAGTGGCTGTTCCAGGAACTCACGCCCCATGGTTTCCAGGAGTTCATTACCCGTCAGATCCGCCAGCGTGGCATACGGAACGGCCAGATAGCCCACCACGGTCAACGCCCCAGCAATCAGGAAGATCCAGAACAATACATATGCCAGCAACGGGCTGTGCAATTCGGTTTCAGCCTCTTCGGGCACCAGGTAGTAAGCCGCACCCATGAAGCCAAACAACAGCCAGACGATCAACAGATTGGTGTGAACCATGCGGGCAACGTTAAAGGGAATCGCCGGGAACAGAAAATCACCGATGACATATTGCAAGCCCAGAATCAGACCGAACAGAATTTGCCCCACGAACAGGGCAATGGCGGCGATAAAATACGGCTTGGCCACCGCCTGGGATTTGTATTGCAATTGCATAAAGCTTTCCTCGCTATGGATGCCGAAACCGTGATCAACCTTGGATATTCGGTGGCCAGTTTTCAGTGTTGATTTCCGAGGTCCATTTCAGAAAGGCCACCAAGTCATCCAATTGCTGGTCGGTGAAATGGAATTGCGGCATCTGCCGGCGACCCGGCACCTTGGTAGGTTGTGCCTTGATCCAGATCTTGATGAAGTCCGGGCCACGTCGTTTGTAGACATTGCCTAGTTCCGGCGCAAAATAGGCGCCCTCGCCCAGCAGGGTATGGCAGCCAATACAGTTGCGGGTTTCCCACAGCATCTTGCCGCGCGCCACCTCCGGCGAAGGTGCTTCAGTAGGAGTACGTTGCGGTATTCGCCAGGTGGTATGAAAGGTCAGGGCTAGAAACAGCAGAATGAAAAATACAGTCCCGCCGTAAAACACGTTGCGGGCCATGGCCTTGGTGAAAGTTGCGCTCATTTCCCCTGGTCTCCTCGAAGGTCGTTGCCGAACGATCGGCGTCATGACCGCCGGCCATGTGTGGATTGTCGCGTAATGCGGGGAAGCATTCCTTGATCTGGATCAAGGAATGTTGCTGTCGCTGCCGGCATTCTTAACTGAATTTTTATGTCACAGGACAGCACGCATGAATCAAATCACGAATTTCATGAGCAACGACCATCGCCATTGCGATGAATTGTTCGCCGCCGCCGAGGAAGCCGCCGGCAACGGCGACTTGGTGGCCTGCCGCAGCCGGTTCCAGACGTTCCTTGCCGCGATGACACAGCATTTCGCTATGGAGGAGCAGGCGCTGTTCCCTGCCTTTGAGGAGGCCAGCGGAAACACCATGGGGCCGACCCGGGTCATGCGTTTGGAACACCAGCAAATGCGCGATGTGCTGGCGGCGCTGGCCGATGCATTGGCAGCGGAAGACCTGGAGGAATATCTCGGCGAGGCGGAAACCCTGCTCATCCTGATGCAACAGCACAATATCAAGGAAGAACAAATGCTATACCCGATGAGCGACCAGTTTTTGGGGAACAGCGGCGATGCCGTGATACAGGCCATGCGCGAACTGCGGGAAGGTGCATCGACATGAATGCGCCCGATGACCTGATAGTCGATGGACGTGGTTTGCAACCACCCGAACCGATGGAACAGGTCGTGGCGGCACTCGACATTTTACAGTCAGGACAACGTATCCGGTTTCTGATCCATCGCCAGCCCTACCCACTCTATGATTTGCTCAGTCGCCACCACTACCGCTATGAAACGACATCATTGGCGGAAGGCGGCTTTGAAGTGCTGATCTCGGCACCATGAATGCGCCCGGATTATCCTTCGAACAGGCGCCGCCGTTCAGCGTCCCACTGCGCTTCTTTCTAACCGCACCCTGGTTCCTGGTTTTAGCGGCGGCGTTGTTGCTCTGGGAAGGTCCGGGAATCTTTGCCAGCCGCTGGCTGCCAGCAACCCTGGCGCTCACCCATCTGCTGGTTCTCGGCTTCATGGCCCAGGTCATGCTCGGAGCATTGCTGCAAATTCTACCGGTTGTCGTCGGAGTGACCGTACCCCGGCCGGGTCTGACCGCGACCTTGATTCACCTTCCCCTAACGCTGGGAACACTGGCGCTGGCCGGTGCATTCCTCGGTGACGGCCCGGTCGGGTTTCAAATCGCCTCCGGACTGCTCGGCCTGGGTTTCGGCGTTGCCTTAACCGCTTTTCATCTCGCTGTCTGGCGCGCGCCGGTAGTCACGGACACAGTCATCGCTCTACGCTGTGCCCTGGGAGCATTACTGGTGACTGCCGTACTGGGATTGCTGCTGGGCAGTTATTTTGGCTGGGGTGGATTGAGCCTGCCGATCGTGTCGTTAACCAATCTGCATGCGGTCTGGGGGCTCGTCGGCTGGACGACGCTACTGGTAGCGGGTGTTGCCTATCAGGTCGTGCCGATGTTCCAGATAACTCCGCCCTATCCGCAATGGTTAAGCCGAGGGTTTGCGCCACTGATGGCGACTCTGTTAGTTACGGAAACCGTATTGACTCTGACCGGTTGGACGGCGGCGGCGAGTTGGGCCGGAGCGGCGCTGGCGGTGGGACTGAACGTTTTTGCTGTCGGGACGCTCGCTCTCCTGAGCCAACGTCAGCGCAAGATCGGCGATCCTACTTTGATTTACTGGCGAGTCAGCCTGGCTAGTCTGCTGTCCAGCGCAGCGCTATGGTTGCTAACGCAGCTTATCCCCGCATGGACGCAAGCGCCGCATATAGATTTATTGATGGGGATCGTACTGATTTTCGGCTTTGCCGTTGCGGTGATTAACGGCATGTTGTACAAAATTGTGCCGTTTCTGGCTTGGTTTCACCTGCAGGCACAACTGCTTGGCCGGGGGAAAACGCCCAACATGAAACGGCTCCTGCCGGAAGCGCGCATTCGCCAGCAATTTTGGGCCTATCTGACGGCATTCTTACTGCTATTGGCGACCGTCTTTTATCCCTCTCCCTTTATTTACCCTGCTGCGCTCATTCTGGGTGTCACTGGCGCATGGTTAGGTATTAACCTATTGAGCGTATGGCAGATTTATCGCCGAACGCTGCAAAAAGGACGCGAGCCGACCCCTGCCAAGGGGTGATGCCCGCTCCTTTTGCCTGAAAATCTAGATAGTTTTCCCTATCCTCTTACTTTGATTGTGGCTAAAATTCAAAAATTTGCACAACAAGTAGGCGTAAGCCCATTTCCCTCTATCTGTTCGCATTAGCGAGGTCCGTCCTATCATGAATGCCGTGGTGCATGCCCAGGCTGAAAGCCGCCATCTCCTGTCCGGCAATGAGGCCGTAGCCCGTGCAGCCTGGGAAGCCGGCGTTTGGGTGGCCGCCGCTTATCCCGGTACCCCCGCGACCGAAATTCTGGAAAATATCGCCCTCTATCCCGACATTTATTCCGAATGGTCCGTCAATGAAAAGGTCTCGGTAGAAGTTGCGATCGGCGCTTCCCTAGCCGGATCGCGCGCCTTGGCAGCCATGAAACACGTCGGTATGAACGTCGCTTCCGATGCTTTTATGACCCAGTCACTAGCGGGTGTAATCGGTGGCTTGGTCATCGTCGTCGCCGACGACGTCGGGCTATCCTCCTCGCAGAATGAACAGGATTCGCGCTACTGGGGCCGTTTCGGCCACATGCCGATTCTGGAGCCGGCGGATTCCCAGGAAGCCTATGACCTGATCAAATATGCTTTTATCCTCTCCGAGGAATATGAGACGCCCGTCATCGTCCGCATGACCACCCGTGTTTGCCACGTCAAGGCGATGGTCACTTTTACCGGTGAGCGGGTCGAGCATCGCGCCCCTGGTTTTCAAAAAAATCCCCAGCGCTGGGTGATGACCCCGGCCAATGCCAAACCGCGCCTGCCGCTCATGCATGAGCGTGACCGGACGCTACGAACGGCCTCCGAGGCGAGCGACCTCAACGAAGTGTTCAAGGGTAGCGACCGACGCATCGGCTTTGTCACCTCTGGCCCGGCGTTCATGCATGTCCGCGAGACGTTTCCGAATGCTCCGGTCTTCAAACTTGGCTTCAGCCACCCCGCGCCGCTGGACCGAATTCGCGCTTTCGCTGGCGATGTGGACACCGTGATCGTCGTCGAGGAAACCGAACCCCTGTTGGAAACCGAACTCCGCGCCGCCGGCCTCAGCGTGCGCGGCAAGGATGTGTTGCCCCGCTTCGGCGAACTCGCCCCCAGCGTGCTACGTCCGGCTATCAAGCCACTGCTCGGCGAGCCTTACGAAGTTCCGACACGTTCTCAATCCAGTGTTTTCCCCCGACCGCCAACCATGTGCGCTTCCTGCCCGCATCTTGGCCCCTACTTCGCCCTCTCCCATATTCGTAATCTCAACATCATTGGAGATATCGGTTGCTACACCCTGGGCGCCGGGCACCCTTGGAACGCGCTGGATACCTGCATTTGCATGGGCGCTTCGCTGAGCATGGCCCACGGCATGGACAAGGGACGTGGGGAATCCGATGAAAAGAAGCACATCGTTGCGGTGATCGGCGACTCGACCTTCCTGCACATGGGCATGCAGGGGTTGTTGAACATGATCTACAACCGGGGCAACGTGACGGTCCTACTGCTCGATAACCGTTCGGTCGGCATGACGGGCGGCCAGGAAAATCCCGGCACTGGCCAGAATCTGCACGGCCTCCCCGCCCCGCGCGTGGATTTCGCCAAATTGGCCGAAGCCTTGGGCGTCCGCCCGGAACGCATCCGCATGGTCGACCCCTATGAGTTGCCGACCATGGTCAAGCTGGTGCGCGAAGAGACCAAGATGGAAGAACCCTCGGTGATCATTACCGACCGTCCCTGTTCGCTCACGGACCGCTTCGAACGCCTCAAGCCCTACGAAGTGCTGGATGACAAATGCACCGGTTGCGGCAACTGCATCGATCTAGGCTGTCCGGCCATTTCCGTTTCCCACCGGGAGACGGTGACCGCCAAGAGCGGCAAGACCAAGGAGCTGGTTTTCGCCCGCATCGACGCCAATACCTGCACCGGCTGCCATATGTGCGTCGAGACCTGCGCCCCCGAGGCAATTGTTCAACCCCAGCCGGCAACGCATACCATTCGGATTCACCCTCATGGCTGACGGCATTACCAACATTCTTGTCGTGGGCATCGGCGGTCAGGGGGTGATGACCGCTGCCGAAATGTTGGCCCGTACCGCCATGGAACAGGGCTACGACGTTAAGAAAACCGAGGTCGCCGGCATGGCCCAGCGCGGCGGCGTGGTTTCTTCGCATGTCCGCTTTGGCCCCAAGGTCTACTCACCGCAAATCGACCCAGGCGAGGCCGATTTGCTGATTGGCTTTGAAGCTGCCGAGGGACTGCGTTGGTTGCCTCACTTGCGTCCGGCGGGTATCGCCATGGTCAACACCTTGCGTCTGGTTCCACCCGTCGTTTCCGCCGGTCTGTACGATTATCCCACTGATCCGATTGCAGAACTCGCGTCGACTGGCATCACGGTCCATGCCTTTGACGCTGGCGCCATCGCCAATGAATTGGGTAATTCCAAACTGGTGAACACCATCATGTTGGGCGCGATTAGCGACTACCTGCCTTTTCCCTCTGAAATACTGAAAGCATGCATTGTCGAGGGCTTCCGCGCCTACAAGCCAAAGCTAGCGGATATTAACGCCCAAGCCTTCGACGCGGGTCGGGCAGCGGGACATTGATTGTAAATGTTCATGACGCAACGGACCGAAGGTTGGTTGCCAAAATAACGCATAACACATGACGTGACGTATAACTGGAGGAATGAAGAATGCTCAAAATCAGATTTCTCGGAAGTCTTCTCGCCGCGACGCTATTCACGGGCATCCATCTCGCCAATGCCGCCGAGCCCATCAAAATCGGCACCTTTCTCACGACTACCGGCCCGGCCTCATTCCTGGGCGATCCCGAGCTGAAAACCCTGCAAATGGTTATTGAGGACATCAACGCGAAAGGCGGCCTGAATGGACGCACCGTGGAATTGGTGCATTACGATACCGGCGGCAACGCCCGCGAGGCATTGAATTTTGTCAAGCGCTTAATCCGCAAGGATAATGTCGATCTGATCGTCGGCGGCACTACCTCGGGAGACACCTTGGCAGTAATTCCCGAAGTGGAAAAGGAAAGCATTCCGCTGATCTCCTTGGCGGGCGCGGTTGAAATCATCGAACCCACTCGGAAGTGGGTGTTCAAAGTCGCCCACACCGACCGCATGGCCGCAGCCAAGATCTTCGAAGATTTACGCAAGCGTAATTTGACCAAGGTAGCGCTGATCACCGGCGATGGTGGTTTCGACAAGTCCGGCCGCGCGCAAATTCTCAAACTGGCGCCTGAATATGGCATCACCCTGGTCGCCGACGAGGCCTATGGCAACAAGGACACGGATATGACCACCCAGTTGACCAAGATTCGCGCCACCGACGCGCAGGCGATCATCAACTTTGGTTTCGGCCAAGCACCCGCGATTGTCACCAAGAACATCAAGCAATTGGGTATCGACCTGCCGGTCTACCAGTCTCACGGAGTTGCTTCCCAAACCTTCATTGATCTGGCGGGCGGCGCAGCGGAAGGGGTGCGCCTGCCGGCGGCTGCCTTGGTGGTTGCCGAGCAATTACCCGATACCGATCCGCAGAAACCCATCCTGCTGGCTTACAAGAAAAAATACGAAGCCAAGTATGGACCGGTATCGACCTTCGGTGGCCATGCCTACGATGGGATCATGATTGCTACCGAAGCTCTCATGCGGGCCGGCGGCACGGACAAGGCCAAGGTGCGCGATGAAATCGAGAAAACCCAGGGCTTCATTGGCACCGCCGGTGTGTTCAACATGACGCCGGGTGACCACATGGGCCTGAACCTGGAAGCCTTCAAAATGGTGGAGATTGATAACGGCGCCTGGAAGATTGTCGAATAGCCCCCGCTGTCGATGCTTGAACAAATCTTCCAGTTCCTGGTCACCGGCATCACCGTTGGCTCGATTTACGCCTTGGTGGGATTAGGCTTTGCCCTGATCTACAACGCCTCGGATGTAGTCAACTTCGCGCAAGGCGAATTCGTGATGCTGGGGGCCATGAGTGCGATAGCCCTGTTGGCAGCGGGCCTGCCCTTACCCCTGGCAGCCATTGCGGCGACGCTGCTCACCGCGCTGGTCGGTCTGCTGTTGGAACGCTTCGCCATTGAACCGGCGAAGGGCGCTTCCGTGATAACCACGATTATCATCACCATTGGCGCGGCAATCTTCCTGCGTGGAGTTGCCTCACTGCTTTGGGGCAAGAACTCTCTGCCGCTGCCTGCTTTCTCCGGTAATGAACCGATCCAGTTGGGTGGAGCCACGCTGTTGCCGCAAAGCCTATGGGTCCTTGGTGGCACGGTCGTACTGGTGGCACTGATCCACGCCTTTCTCAATCGCACCTTGCTCGGCAAGGCGCTCCTGGCTTGTTCCGTTAACCGCGCCGCCGCGCAACTGGTCGGCATCAATGTCCAGATCATGCTGCGGCTGGCCTATGGACTGTCCGCCGGTTTGGGCGCAGTCGCCGGCATTCTGGTCGCCCCCATCACCTTCAGTTCCTATGAAGCGGGCATCATGCTCGGTCTCAAAGGCTTCTCCGCCGCGATTGTCGGGGGAATCGGCAACCCGATGGGCGCGGTCGCCGGCGGTCTGCTCCTCGGGGTGCTGGAAGCGCTGGGCGCAGGACTCGTCTCCTCCGGTTACAAGGATGCAATCGCCTTTATGTTTGTGCTCATGGTGCTGTTTTTTGAACCGACGGGTCTGTTCGGCCACAAAGTCGCGGAACGGGTCTGAATCGGGGTATGGCAACGATCCCTTCATTTTGGGGCCATAGGGTCACTCCCGGCCAAGAAAATGCGTACCATGAAACTCAACTCGCCTTACAAAGTAGGTACTTAGATTTCCTATATGAGTTTTATGGTATGGCAACAGGCGTCAGAACAGCACTTATCGGGCTTGTCGGGAACATTAAGGGTCCGTACCAAAAAAACATTCGTTTTTTTGAACTTGCATGAGAGCCACAGTCTTGTGGCCCCAAAATGAAGGAATCGTTGCCATACCCCAATCATGCGACTGACCGGTTTTTTCATCTTCGCCGCCAGCGTGGCGCTGCTACCCGTGCTATTCCCGAACAACTACTTTGTCACGGTTGTTGGCATCGCCGCTGGCCTGCATGTCATTCTCGCCGTTGGCCTTAATCTACTCATGGGCTACGCCGGACAAATTTCCCTGGGCCATGCGGCATTCTTCGGCATGGGCGCCTACGCTTCGGCAATTCTGACCACCCGCTTCGACTGGCCGGGCTTGCTAGCCATGCTAGCTGGCTTACTGGTGGCTGGAACCATTGCCTGGCTGCTGGCCCGGCCCATTCTCCGCCTGCGCGGACATTATCTAGCCATGGCAACCCTGGGTTTTGGCATCATCATCCATGTCATCATGGTCCAGGCGACGCATTGGACCGGTGGCCCCGATGGCCTGGGTGAAATCCCGCCGCTCAATCTGTTGGGCTGGACGGTTGACGACGACCAACAATGGTATGGCGTCATCGCCGCCGCCATGCTGCTGTCCATCTGGCTATCGCTGAATATGATCGATTCACGGATCGGTCGAGCGCTGCGAGCGGTGCGTGGTTCTGAATTTGCCGCCCAGATGATGGGTATTGACGCCACGCGCGCCAAGACGCAGATATTCGTCGTCTCGGCGCTTTTCGCCGCCTTCGCCGGCAGTCTATTTGCCCACCAGCAGGCGTTTGTCAGCCCGGATTCCTTTAGTCTCATCATCTCGGTAGAACTCGTGACCATGGTGGTGCTCGGTGGCATGGCCTCGACCTTCGGCGCGGCGTGCGGCGCGATTGCTCTGACCTTGTTATATGAAGGGTTGATGGTTTTCGAGGATTACGAAATGCTGATTCACGGCGCATTGCTCATGGCCGTAATGATCTTTCTGCCACAGGGACTGTTTGTCGGTTTGAGTCAGGGCATAAGGCGGGGATGGACGCTGATAGCCTCACGGCAAGACGTGCAGGATGCACGTAAAGCCATTCAGTCATGACTAAAGCCACACCCTTGCTGGCTATCGAGGCGCTTGAGCAAAGCTTCGGCGGCGTCATGGCCCTGGCGGGCGTGAGTTTTCAAACCCATGAAAACCTGATCCATGCTGTCATCGGCCCCAACGGCGCGGGCAAAACGACCCTGTTTAATGTCCTTTGCGGATTCTACCAACCCACCGCTGGCTCTCTACGTTTCAACAGCCAAGAACTACGTGGACTACCCCCGCATCGTATCGCCGCCCTTGGCATTGCCCGCACCTTTCAAAATCTGCAACTGTTCTTCAACATGACGGTGTTGGAGAACGTCATGGTCGGTTGCCACCTGCGCGCCAGAGTGGGCTTGCTGGCCGCCGCCCTGCGCCTTCCCAAAGTGCGACGTGAAGAACGACAACTCCGGGAATGGTCTAGCGAAGCGCTGGAATTATGTGAACTGGCGGACCATGCTGAACAACCAGCAGGCGCCCTGCCCTACGGCCTGATGAAACGGGTTGAAATCGCCCGCGCACTAGCGGCCAAGCCCCGCCTGCTGTTGCTGGACGAACCCGCCGCCGGTCTCAACGACACTGAAACCCTGGCCTTGCGTGACTTGATCATGCGCATCCGCACATCGGGCGTTACCGTGTTGCTGGTTGAACACCACATGCCGCTGGTGATGAGCGTTTCCGATCGCCTGTTGGTGCTGGACTACGGCAGTGTCCTGGCTGAAGGCACGCCGGCGGAGATTCAAGCTAATCCCCAGGTCATCGCTGCCTATCTGGGGGGCGCCGTGCAATATGCCGTCTAATTCCCCTCCGACTATCAACTCCTCTTCTACAAGGGACGCACGGGAGCCATTGCTGGAAATCACGGGTCTGAACAGCCACTACGGCCCGGTGCAGGTGATTCACGACATTAGTTTGAGCGTTCATTCAGGCGAGCTGGTCGCGTTAGTCGGTGGCAATGGCGCCGGCAAAACCACCCTACTCCACACCTTATCCAGCTTGCATCCTCCGAGTGCTGGAACCATTCGTTTCGCGGGTCATGACATTACTCGCTGGCCCGCTCATCGCATTGTCGCTACTGGAATTTGTCAAGTACCCGAAGGTCGCCAAGTCTTTGCCCCCCTGAGTGTCGAGGATAACCTGCGACTGGGCGCCTATCGCCAGCATCGTGATTCCGGTTGGGTACGGCAGGAAATGGAGCGGGTCTATCATCTATTCCCGATTCTCGACGAACGCCGCCAGCAGCTAGCCGGCACCCTGTCCGGTGGTCAGCAACAGATGTTAGCCATTGGTCGCGCCCTGCTGGGCCGGCCTCGCCTGCTGTTGCTGGACGAACCTTCGATGGGTCTCGCGCCACTGCTGGTTGAGGAGATTTTCCGGGTCATTGTTGAACTCAATACCCAAGGGGTCACCATCTTGCTGGTTGAGCAAAACGCCCGTGCTGCCCTCGCCATCGCCGGGCGCGGTTATATTCTGGAGACCGGGCGCATTGTCAAAACCGCCCCAGCAGCGGAGCTACTGGCTGATGATGACGTGCGCCGGGCATATCTGGGTTATTAGCGCGTGCCCGTCTAAAGACACTCTGTTGTAGGTTGGGCTGAGCCTGCGAAGCCCAACACCATGAACTGAATGGGTGAAGGAAGGATTGAACCATGTACGTAGACCGGATCATGACCCGTGAGGTATTACAGGTCACTGAGGACACCCGCCTGCCGCAACTGGCGGCTTTAATGCGCGATCATCATATTCGCCACCTGCCGGTCGTTCGTGAAGGTCATCTGGTCGGATTAGTCACCTCCCATGATCTGGAACGCGTCTCGCCCTCCCCAATCACGACGCTCTCAGTAGGCGAGGCCAATTATCTGCTGGGTAAACTTACTGCGGCGAAGGTCATGCGTTCCAAGGTGATCACCTGCACCCCGGACACCCTGGTCGAAGAAGCCGCGCGGCTGCTGCGTCAAGAGAAGATCGGCTGCCTGCCCGTCGTCGAAAGTAGCGGTCAACTGGTTGGGATCGTCACTCACGAAGACTTGCTGGATTTTTTCCTCGAAATCACCGGTTGTCTGATGGAGGACGCCACGCGCATTACCGTACATCTGCCTGACACGATCGGCCAGTTAGGCAAATTGCTAACCGCCATTAACGAAGCCGGTGGCTATATCGCCACTGTCGTTTCACCGCTACATCCTGACCAAACCGGCTTGCGGATCGCCGTGGTCCGCTACCGTGCCCCCAATCCTCATACCTTAAACCAGCATCTGCGTGATCTTGGCTATGATCTGCTCACCGAGACGCTGCCGCCTGCAAGAAAGTAAACTCTTATGTGCCGTTTTCTGATTCTTCAGTTTATTCAATTTCGGTGAGGAAGGCTCTTGCGGTGACGATGTGGGTCTTTTGATGTTGTCCCAAGACCAGCAAATCTTTATCTCCGGTCACAAGGTAATCCGCGTTGATCACGAGGGCTGCTGCAAGCACATGATCATCATCAGGATCACGGCAAATCGGTTCAATCTGGGGGAGCGGCTGGAGAATCGCGTTTCCGACCCGGTGAAGATCATCACACCAATTTTCTATTTTTTCATCCGTGTAGCGATAGGACGTTCTCAGACGCGGATTTCGTAGGGAACGTCTGGCTTCCTCAAAAATGATAGGGGAGAAGTGCAAAGCGTAGACACCCTGTGCTGCCCGAACCATCACTTGTCCGGGCACGCTTTCAGGAAACAGAAAGGCACTGACGAGAATCGAGGTATCAGCGATGACGTTCAGCGGCATAGGCTTTCCGTTCCTGATCGACGACCGCCAAGATTTCTGCTTCCTGTTCAGGTGAAGGTTCGCGACTGCCGATACTGACCGGACGCAGCAAGATGCCGTCCTTCGTGAGCTGTGCTTCGAGATAGTCGCCTTCTTCCAGATGAGCGGCATCTCTAATTTCACGAGGCAGGGTAATTTGTGCGGCTCGCCGGACTTTGACAAGAGCCATGAGGTGATCTCTTAAGACAAGGTGGATGAAGGCTATCCATAGCAAATTCCAAAATTCGTAATTTACGATTTTACAATTCTATCATAACGAATAATGTGCTGGATGGCCTACGCAATCGCGCCTTGTTGATGGAGGGCGACATCGCTGGCACTTGGCTGTTGCTACCGTTGGCGGCTCGCTTTCTCCGACGCACGCCTAGCTGACAAACCTACGCCCTTGCCGTGGAGACCGGTTACGATGAGTTTTCCGGCTTCCTCTCCTAGAAGCTGCTTGGTCGCAACTGGTCGCCGCCTTGCCAGTGCTGCTCGTGGGTGACAACCTTCGACTGCAGGCCGTGTGCGATGCATTACAGCGCTTCCTTATTTTCTATAGTCGCTGGGATGATAGGTTGGTACTCTATATCGAGGCAGAGGCTAAAGCTGAGCGCATCAAGGACTTCATGAACGCTGGTAGACAAGCCTATTACATCGGCTAGTTTTACTACCCGCGCGGCCAATTTGCCAGAGGTACTGGCCTGGCCGAACGCGCTGACGCTCACTGGAAAGTCGTCCCTACTTAGCGCCAAAGAACGCACTCATGTCCTTCAACTACGCGGCTTGGGCCATCGTTAACGTTAAAGCCCACCGGCAGGTATGGAGCGCAGCGGAATTGCCAGTCCGAGTTGATGCGTTTGTTAGCCCATGATTTCATTCATTCGCTCCTGGAAATAACTTGGGTATTTTTCCATCATCGCGATGGCCACATCCCGGTTTTGTTTTAGTGCCTTCACGAGATCCTTCTTTTGAGTCGCTGTCAGGTTCAAGGATGCGGCGAGGTCCTGAGCGATGACGCGGTCCGAAAAGCCAAGCTCATAAAGGGCAATGGTGGTTTCCGTGGGCAGACCATACTTCAGGCGCTTTTGAAAAAGCTGCAGACGATTGATCAGCTCGCCGGTGCTATCTTGGTCGAGTGTTTCAATGAATTCACATACAGCACCTACAACAAGCGCACCGTCATACGCGAGAGTCCCTTCGCAGATGTCGACGACATGATCGATCTTGAACTCCCGCCGCCGGGTACCCCATATCATCTTGGCTTTTCGCTTACGAATTATTCGCAGTAAGTCGCTGAAAGATTTTCCAGTGATCCATCCATGCGCGATTTCTTTAAGCACCTCCGGTTTATCGAACTTGGTGAATGTGCCACCGTTGATATGCTGGGTAAGCAATGGCCAGACAAGATCGAACGTTTCTGTTTCATCAACAATAGAAAGCAGGCTGTCAGTGTTGGAGTGAACCCATCCCTCAATGGCTTGGGCATCCTGAACACCGTAAAGCGTCCGGCCGTAAATTTTACGGCGAGCCGGATCGGTTATGTTTGCGGCAACGTTTTCCGCGAGGAGCTGAAACAACTTGCGGATATGCTCTTTTTTCTGAGCATCGGCCAGGAAAAAAGCCAGGGTTCCTTCGGCCAGGCGAGTTACATCGGCTTCCAAAAGACCATTCTCCGATTCATCCCAATGGGATAATAAGAAGCTTTCGACGGCACAGATGAGGCTTATTCTCCAGGCGACTTGCCGCTCGACACCGTCTCGTGAGAATCCTTTGTTCCCATTTCGTGCGACTATCCCGGCAACCAGTTTGGCAACTTCATCAGGACCGTTGATATAGACCTTGGCAAAATCCAGAGCCTCCATGGAGATGGTGTATTTCTCGTCATCACTCTTGATAGGGTCGAAGATCGATAGAAGATTACTGATGCATGGCTCAGAATTGCGCGGATCCAGAAGTTCTTTCACCTGATCCCAGCGCCATTTATCGTTGCGAGCCTTTCGCTTGTCATAGATCACCGGATCTGCAAACAGAATGCTGCCCTCGGTATGCATCCCGGCCCGGCCTGCACGTCCAATGAGGTTGTGGAAATCGCGAACCTTGATGCGCTCCCTACCCTGGTAGACACTGGTCACGATGAGGTATCGAATCGGAAGGTTTACGCCCTGAGCCAAGGTGGATGTGCAAACCACGAATCGCACAAGTTCGTCGCGCATGGCATGCTCCACCGCCAGCCGGATACCATGCGGCGTATTGCCATGATGGGAAAAAATGCCGTGTGCCGTGCTCTGGGACGCCGGGGCGTCAGCGCCGATATTTTCGACGTGCAAATATGTTAGCCGCTCAACTTCCTGGGCGTCTGAAAAATCTGACGGCAAGGACAGGGGGGCACCTCGTTTGACAATATCGACGGCCTTTTCGCAGATGCTGGCCGCTGTCGACTTCCTTCCGCAGAAAACAGCGATACTGCCATTCGGGACCAATTTCAGACCGAGGTAAAGTGCTACTGTTTTCCCAAAATCGGGATTTGGTTTGCCATCAGGTTTCAACGCTTGTTCCGGAAAATAACGATCCGCTGTTTCCCGTGGCTTCCGTCCGAGAGTGAATCTTTCGATTACCCTCGGAACGAAAAACTCGTTTTGTTCGGCGTCACGGCTGTCAACGTACTGCTTTAACTGATCTAATTTGACTTTGCAGAGCTGATCCGTTTTGCTGTAGGGAACTGTGAACGGAGGAGCCTGCCCATGCTATTGCCCAAATATGTGGTTCGCCTGACGGATGAAGAGCGCGCCGAGCTGGAAGACCTAATCCGCACCGGGAAACGGGCGGCATCGGTGTTGATCCACGCCCGCATTTTACTCAAGGCCGATGCTGGGGCGAACGGGCCGGGCTGGGATGACGATCGGATTGCCGAAGCGGTGGAATGTGGTGCCTCCACGGTGTACCGGGTGCGTCAAGCCTTTATCGATGAGGGACTGGCGGCGGCGCTGTACCGCAAGAAACCGACGGGCCGATGCTATCGGAAGCTGGATGGTGCCCAGGAGGCGCAGTTGATCACGCTGGCGTGCAGTACACCGCCGGCTGGGCGGACGGGCTGGACCTTGCGGTTGCTGGCCGATCGGTTGGTCGAGTTGGAGGTGGTGGACGCGATCAGCCCGGAATGCGTGCGCATGACGCTCAAAAAAACGAACTCAAGCCGTGGCTCCAGAAGCAATGGGTGATCCCGCCCCTGGCCAATGCCGAATTTGTCTGCGCGATGGAGGACGTCCTGGAAGTGTACACCCGG
>ERZ795053.925-NODE-925-length-37514-cov-5.813369_pt1 | contig 37514 bp, 32 predicted proteins | sample MGYA00375137_ERZ795053 | MGnify/ENA primary metagenome ERZ795053 (study PRJEB30182, sample SAMN05720284) | activated sludge metagenome | isolation source: Anaerobic digester | place: Hong Kong | collected 2014-12-17 ... | reverse complement strand
CCTCAAGCGATTGCCTCTAGCATAGAGAAAGAAGAAGTAGAGGTTAAAATTGAAGAGACCACTGAGACTCCAAAACAGGAAGAACCTACAACACCACCTCCACTACCTACTTCAGAAATCCCTGAACAAGCTCCAGCAAGTACTACACTGACACAAAATGAGACAAACCCAGGATCAGTGGTTGATGTAAAACAGCAGGAAGAAGTATCTCCTACCATACCAGAACCAGAAATTCCTGAGATATCAGAATTGCAAAAACTGTCAGAACAACTACAAAAGATAAGAGAACAAGAGAAAGAAGAAAACAATAATAACCAACCCCCTCAGGAGTAAACTTAGTAGTTAAAGATCCTAGAAGTTGTTATAATCATCTCTATGAAAGATTTAAAATACAACGAAATTAGAAGCAAATATCTGGACTTCTTTAAAAAGAAAGGACATGCAGAAATCCCAAGTGCCCCACTTGTTCCAGAGAATGATCCTTCCGTTCTATTTGTTAATGCGGGAATGTTTCCCCTAGTGCCATTCTTAATGGGAGAGAAACACCCCAAAGGAACAAGATTAACAAACTCACAGCGATGTGTAAGAACTGGAGACATTGACGAGGTAGGAAACAGTTTCCACTGTACCTCATTTGAAATGCTTGGCAACTGGTCTCTCAATGATTACTTTAAGGAAGATGCCCTAAGATATACTCTAGAGTTTTTCGTCGAAGAATTAGGATTAGATATAAATAACATCTATGCTTCCGTTTTTGGAGGAGAAGACAATATCCCAGAAGACGAAGTCTCTATATCGGTCTGGAAGGACCTCTTCAAAGAATATGGCATTGATGCAAAGGTTGGGAAGAGGGAAAGAATCCAAAAGTTTGGTAAAAAAGAAAATTGGTGGGGATTAGATTCTGGAGGACCTTGTGGCCCAGATTCCGAGATATTCTATGACACAGGGAAAGAACCTTGTGGAGAAGATTGTAACGTGAGTTGTAGTTGTGGCAAATACGTAGAGATTGGAAACAACGTTTTCATGGAATACCTCAAAGAAGGAGAGAACATTAAGCCCCTGAGAAGGCACAATGTTGACTTCGGAGGGGGCTTGGAAAGAATAAGTGCCCTTATACAGGGAACCGATAGCGTGTATGAAATAGATATATACAAACCACTTTTAGAGAAAATCAGGGAGATTACTGAGAGACATACCAACAGGAATGCAAACCCTGAAGACACCCTAAGATCCCAAAGGATAATAGTAGACCATATAAAAGCAGCCACCTGGATTGTAATGGATGGAGTTATCCCATCTAGCAACCAACAGGGGTACATTCTAAGAAGATTAATTAGGAGGGCAGTCAGACATGCAAAGAAATTAAATATTAAAGACACATTCACAAAAGAAGTTGCTGAAGTAGCAATAGACCAGTTCTCCCCTATCTACCAAGAGCTCAACGAAAAGAGAGAATACATTATAAAAATAATTGAGGAAGAAGAAATCAAATTTAACAACACTCTAGAAAATGGGCTCAAAGAACTAGACAGTTTACTTGAACAAAAAAGAATAATAACCGGAGAGGATGCATTTAAACTATACGAAACATATGGATTACCACTGGAGGTTACTGAAGAGATCCTTGCGGAAAAGAATGTTGCAATGGAGAATAGACAAAATTTCTTCTCTGCACAAAAAGAACACCAAGAAAAATCTAGAAATGCATCTAAAGGACTCTTTAAGGGAGGCCTTGCAGACACATCTGAAATCTCCGTCAGATACCATACTGCAACACACTTACTACTTGCTTCTTTAAGAAAAGTCCTAGGGGAACATGTTCACCAGAAAGGTAGCAACATAACACCAGAACGGCTTAGATTGGACTTTCCTAATAAAACGAAACTAACCACAGAGGAATTAAAACAGGTAGAAGACTTGGTAAATTCAGCCATCGACCAAGAATTGGATGTAACCTTTGAAGAACACCCTAAGAAAGAAGCTCTTGAAATAATAGAGAAATATTCTTCTACAAGCTCCTTCGAAGAGAAATACCCAGACATTGTTAAGGTCTATTACGTTGGAGACAAAGAAGCCCCCTTCTCCGTTGAACTTTGCAATGGCCCTCACGTTAGCAATACAGGAGAGTTAGGAAAGTTTAAGATTGTTAAACAGGAGAATATCGGGGCTGGTGTAAAAAGAATTAAAGCTATATTAGAATAGTCATACAATTACTATGTACCCTATATTAGCCATAGATTATGGAGAGAAAAATTTTGGTCTAGCAATCTCTGATTCAAGAGGGATTATTGCCTCTCCTCTTGAAGTTATTTCAATAACAAAAAACAGAGGAATACAAATCGTTATAGAAGAGATTGTTGAAATAGCAAAAGAGAACAGGGCCAAAACAATCCTTGTAGGAAAGCCCCAATCATTCACAGATGAACAGAAAAGAACGGAAGAAAAAATAGAGAAGTTTATTGACCTACTAAGAAAAGCTACAAGGATAGACATACTCACATGGGACGAGAGCTTTTCTACAACAAGCGCACAAAATATGCTAACATCTTTGGGACAAAACAGTAGAAGCTCTAAAGGAAAAATTGACAAGATTGCTGCTACTGTTTTCCTGCAAGAATTCTTAAATTCAAAAAAACAAAAAGAATGAGAGTAGAACAAAAAGAATCTAAAACTTCTGGAACAAAACTCTTTCCATTTTTCTTGATTCTTATCGGTATTGGGATTGCTTTAGTTGTTACAGACTACAAAAGGAATCTGTATGTTCCCAATAGCTCAAGTGATGAAAAAGTTAGAATGGAGATAACAGAGGGAGAGAGTGTAACAAATATATTACAAAATCTCCTCAAGGAGGATCTTATAACCCAGAAAAATTACTACTATGCAAAAGTTTACCTAAAACTAGAAAACCTTGGTTCTACATTACAAGCGGGAGTGTATAACCTACCTAAGAATCTAACCATCGTTGAATTAATAGAGACCTTACAATATGGAAGAGAGGAAGAAATCTGGGTAACTATCCCAGAGGGACTTAGAAAAGATGAAATTGCAGAGTTAGTAAACAGTGAATTAGCAACTGAGAATTTCTCTCCTGAAGAGTTCCTCGCCCTTACAAATGATCCCATCTTTATACAGACACTAGAACTTGGGGTTGAAACAGATAACCTAGAAGGTTTCCTCTTCCCAGATAAATACTCTTTCCCCTCCGAGGTAGATGCAAAGGGGGTAATCCTTAAGTTAGTAGAGAACTTCAAAACAAAGGTCACTAGGGAGTACACATACGAAGACATCATCCTTGCCAGTATCGTTGAGAGAGAGGGGTATAATGGAAATGACAGACCAATCATTGCGGGAATAATCTTGAAGAGATTTGAAGAGGGCTGGTTACTACAAACGGATGCAACTTTACTTTATCCCCTTAAAGATTGGAAACATCCAATAACACAAGAGGTTAAAGAAGACAACAATCCTTATAACACATACAAGAACATTGGGCTTCCCCCTACCCCTATTTGTAATCCAGGATTACAGTCAATAGAGGCGGTTTGGAACCCAGTGGAAACCAACTACTACTACTATATTCATGACAATGATGGGGACCCTCATTACGCCGAGACTCTAGACGAACACAATGAAAATGTTAATAAATACCTAAGGTAACAATCTGCTTAAATGACCATAGATATAGATTTAAAAGATACCAACCTAGCTGTCCCCCAAAAGTCTAGGGAGAAGATAAAGAACGTTAAGAGAGAGAAGCTTCCTACTAATGGAACTACTCCAAAGAAAAATAAAAGAAAGAAAATCATAATCCTCGTGATAGTTACCCTCGTTCTCCTTGGTCTAGGATTCTTAATCTATAAGGGATATATATTCTCACATGACCTTGGCTTTAGACTCAGACCTGAAGAACTACTAGGAAGGGAAGAGAAAAGTTTAAAGAAAGATCCCTCAGGAAAGTACACCAATGTCTTACTAGTAGGATTAGATACCAGAGAGAATACAGGACTACTAAACACAGATACCATTATGATGGCATCTTATAACTACGAAACTAACGACATAACCCTACTCTCCATTCCAAGGGATTTCCATGTTGAAGTCGAAGAAGGAGTAAACTGGTATGTCAGAATAAATAGCATATATAACGTTGCAGAGCAGGAGAAACAAGGAACTGGAATAATAGCCCTACAAGACACTGTTGAAAGAGTCACTGGGCAAAAGATTCAATATTATGCAATGGTAGATTTTAAAGCCTTTGTAGGGATAATAGACACACTAGGAGGAATCGACGTAAACGTAGAGAATAGTTTTACAGATTATCGATACCCTCTTGGAAAAGGATACCAAACGGTATCCTTTGAGGCTGGCCCACAAACAATGGATGGGGAAACAGCACTGATATACTCAAGATCAAGACATTCTCTTCAAAATAACGAAGGGAGTGACTTTGCCAGAGCAAAAAGACAACAGAAGGTAATAATTGCACTTAAAGATAAACTGCTATCCTCAGAATCTCTAATGAATCCCAAAACCATATTAGGAATCCTCCCCTCTATAGATGGTAATATTAGAGTTTCAGAATTTTCCACAAATGACATAGAAGCTGCATTAGAACTCTTCAAAGAATTTAATGAGAATTCTGGAAAAATCTACTCTTTCGTTCTAGACACTTCCATTGGGAATTATTCATTAGTCGAGAACAAGCCAATGGAGAGTGGAGCATACGCAATAGGTCCTAAAATAGCACTAGGAGATTACACAGATATAAATGAATTCGTTGGGTTAATAATGACCAACCCTGCTTTATACGGGGAGAAGGCCAAAGTCCTCATATATGACACAGGAGCAGGATACCAAACAGTACTAGCAATAACAGAAAAACTAAACGAGGGCTACCCATACCTAGATATTACCTTTGCAGGGACACTAAGAACGGACAGAGAAGAAATAATCATTTACTCACATGAGGAGGGAGAAAATAGTCATACAGTCAGAGAACTCTCCAAATACCTAGAAACTGACTTAACAACTCAACCGGATTACATTACAAGCAATCTAAATGGGGAAGATGTTACAATACTAATAGGAAGTAACATTAGAACAGAGGAGGAATAAATAGGCGTGGAATACAAACTTTATCACGGAAATTCAACATATCTTTCTTTAGAGGAAGTTCACTCACATCTAAACAAGCTTAAAGAAGAGAACCCAACCATTAGTGTAGATATACTGGAAGCCGACTCCAAGACCCCTAGGGAGATAGTTGACTTTCTAACTTCTCCTTCCCTCTTCTCCACAAAAAGAACAATATTAATAAAAAGACTGTACAAGAATAAAGAGAAAGCCCTTTTAACAGAAGCCCTTGTAGAAATTCTCAAAGAAGGGAAAACTGATGACCACATAATCGTCTGGGAAGACCAAAAGATAAGATCCAATACAGGATATTATAAATTCTTTAAAAAAAATAACGCTGTAGAGGAACTAGACCAACTCAATAAAAGAACCTTCTTCACTTGGTTAAGAAAAGAGTTGGAGAAACATGAGCTTAAGATAGACCAAAGCGTTATTAAAAAACTTGCGGAGAGAACAAACTACGACCCAGAAAGGTGTAAGAATGAACTAGAGAAATTCAAATTACACAACCAAGATAAAATAATCAGAGAAGAAGACATAGAAGAGCTTACCGCTGACACCCTAGAGAAAGAGATTTGGGATTTTACAGATGCAATTAACATGCAAAACAAAGAAAAAAGCATCACAATTCTAGAAAGATTAACTTCTCAGGGAGTGGATGCAAACTATATCCTCTCAATGTTAGCGAGGAATTTAAGACTTCTTTACCTGACTAAAACCTTAGATGAGGAAGGAAAGGGATACAAAGAGATATCTTCTGCACTAAAAATCCCTCCCTTCACAACCCCTTCTCTAATAAAAGCTTCAAAACAATATTCTGAGGAAAAAATAAAAATGCTCTACTCTAAACTTTCTAACCTAGACTACCAGATTAAAACAGGCAAAATTGAGCCTACTCTTGGACTCACCCTAATCTGTCCTTTCCTCTAAGAGATTTTTCTGCCTCTAAGAATAGGTTCCGTAGCACTCTGAGTTGACACCCTCCCCTCATTAAACTAAACTTTAGGGAAGGATAAGTTTTTACTACCCTTAATGGAAGAAGTCAGAAGAGTTTCCACCACAAGTGAAAAGAAAAAGAGTACAACCCTATTAATCGTAATCGCTGCTATTTTAGGTATAGGGCTTATTATCTCAGCCGTTTATTTTTATACCTTAGAGGAACCTGAAGGCGAACAGACCTTAACGGAAACAACTTGTGCCTGTTATTACATAGATCCAAAAGTCGTATCTGAATGTGGAGACCCTAGAAGAGGATTCTCTTTTGAACTAAATACTGTTCCTAGCAACCAGAATTGTAGCACACCATGTTCCATTGATAACCTTTCAACAAACCTATTAAACAGCACAACTAAACAAGATCTCTACCAAATCTGTACCCTCCCAGTGGTTCAAGATAGCAGATGTTCAGAGATGACAATAAAGGATAGCGCTGGCAAAATTGTTACTGGGAAAATCCCCCTAGATGAGAAGGAGTTAACCATTGAAGCTAAGTTTGATGCTGTTTATACAGGTCACAAATTTGTGATCAACAATCAAGAGGTTGAACCAGACTCCATATCTCCAGATTCATTGACCATAACAAAGACCTATACAGAGTTAGATACCTCTACTTTGAATATCTTTGCAACAGCATCAGATGCTAGTGCAAACCAAATAAACTCCCCCATATGTAGAAGACTTATCGAGGTAGAACAGACAACTTCTGCAAGTGTTAGCACAATGCAAGTACAAACAAGAAAAGACGAAGACACTTACAAAGTCTCTAGAATTAAGATAGGAATTGGAAATATTAAAGATGACACACCATTAACAATAAGATTCTCTTTTGGGCCAGAAGATTCTGGCGTGGGTGATCTCTCAATGACAGATGGCTTTACGATAGACAGCACTAAAGGTGAAATCTCTATTCTAGAACAGGACCTTTATAATAGTGAGAACTTCAGTACAGACCTAAGTTTCTCTCAACTCGACCGTAAGGTTGGGAATATAAAAATAACTGCTGAGGTCAGATCCGACACAGAAGTAATCGGAACAGTAGATACGTCCTTTAACTTCCCACAAATGGATCCTACCTCTGAAGAATTACAAGAAGCAGAAGAATCCAAATTCAGGGTTTCCAAAACCTCAAACGTCAAATGTATAGAGAGAGTAACACCGAACAACGTTGTAGAGTTTACACTAAAAACAGTGAACGACAGCACAACAGCCCAGATAATCTACTCGGTCAAGGATAAACTGCCACTAGGGTTTACATATGTGGCAGATTCAACAAAGATAAATGGAGTTAAGGTAGATGATACAAAATTTGTAACAACAACAAACATTGGGGATACTCAAGAAGTAGTATGGGAGAAAACAGAAGGCTGGTCCGTTAATAGTGGTCAATCATTAACAATAGCCTTCATATCAGAAGCTGGAGAAAATGCTCTAACAGGAGAAAACCAGAACGAAGTAGTAATAACACCTGCGGAAATACCTGAAGATCCAGAGACACTCAGAGCAGAACTTATCCTAAATGTAGCACAGAGTTGTACTGAAGAAGAAGCTCCCGTGGATGATGAGGAGACACCAGTTGCTGAGGAACCAGATTCAGAGACAACACCAGAGACAGGAATCTTTGATTCCGTAATTAGTAGAATTCTCCTTGGAATGCTAGTCGTCACAGTTGGTTGGTATATCTACTCAAGACCTATGGGCCAGACAATGATAGAAAAGTTAATAAACTCTGGAGCTTACAAAGAAGCAGAAGTGTTCTCATGGAAGATATTCAAACCTAAGAAATACTTCGAAACGAAGTTAGTAAGAAAGGTATCTAAGAACAAGAAAAAGAAATCTTAAAGATTCTCTATAACAAATTCCAAAGGAGATCCATTATTTCCATAAGCCTGATCCTGAGAGTTCACTAGAAAGTAATATCTTTCTCTCCTAAGCAATCCCTCTATTGTTACATTATGATCCCTAGAGCTACTTTCATTTACAAGATCCACCCCTACCATATCTAAGTTGCCCCTATCCTGACCATAAAGGACAAAACCTAGACATTCAGATCTGGTCTTCCAAGATATCTCAACAGAATAATCATTCTCCCCTGGCATAACAAAGATATTGTATGGGACACAATCCTTTCCAGCTATTCCCTTAACTTCCAACTCTCCTGTATCTTTAGAGAACAACAAAAAAAGACCTGAACCTAACAGTATAAAAGCAAGCAAAGACAACATGTAAATCTTCTTTTTTTTATTCGACATCCTCCAAACTCTCCTCCACTAATATATAATCCTCTTTAGTAGAGCTATTATACCCATCCGAAACTTTCAAAACAATTTTGTAAGTCCCCCTACTTGCACTTGGGGCAACACCCTTAAGAACAAAACCCTCTAAGTTGAGCCATTCAGGCCCTTCCATATACTCCAGTTCTAGACCTTCTATCTCCGTATCACTATCCAAAACCCTCACCCTATACTCATAAACCTCCCCTTCCCTAACGACCAAGGGAGGTAAGTTAATTATGTAAGGGACCCCCGTAGGATTCCTAACTCCTAGGACATTCTCTGAAATATCTTCTTCCATAGACTCCTGGTAATGGACAACATAAACAGAAACAGCTGAAGCAACCGAAAATACAAAAAACAAAAATACAAAAAGCTTAAACAATCTACTCCTCCTCATAGAAATAGTGTAACACAAATAAAAATGTTTACAAATAAAGACATAATATATATAATACCTTGACTTACAAGTTATTTACTTTACATATATATCTAATTAAAATGCCAAACCTTAAGACATCTATTAAAGACCTTAAACAGAACAAAAAAAGAAAAACCGTCAATGACAGGTTAAGAAATAGAATAAAAAGGACAGTTAAAAAGCAAAACACTCTAGTTGAAGAGGGTAAAGTTGAAGAAGCTTCTAAAAACATAAAGAATGTTTACAAGGTTCTTGACAAAGCAACCAGGAAAAATGTTATAAAGGAAGGGAAGGCTGATAGAATTAAATCTCGCCTTACCACAAAATTAAACAAGCTGTCCCAAAATAATGTCAAAACTGCTAAAAAGAGCGCTTAAAATATCCATAACCCCTGCAATCTTGATGATTGCTGGGAAAGCAATCGGGATAATAGTGCCTTCAATGATATACGATTTAGAGTTCTTCATAGAAAACGACATAGAGGGACTTACCTCAATACAAATCCTCTTTACAGACAATAACGTTACTCTCTTTGTGAACTCTATTTCAAACCTGACGATGTTTCTGTTCCTAGCAGTTCCTACCCTCTACTTCATAATCAAAACCTCCATATACCAAACCACACTCCAAAATCCAAGAACTTTAGTAAAGATAACAAAGTTCAATATTCTGAAGTGGGTAACAAAAAAGGATGTAACTTTCCTACACATATTCATATGGACCTCTTTTCTCACTATTGCATCAATTATCGTAATAGCACACACATTGCAAGGTCAAACATATAGCTGGGTAGGCGTAAGCGCAGGTGTAGCCTCGCTCCTCTCTATATGGGGAACTATAAGGACATTTGAATTAGAAACTGATAAGATATATCCTAAAGAAAACAGTTATTATTAATTACTTTGAGAATGGCAAAGAAAGAAGAATTTAAAAAGGTATTCACACAAATACTAGAACCTTTTGCACTCGGCTTACTAGCCCTTTTCTTCATACTTCCAGTAGTAACAGTAATGAACTTAACTCCAATAACAAAACAAATTAAGAAAATAGACGTTTTGGGTGTAACTACCCAAGATGAACTCGTCCTTAGACTAGTAGGAGGACAACACGAGATATTCTCTGGAGAGAGTCTTAACAAAATAGACGAAACAGAATATGCCTACTCTGCAAGGATTGGGAAAAGAGGTGCAGACTCCTATTCAAAACCAATTCTGGAGATACAGAACAACACTGAAGAAAAGAAAGTTCTCTCTTTCTGGGGCCAAACACTTAGCAATACAAGATCAAAGATATACCTACAAGAAAAAGAAACTCCTTATCTACTACAAGACAACACTGGAGAAACATACGAACAGAAAATAAGTGTTCTACCATCAGAGAAAGTAATTATCTTCCTTGCCCTAGAGAATCTCTCTGGCGTTCAGTTCTCTGAACTATTTGACATGACAATAACCGTTGAATAGATCAATGGGAAATCTCTTTCTTTAGGGAAATCCTCTTCCCTTCCCTATGATATAATTCCTCGTATGCAAGATTTAGACAAGATACGCAATTTCTCAATAATTGCACATATAGATCATGGAAAATCCACTCTCGCGGACAGGATTCTGGAAGCCGTAAAAACAGACCTTTCAAGAGAGAAGAGAAAGGAGAGAGTTCTAGACAGACTAGACTTAGAACAAGAGAAAGGAATCACCATAAAACTACAAGCTTGCAGAATGCAATGGAAAGGCTACCAACTTAACCTAATAGACACTCCGGGACATGTAGATTTTTCCTACGAGGTCTCAAGATCATTAGCAGCATGTGAATCTGCAATTCTTTTAATAGATGCTAGCCAAGGAATTCAAGCACAAACAATATCTAACACCAAAAAGGCTTTAGATTTGGGCCTTAAAATAATCCCAGTTCTTAACAAAATAGACTTACCCGACCTAGACATAACAGAAAGAGAAGAAGAGATTGAAAGCTTACTACGATTTAAAAAGGAAGAAATCATAAAAGTCTCTGCAAAGACAGGAGAGAACGTAGACAGATTACTAGATGAAATCGTGGAGAAATCTCCTCCTCCAAAAGGAGACCCCAAGAAACCTCTAAAAGCATTGGTCTTTGATTCCTTCTATGACGAACACAGAGGAGTAGTAATTGCAGTTAGAGTCTTTGATGGGAAGATACAACATATCCCAGGAAAACCTCAAGAGCTACACATGATACAGAGAGAAGAATCATTTAAACCAACAGAAATTGGGGTTTTCAATCCCAATCTTCTAGAAACAAACATACTGGAAACTGGAGAAGTCGGTTACATAGCTACTGGACTTAAGGATATTAGTTACTTTACTGTCGGAGATACTGTATCAGACAAAAAAGGAGTTGAGCCACTTTCAGGATATAAAATTCCAAAACCAAATATGTTTGCGACCTTCTTCCCTACAGACCCAGAGGAATATGAAAATCTTAAAATTGCCCTCAAAAAACTCTCTTTAAATGACTCCTCCATATCCTTTACGGAGCAGAGATCCTCTCTACTTGGCTCTGGTTTCAGATGTGGTTTTCTAGGACTCCTACATATGGAAATAATCCAAGAGAGATTAGAGAGAGAATATGATGTAAACCTAGTAGTAACAGCTCCTACAGTAGAATATAGAGTTACAAAAACAGATGGAACAGAACTAGAGATACAAACTCCAGATGAACTCCCTGACCCTTCGGAGATAGCGGAAATAAGAGAGCCTTGGGTAAGAACAGTAATTATGACTCCAGAAAAATATCTCGGAGACCTTATGAAGTTGTGCCAATTAAAGAGAGGCGAGTATGTAAATACTAGATACCTTTCTGCGGAGAAAAATATTAATTTAAAAGAACAATATATAGCCCTAGAATATGATATGCCCCTAGCATCTCTCATCTCTAACTTCTTTGACCTTATGAAGAATATAACTAGTGGATACGCTTCTATGGAGTATGAGATGATTGACTTCTTCCCTGCAGATATTGTAAAAGTTTCAATATTAGTAAATCACGAAAAGATAGAAGCCCTCAGTTTCTTAGAAGTTAGAGAAAATGCCAGATTAAAAGCCACTACTCTCTTAAAAGAGATGAAAAAAGTAATTCCTAAGCAACAGTTCCCTATCCCACTACAAGCCGCAATAGGAGCAAAGATAATTGCAAGAGAAGATATCCGAGGATACAGAAAAAATGTCACAGAGAAATTGTATGGTGGAGACTACTCTAGGAAAAAGAAGCTCCTGGAGAAACAGAAGAAAGGAAAGAAAAGATTAAAAGAAATTGGTCAGGTAACAATACCACAAGAAGCATTTTTAGCAATTCTGAAAACATAATGATTATTAAAAATATAAAACTCTCAAATTTTAGGAAATTTAGCGAGATAGAAATTCCCATAGAGAAGAATATTGTAGTACTATACGGTGACAACGCACAGGGTAAAAGCACAATCCTAGAATCCATTATGTTGATAACAAATGGTTCCTCTCCATGGGCCTCCTCAGATGAGTACATCTCCACAGATCAGGAAGATGAAAAAAAATATACTCGCATAGAAATAACCATAGATGAGAAGACATTCTCCTTTTTCAAAAATAATGGTAGACGAATATTCCAAATAGATTCAAAAAAGACCACGCCCAAAAAATTCTTTGAAGAAACTGCATCCACAATTTTCAATCCCGAACAAATAGAGATATTAATGATTTCTCCGAGTAAGAGAAGAGATTTCTTAGATGAGACAATCTCTTTAATAAATTATGATTACTCTGACACTCTCAAAACCTTTAAAAAGACATTAAGGCAAAGAAATGCCTACCTCAAAAAACTTTCAAAAGATTTTTACGAGAAAGGAATTGTAGCAAGAAATGACACTCAACTGAATTTTTGGACAGAAAAGTTCACAAAACTCGCAGAGGAGATACAAGAAAAAAGAGTTGAGTTATGTAACGAACTCTCCTCAAACAATATCCGAATCGAATATATAAAATCAAATGAAGAAACTCCTCTAGAGGAGAAAATAGAAGCATCTAAAAAAAGAGATATTGCAACAGGATACACAAACATTGGACCACACAGAGATGATTGGAATCTGATAAACGGAATGGATATTAAAAAGTTCGGTTCAAGAGGCGAGAAAAGACTATCCATTGGGCAACTACTATTTAATAAGCAGGAACTAGTAGCAAAGAAATTAGGCTTCTACCCCCTACTTTTGCTAGACGATATTTCCTCAGAGTTGGACAGAGAGAACACCAGAAAGGTTTTTGACAAAGACTTTCTTGCTAAACAACAAACCTTCATAACAATAGTTGATTACAAAAGACTCCCTAAGGAGGTCTTAGAGAAAGCACAACTAATAAATCTAAACTCCTTTGAGTAGCTATTCATTGAGATATCCCTTCAACTTCTCTACTCGAAATTCGTATTCAAAAAATTCTATCCTCCCTTTTCTATAGTTCTCGACTAGCCTCTTGGTTTCGGGATTATGCCCAGAGATAAACATAAAGATTAACTGTCCAACAAAGGCAAGAAAGTTAAAAAATCTAAGCACAAAGAAAACCTTTTTCTTGGGTACCGTTCTTGACCTAAGCAATTCCTTCTTAACACAGAAATCACTTTCTAACCAGGGATTCATGGAGAGAACATACCTCTTGTACTTTTCATTATATATAGGGATTAGGAAGAGTAGTTCATGCATATTAAAAATGTCATTTGGGAATTCTAGGCCACGCTCCTCACAGATTAAATTTACACATAACTTATCCCTTACATCCTTATGTCTTTTTGCTCGAATCTTGTTATGAAAGATATTTCTGAACACAATAATCCCCCTGTAAAGCCACATGGTCCCATTCCTAACTACTACAAAAATATCGATATCGTCACTCTCCTTTGCAAAGCCAGCTGCAACAGAACCAGACACGCCCACAAACCTAACCCAATTAAATACCTTGAGCTTAGAGAGTTCCCCTTTCGCTATTTCTAACTTCTCTAAAGACTCCTTCCCTAAATCTTTGCTATTTTTATTAACAGGAAAATCGTACCCACTCCCATTTATTTCTAGTTCATCCACTTCTCTAAGAAACCGCCTCCCCCAGATATATTTAATCCTCTCTCTGGAGAGACTTAATCCCATTGCTTTTCTAAATTTAAGAAGTTCTTCAAATTTTTCGTATCTGATTGCCATACAACCATTATGATACCACTTCTAAAACCTAACCATTGCAATAAAGTCTTTAGATTAGAATTTAAAAACACCCAACATTGTAAGTATATTCAATATTCTGGTAAACTTTATATAGAAAAAATAGTAAAATCTGCCTACATATGAGACAACATGCAATTCCGCAAAATATACTGGACGTTGAGTTTAAACTCTTTACAAAGTTTACTCTCAAGGAATTTGCTTACCTAGCAATAGGATTCGGTATTGGAGGTATCATGATATACCTAGTAGTGTCAGACATCATCCCTCCTATACTTGGAATTCCTATTTTTGTTGTGTCATCTGGACTAGGGGCTTTCCTTGGTCTTGTTCCAATAAACGAGCAGGATGCAGACGTCTTCATAAAAAATTACATCACAGCTATAACGAACCCTACACAGAGAGTCTGGTTAAATAAGGAACTAAAAGAAAAAGGAGCCAAACCAGAGCTTAAACCAGATGAAGAGGGTAAATTAATTCCCAAAGATATTAAAACTAAAAAGAAGAAAATTATCGGGGAGAGTCTTCCCACAAGGAAGGATGCAGTTGAGATTGAAGATAATGACCCTAGGGATATGCTAGATGAGGAACTTAATGTAGATCCACAACTTACTGCAGTTCTACCCTCTTCTAACATCCTCATAATTACAGAAGAGAATATATCTAAGTACCAATTCAATATAGCAAGTACAGACAAATTACCTGGAAATATAAATTTTTGGTTATCAACTAAGGATTCGAAACCAGTTCCAAATGTCATTGTATATTTAAAGTCTTCAGATGGTAAAATCCTTTATGCAAACAAAACTGGAGAAAGTGGTTATTTCCTAACAAACAAATTATGGGAACCTGGGATATATATGCTAGAATTTCAACATCCTACATATGAATTCCCGAAGGTTCAGCTAGAAGTGACAAATAAGAAAAATAAGTTGCCAATTAAAATTAGTACTGTATAGGGTGGATAAAAAAGCGAGAGCAAGAGCAACAGCATCAACACAAGATCACCTCGGGATAAAAGATATCCAAGATGATTTAATAATAACTACACAAGGCGGTGTGGCAATGGTTATACAAACATCTTCTATCAACTTTGACCTCCTTGCAGAGTATGAACAAGACAATAAGATATATGCCTTTGCTGGACTCCTAAACTCTCTCAATTTTAGAATACAGATTCTCATTAGAACAAAAAGAATAGATATATCAAACTACATAGACTACTTAAAAACTACTATGGACCAGAGACAGATGAGTGAAGGCCTCAAAAAGCAGTTGAATATATACACAAACTTCGTTCAGAAATTAATTATCCAAAATGATGTCCTCGACAAGAACTTCTTCATAGTCGTTCCTTACAGCCCAGGAGCACCTATACCAGGAGCCAATATCTTAGATTCAAAGAAAAACAAAGAGGAGCAAGAGAGAATGAGCCAAATGAAAATGGATCAATTGTTAGAGAAAGCAAAGATATTTCTGTTCCCTAAAAGAGATCACATCCTTAAACAACTTAGTAGAATGGGTCTTTTCGGCCACCAGTTGACAACTAAGGAGTTATTATCAGAATTCTATACAATATATAACCCTGATGAAGAAGAATAATGGATGAGATACAAAACAACTATAACAAATCATTTGAGACCAAAACCACTCAAAAGTTGGAACAACACTCCGAACAGTTTAAGACAACTGGAGAGAAGTATGTCACATTCCAACAAGAGGTTTCAAAACTTAAAGAGGAAGTAAAAGAGGAGACCAAAGAAGATAAAATCAGATACAATGATACCAAGGTTTTAGAAGAGGAAGAGAAAAAGAAGAAAGGGGGGAATATTATCACAAAAGTTATGGATAACCTCACTGAGTTGCTTGGGAAATCAAATAAAAATGAACCAGAAGAAAAACCGGAAGAAGAAGAGAACAAAGATGAGGATTTTGAGGAAAGCAACTACGTGGACAATGACCCACATAGTGTAAGAGAATTAATCCCATCCGATATGTCCATACAAGACATAGTTGCCCCAATAGATCTGGAAATAGATTTTAATCACTTACAGATAGGAGACTACTTCTTCAAGACATTATTTGTGAGTGGTTACCCTAGATTTGTTGGACCTAATTGGCTCTCCCCAATAATTAATTTTGAACACTCCTTAAGAATCAGTACCTTCTACTATCCCGTAGATAATAAAACTATTTTAGAAAAACTTAAAAAGAAAATTGGAGAAATGGAGGCTTCTCTCTATTCACAGATGGAGGATAGAAAAGTTGTAGATCCTTCACTAAAGGTTGCTCTAGCAGACGCTCAACAACTACAAGATTCTATTGCAGAAGGAACAGAAAAGTTCTTCCACTTCTCTATGTACATAACCCTCTATGCTCGAGACAAAGATACTCTTGAGAAGATTTCTAGAAATGTCACCTCAACTCTAGCCGCTATAAATGTAACCGCAAAACCTGCGACCTTACAACAGGAGCAAGGATTCATAAGTTCACAACCACTTGGGCTAGACAGTATGTACATAACTAGAAATATGGATACTACCTCTCTGGCAACCACATTCCCATTCGTAACTTCTGAACTTACCATGGATCATGGAATTATGTATGGGCTAAATCTCCATAATAGAAGTTTGGTAATCTTTGACCGTTTCGATTTGGAGAATGCTAATGCAGTTATATTTGCAAAGTCTGGAGCTGGTAAGAGTTATTTCGTCAAACTGGAAGCTGTAAGAAGCCTAATGCTTGGGACAGAGATTCTTATCATTGACCCAGAACGAGAATATGAAGACTTAGCAAAAGCTGTTAATGGAGCATATATCTCATTCTCCCAAGATAAAGGTAACAAAATGAATCCATTCGAACTTTCAGGAGTAAAAGATGAGGGGGATGATGAACTAAGAATGAAACTCCTGGCTTTACAGGGATTCTTTAAGGTTATGCTCGGCCAACTTTCTAACATAGAGGCCTCTATTCTAGATCGAGCACTTATACTCACCTATCGTGAGAAAGGAATAACATTTGACCCTAACACACAAACCAAAACTCCTCCCCTTCTAGAAGATTTATACAAGGTCTTAAAGGGAATGGCAGAAACAGAGGCTCATGGTCTCGCAAGAAGGTTGGAGAAATATATCATTGGAAGTGGTGCTGGGGTTTTCAACGAAGCTAGTAACTTTGAGATAAACAATCCTTTTACAGTCTTTAGTGTTAGAGACCTACAGGAAGAGTTAAAACCTCTTGCTATGTATCTCATGCTGGACTTCATATGGACCAAGATTAGAAAGGAAAGAAAGAGAAGATTATTGATAGTGGACGAGGCTTGGTACATGATGCAATCTGAAGACTCTGCTAAGTTTATGTATTCGATTGCAAAAAGAGCAAGAAAATATTACCTTGGGCTATCAACAATCACCCAAGACGTTGCAGACTTCTTAAACAATGATATGGGTAAAGCAATAATCTCAAACTCTTCCATACAGATGCTAATGATGCAAAGCCCAACAGCAGTGGAGAAACTGCAACAGGTCTTTAACCTCTCTGACGGAGAGAAGAACTTCCTACTTAACTGCGATCAAGGACAGGGATTGTTCTTTGCAGGTTCCAATCATGTGGGAATCCAAGTCTTATCTAGTTTATCTGAACATGAATTAATAACCTCTGACCCTCGAGACCTAGAAAAACTTAGAGAAAGGGAAGGTCAAACAGATACTAGAACACTAGAAGAGTTGTCTGAAATATATGAACCTCCAACAGAACAGAGAACTATGAAGGACAGGAAGGGGATGTCCAGACAAGAAGAAATAATTGAAGAAGCTGTGCAGAGAACTCAGGAACAGAGAGACACCATACAGATGGAGAGGACAGAATACCAGAAGGAGATAGAAAAAAAACTAAGAGAACAAGAAGAGCAGCTAAATCCGGACAAATTGGAAAAAGAGAAAAGTGTCTTAGATAGGATTAAAAGCAATACCATCTCCGGCCAGGCAGTCCAATCTCGTGAAGATATTCAGAAAGGTAAAACACATTTAACTCCGCAGGGATTAATTGAAAGTTATCCAGAGGATAAGAATGAGCAACTCTAATACAAACAACGGTGGAGATTTTGAGGTCTCCAACTACCTTGTAACAGAGGGCGTTAATCCTAAAAAGATAGATCCAATTCAACAAGGAATGGACCTCTCTCTGCTATCAAAAGCTGAGGAGAAACAACAAAACAGACCGAGCATTCCAAAGGGAAGGGGGAGTCCAAAGATAAGAAAGGCAGTCTCCTCTCTTAGACTTTCAAATCCATTTAGAGGAATATAATTCTCTACGACAACTAACTAAGTGGTCCTTGATCTGCAAGGACGTAATCAGTTAGGTTTGAACTATTTATAACAATAGGCAAAGGTTTCCCTTCAACAATCATCCTTGCTGCACTCCTTACAATGGTTGTAATATTTCTTTCTAATTGTCTGATACCTGCATCAAATCCCACAGGTCTAATTATTAAAGGCCACACCTCCTCCTCTATCTTTATATATTCTGGAGAGATATTAAGATTCTTTAGCACTTTTGGTAAAATATATTCCTTCCCAATCACTTCCTTCTCTTGATCAGAATAACTAGTAAAGCGAATAACTTCTACACGATCTAGTAGTGCTGCAGAAAGACCACCTAAATTATTTGCTGTACATATGAAAAAGACCTTGGAGAGATCTACTGGATAGTCAATATAATGATCTACGAATGTAGAATTCTGTTCAGGATCTAATATCTCAAGCAGAACAGCCATAATATCACTAAGAAGTCCTTTGTTACCACTCGCCTTTTCTATCTCATCTAAAAGAATAACCGGATTCATAGTTCCACACCTAACCAGAGATTTAATTATTTGACCTGGCTCAGCATCTGGGGAATATCTAGGTGCTCCTCTTAAAGTTCTAACATCTCCAATAGCTCCTAAAGATATACGAGAAAACTCCCTTCCTATGGACTGAGCTATAGATTTTGCAATAGAAGTTTTCCCTACACCCTGAAGACCTAAGAAGAGGAATACTGGAGCATTCGCGGAAGAACTCCTTAACACACCAACTTGGACATCATTCTCCATTGGTTTATTCTGAAACCCTTGAGAAATATTATTCTGGTAATACACTTGTGAGGGGATAATATCCTTTCTTAGCCTTTCTACACCACCAGAACTTTGTAGTTGCATAGTTGCAATGTAATCAAGGATCAGATCCTTAATAGTGTCCATACCATGGTGAGTCTCATCCATAATCTTCCTGGCCCTATGGATATCGAGGTTATCTTCACTTGTTAACCCCCAAGGGATTCTTGTTATCCAATCTATATATTTACTTACAGTTTCAAACTCTGCACTATATCCTCCCAACTTAAACATTCGCTTAAGTCTTGATACACTCATCATTGCTTCTTCTTTCAATCTCTCTGGAAGACTCACAGATGATAACTTTTCCTCAAGTGCTTGAACTTCTCTTAGACTCTCCCCAAGAGCATCATTAACAACAGTGGTATTTGCTGGATTATAATTATTAGAATATTCCATATTTAGACAGGTTTAATATACTTATAAAGTGTATCTTCATAAGAAGATTAAGTCAAACTTTTACCTTCAACTATTGATATTAGAAACTTTGCATGATAACCTTAAGAGAAATAATATAAACTGCCTTTATTATGAAAAAATTATTTGCCCTTTTCATTGCCTCTGGAGTCTTTATGTTCCCACTTGCAACATATGCTGCTGTGAATATAGCCTTGAGAGAAGCTGACACCGGTTCTGTAGCCATTGATATAGATACTGAGACAGACACTCTAGAGAGTGTTTCCCTTCCAATAAGCTACTCGGAGGGTGTTGAAATAACAGATGTCACCGAAGGAGATGTCACATGCTCGGAATTAGCTTATACAGAGTCTCAAGATAGCCAAAACACCATAGTCATAACATGTACACTTGATTCTGCAACAGCACTAGATGGGGTCCTCGCAAATATCAGCTTTACTTCCGCTGGAGACACTCCTGTAACTTTTGAGGTAGTAGAGTCTGACGAATTAGATCTTGATACACTTACTTTAGGACAAGCAGTCAACCTCGAACAAACAAGTGCTGGTTCTACAACTGACGATGTCACAACAACAGGGGAGGAGCTACCAACAACAACAGAGACCCCAACAACCAACGAAGATCTTATGGTAACAACAGAAGACTCCACTACAACTACAGAAGGAAACTTATTAAGTAACATAACTGAATACTTACCTTATATCCTAATTGCTGGTTCAGTAATATTGCTTATTAGTATAGTCGTAATCTTACTTGGGAAAAACAAAGGTCCAAAGGAACCCAAGGTGAAAAAAGACAAAAAAGGAGAGCAAGAAGAAATGGCTCCGGTAATGGGAGTAGAGCAACAAAGTGAAAGATCCCTTAAAGAGATGGTTAATAATCCGGAGAGTGCACCAGAACCTATCCCTATGAGTCAAAATACACCACAGATGCCCCAAGCACAACCTACATATACACCTCCACAACAGAGTACTCCAACAATTTCGAGTGCTTCTCAAGAAGAAGATTTACAAGAAATTCTTCAGAGGGAATCTTTTGTTCCAACAGCTATGGGAGATAATGCTCCAGAGGAGACACCTGAGGCTTCACAGCCTAACCAGGAAGTTCCTTTCTCCACAGGTTTTTCTGTTCCACAACAACAGGAAGGACCCGAGAACATTATGCCTGAGGCTCCACAGACACCTCCTACACAAGACTTTAACCCTATAACCTCTGCACCAGAAAGCGAGGTAGCTAACCCTACGCAACAACCTGATACTACTCAAGATTTACAAGAAAATGTTAATGGATATATAAATCAAATAAATGGAGGAGTCATACCTACACAACAGCCTCCAATGGGAACAACAACGACTCCACAACAACCTATACAACCAGAATCGCAGCCACAGATGCCACCTATAACATTACAACAAAACCCAAGTACAGATAATACTCCAGAGGAAATGCCTCCTATACCACCAACCATGTAATATGAAAATTAGTGGAGGGATTACTTAAAATTCCTCCATACTTCACTACCCTTAACTCGAAGATCTCCTAGGTATTTACTATTAAGATCCTTGCTTCCATATGGTCTCTCACAATCCTTGTCCAGAGTCTCAAAAGCTATCTGTGCAATCTTCATCCCAGGATATATCTTTATTGGGATGGGAGAAACATTTGCTAATTCAAGAGTTAACCTTAATTTGTTCCCAGGATCTAGGAACCCTGCAGTAGCATGAACTATTAGCCCCAACCTCCCCAACGAGCTCTTCCCTTCTAAACGACCAACATGCTTAGAGTCTACTCCTGTAATTTCCTTAACGTTTGCTAAAACAAACTCATTAGGATGAATAATAAATCCCTCTTTTTCATCAACCTCAATCTCCCTCATAAGATTCTTGGGCTTTTCTTTAACATCTATAATTCCTATATTCTCCTTATTAAAAGTAAGGAAAAAATTGTCCAGATGCAAATCATAGGTAGCAGGTTGTAGAAACTCATCTGAGAAAGGCTCTATTACTATCTCTCCACTCTTTATTTTAGCCTTTATTGTTTTATCTGAAAGAATCATATCTCCTGTATAAAATTTTAATTTACTCTTATAAAACCTTTTATAAAAATAGAAATTTCAAATTGAGTTCCCCCTACACCCCTAACCTCTATCTACAAACTGATGCTTATCATCTACCCTCGGCTCTATAATCTTTCTCAATAATGGTCTCCAGATAGGATCTATATAACTCAGATTCCTTAGCCATTCATAAACCAAAACCCTATAAGAGATATGTCCCCCATTTCTACTTCTTAAGTTTATCAGATATTGCAAATCATCAAACGACCCATAAAAGATGTACTTAGTCGCATGGGCATGTGGTAATAGATATTTTGTGAACTCATCACAAACCTCTTTGGAAAGGTGTTGCTTTGCCATTTCCCTCCAACCCTTTATCATATCATAGGTGTCAGACAATCTCTTTATATATTCTTTCTTAACTTTTGAGAGAGACCCTATATCCAAGTAATTACAAAGATAGAAACATTGATCACTCCTCCTGTCTAATTCTTTGTCCATATCAACCTGGTCATGTAACAAGGGGATGAATCTCTCAAGACTCCTATGTCTATTAAGGTCTTTCAGTGTCCCCAAGGTAGCAAATCCCTCAATCTTTATTGCTCCAGATTGGCCAATATTCCCAAGTTGGTTATGGTGGTCATGCAATTCGAATATTATCTCTCCAAACTTCTCTTGATCCTCCTCTGAGAATTCGAACTCTTCCCTAGAACCTAATGGGTTTATTAAGTACTCGTAGTGAGAGACTAAAGACTCCATACAATCAGGAGAATAGGATACCTTTACAGAATAGCTTTCACTTTCAGGAATCTCCCTCTTTTGCTCTGAGGAGAAACTCTCTCTCATATAATCTAGAATTTTATCTGTTGAATTTTTTCTGCAACAATTAGCATCAGTGTGCCTAATTAGTCCGTCTGCCTCCCTAATATAACCTCTAGCATCCAGTTTAGATTCTCCTAGAAGATTAAGAAGCATACTTGCAACCTCATTTTCTACAACAGTATCACTTGCACACATGAAGCTAATAGTATCAGACCAACTTCTCGCAGACATTAAATAGGCAGTACTCGTACTTAGCCCGTAAGGGAGAAAGTATCTAGTAGTGTCAAATACTCTTGCCTTTAGGGCTAGAACCTCTTGATTACTCTCTTCGTTGATTCTGAAATGCTTCTTAAGGGCTTCCCTTGTTGGACCCAGCATCTCCCTGTAATCCTTCATTTGCTTTAGGATTATTCGCTCATACTCCCTGCTAACTTCACGATTTTTGCAAACTTCATTCGGGATCTTAACAAAGTTAGGATCTTGAAAGTTCTGGTATCTTGTGGATCTCCCTTGCCCAGATATTACTGGACAAGAATAGAACATCTTGGTTTCTAGATATATTGGGACGTTCTCTAAACAAACAAATAGATCTGCCATATCTCCAACAGATTTATGGCCATATCCTGCAAAGATCTTCTCTAGTCTCTCTGCAGCATCTGTATTTTTCCTCATAATCTCAGAGGCAATATCTAGGATGGAATCGGCCGACCTACTGTATCTTGCTCCCAAATAGGCATTAACAGAGGGTTGTTTCCTTTCTGTATTTTGAAGAAGGGTCTGTACTTTGAATTTATTCCATTGGGCTTCAGATCTTAAGGTGGCAATATGTAAATCTTTTCTAAAACTTAATTTCATCCATTGTTTTTAAAAAATTAATTTTTATTTACTCAAAGGTCTTACAATCCTAAAGGTTTATTCCTTGATCCCTGGAATCGGGAATTTGGAAGCAAACTCTTTTACCTCTTCCTTTGTTTTCTCAATTACAGATTCGTCCTCTCTGTTCTTTAAGACAGTATCTATATATCCTGCAACCTTTTCCATTTCCTTCTCCTTCATCCCTCTAGTTGTTAAGGCGGGAGTTCCGATTCTAACGCCTGAGGGGTCCCATGGTTTCCTAGGATCATTTGGGATAGCATTCTTATTTAATGTAATGTTTGCATCCTCTAACAGAGTAGAAGCTTCCTCTCCTCCGAGATCTCCCAAACCATCTGAGTTGATTAAATCTACTAAGAAAAGATGGTTATCCGTTCCTCCAGAGACAATTTTGTAACCTCTTTTCGTCAGTTCCTCTGAGAGAACTTTGGCATTCTTAATAACCTGTTTGGAATACTCCCTAAATTCATTCGTTGATGCTTCTTTGAGAGCAACTGCTATGGCAGCTGTTATATGGTTGTGAGGACCTCCCTGTAGGCCTGGGAAGACGGCTTTATCTATCTTCTCCCCTAGTTCCTCCTTGCACATGATCATCGCCCCCCTCGGGCCTCTTAGAGTCTTATGTGTGGTCGTAGTTACTACATCTGCAATCCCTATTGGAGATGGATACTCCCCTGCAGCAACTAAGCCAGCCACATGGGCTATATCTGCAACGAGAAATGCTCCAACTTCATCTGCTATTTTTCTAAATTTAGACCAATCTATTATTCTAGAATATGCTGAGAATCCTGACCATATCAGCTTTGGCTTATGTTCTTTTGCCAACTTTCTTACTTCGTCGTAATCTATGTAGCCGTTATCATCTACTCCATAACTTACAGAGTTGTAATATTTACCAGAGATAGAAACCTTAAATCCATGGGTTAAATGACCACCTGCATCTAAAGACATTCCTAAGGTTCGATCCCCTGGTTCCAAGAGTGCAAAATGAACAGCTAGATTTGCTGGAGATCCTGAGTATGGTTGAATATTTACATGTTCTGCACCAAAAAGATCCTTGGCTCTCTCTATGGCCAATTTCTCTATTTCATCTACATACTGATTTCCTTTGTAATATCTCTTCCCAGCATAACCCTCAGAATATTTATTTGTGAGAATAGAGCCCGTACATGCAAGGACATCCTCAGAAACATAGTTCTCTGAAGCTATTAGCTCTAGACCCTCCATTTGTCTCTTCTTTTCCTTATTCAAATATTCTAGTACCTTCTTATCTTTCATTTTGTTCATAGCAGTCCATTAAATTTAACATTAAAGAAGCGACCGTCATTGGTCCAACACCACCAGGGACTGGAGTTATATATGAAGGAATCCCTTGAACATCTTCCCAATCTACATCACCGACCAGTTTACCAGTCTCTGGGTGCTTATTTGAGCCTACATCAATAACAACAGCTCCTTCTTTAAGAAATTCTGACTTAACAAGAAGTGGAACACCCGTTGCAGATATTAAAATATCTGCTGTCTTTGCAACTTCCTGAATATTAACTGTACTTGAATTACATATGGTCACAGTAGAATCTCTTCTCAATAACATCGCAGACAAAGGCACTCCAACAATATTACTAGCACCTAATATAACAGACTTCTTCCCAGAGACCTCAATACCATACTCCTCTAAAAGCCTTACTATTCCTAAAGGAGTTGCCGGAGGAATAGCCTTTGGGTCATTTTGAAAAAGCCTTCCTAGATTAACAGATGTTAATCCATCCACATCCTTTCTTGGTTCTATACTCTCCAATACAGTGTTTGTATCTATATTCACTGGAAGAGGTAATTGCACCATAAAGCCATCTACTTCATCAAAAGCATTCAACGTTTTAATAAGATTCACGACATCCTCAGTTGTAGAATCTTGCCCCAAATGATGTGTTTGACAATCTATACCTAATTCCCGAGCCCTTTGCTCCTTAATTTGAACATATTTAATACTTGCAAAGTCCTCCCCAACTAAAATTAGGTCCAATCTGGGAGTTCTTTTTCCATCCAAAACAATCCTCTCAACTTTGGAGGAGATATCATCTAGTATTTTCTGAGATGTGCGTTTTCCATCTAATATCTTCATTTATACCTCGCATTTTATCATTATATTGGGGAAAACTACAGATTTAGCCCCTTTAACTACTTCCCATCCTTGTTCTTAATCTCTGTGTAAAGCTTACCCTTTTTCTTCATAAGCTCATCCCACGATCCAGACTCCACAACCCTGCCTTTGTCAAAGTAATATATACGGTCAAAGTTTTTCAAAAGACTTACACTTCTGGTTATATAAATCATAGATCTTTCCTCCCCGAGAAATTCAAAGATTCCTCTGAGGATCTCTCTGGCGGACATGTCATCTATAAAGGTAAAGGGTTCATCCATAATAAACACATTCTTGTTTCTATAGAGAGTTCTGGCTATAGAAAGTCTCTGCCAATATCCAGGAGAGAGTTCTTTTCCTGAAGGAAATGTCTTTCCGAGAACACTCTTATCCATAACTTTGATCTCCTTTTTAAACTCCTTAACCCCAGTAATTTTAATTACTTCTTCATAAAGATCTTTATTGACATTCTTCCTTTGTCCAGAAATAACAACATTCTCTATTAGACTAAAGTGGTAATGAATGAAATCTTGGAACATAACAGAAAGTTTTTGCTTTAATTGATTCCTGTCTAAATCTTGTATTCCATGACCATCTATTAGGTATTGATTCTCTTTAACCCTGTACAAACCAGTTAGTATTTTCACAGTGGTAGTCTTTCCAGAACCATCTCCACCAAAAAAGGCAACTTTCTCTCCAGGCTCTATCTTAATATTTAAATTCTTTAAAACCTTAGTCTCTGGATCGTCGGGATATTCGAAACTTAGGTTCTTAAACTCTAGAGAGGGAGTCCCCCCCCTTAATTTAACATCCCCATGTTCATAATCTCCAAAACCCTTGTATTCGACTAACTTGAAATACTCATCTACATATTCAAGGTTATTAGACATTAAAGAGAGAGTATTTATAACCCTGAAGGTGCTGCTGTAAATTACATCTACATAGTCATACAGGGCCTTGAAAGAACCTATTGTTAATCTCTTGGCTACAGCTACAGATAAAACGTAAACTATGTAACCGTATTTCATAAATTGGCCAATTATTGATAAAGACGCCTTATCTCTGGTAAAGCTGAACAACCTCTTTAACAAACCTTCAACAAATTCTTGGTACTCTTCTCTGTATTTCCTTCTTAGATAGGAATATATGTTATTAACCCTCAGCTCTGCAAAATTAGGAATACTTAGACCTAGGTTCTGGATATAATTAAGGAACTTTAATCTTCCAATCTCCTCATCCCTGTACCCCTTAAGATCCTTCCTTCTTACATGCACAGCGATTGTCTCTGGGATTACGAAGAGTAGTAACAATAGAGATGTCCAGCCCATTGTCCCAAAAAGGATAGCAAAAGCACTTATTAATCTGATTATATTACTAAGGATTGTAGAGAAGTTATCATAGGCAGACGTTATTCTAGCTATGGAATAAGACGGAACAAACACTAAGTAATCTTGAAATTCTTCTTTTTCTACATCCTCAAGGTTCGAAGCAGATACTTTCCCCAACATCTCTCTCTGTGAGTCTTTCCATACACCCTCATTTATTACATGGTATAGATATTCTCTCCCCTGGGTACATATCTGTGATACAACCCAAAGTAGGAGTAAGATTAGAAGATAGTAGAAAGATTCAGTTCCAAAGTAGGAATTCAAATCAAATTCACCCCAATCCAGAAGTATCTTCGCTGTTTCGTCTATAAACTTACCAAGAACAGTAATTCCGTAGATCTCCGCCCCAGTAGAGAGTACAAAGAGGAGATCTCTCCCTATTGCTGCAAATGTATAGCGTGAATATATAAACCCTAGAGTTTTCCTTAATGCAAAGAATTTCTCCTTGACCTTTTGTACAATCATTAGAATATGATAGCATGCTTAAAGAAACAGGAAAATGAGAAAAGAAGAATTTTTAGAAAATTTGTTGTATGAACTCTGGGAGAGTCATTTTTGTGATATCCCTAGAAGAAACCTGGTTCTGATTAAGTATGGTAAATACTCCCGGAGGCAATTAGGAAGTATCAAGCTTGCGACAGAAGAAACTAGGATTAAGGGATTGTTAAACAAAAGAAGAGAGGATTACGAGGTACAAGATGACAAGAGTATTACTGTAATAACAATTACAAGATATTTTCAGAATGAAAATGTCCCAGAGTTCGTCGTAAGAGCAACAGTTGCTCATGAACTTTGTCATTACGCACACGGCTTTAGTTCTCCCCTACAGAAGAGGTTTAAGAATCCTCACCAAGGAAAGATTATAGATAAGGAGCTAGAGGAGAGAGGACTATTGGAGGAACAGAAAAGGGCAGATCTTTGGCTCAAAGAGAACTGGATAGAGATTATCTCTGGTAAAAAATAAAGGGAGGCTTACGCCCCCCTTTATTTTCAATCTACGAGAAGAGATTACATCATCCCTTGCATTCCACCCATACCAGCTGACATTGCGGATGTACTGTCATCTTTCTCTTCTGGGATATCTGCAACAACCGCTTCTGTAGTTACCAACATAGAACCAACAGATACAGCATTTATAAGCGCTAATCTCGTAACTTTAACAGGATCTATTATTCCAGCTTCAACCATATTAACATACTCTCCTGTTTTAGCATTAAATCCTGTTTCCCCCTTACAGTTTGCTGCAATAACTGCACCATCTTCTCCTGCATTCTCAGCAATTTGTTTAAGAGGCTCGCTTAGAATACTCTTTAGGATTTCTATTCCTAGCTGCTCATCTGCATCCTTCATCTTCACCTCCTCTAGAACGCTTTTGGCATTGTGAAGTGCTAACCCACCTCCAACTACAACACCTTCCTCTATTGCTGCTCTTGTTGCATTGATAGCATCTTCTATTCTCATCTTTTTTTCTTTAGACTCTATCTCAGATGCTGCTCCTACCTTAATAACAGCAACTCCACCAACTAATTTTGCAAGTCTCTCTTGCAACTTCTCTTTGTCGTAATCTGAGCTTGTATTCTCTATCTGTGCTTTAATCTCCTTAACTCTTGCATCTAAATCTCTCTTTATACCTTTTCCTTCCACAATTATTGTTTTCTCTTTGTTAACAATAACTTTCTTTGCAGATCCAAGATTACTTATCTCTACAGTATCTAAAGTTTTACCAACTTCCTCAGAGATAAACTCTGCCCCTGTGAGGATAGAAATATCTTGTAGCATCTCCTTCTTCCTGTCTCCAAATCCTGGAGCCTTAACAGCAACAACATCTAATGTCCCCCTCAATTTGTTAACAACTAAGGTAGCCAATGCTTGGTTCTCTATATCGTCTGCAATTATTACAAGAGGCCTGTCTGCAGCTCCCAAGACTTTCTCTGCAATTGCCTGAATATCTTGGAGATTAGAAAGTTTTTTGTCTGTAACAAATATATATGGATTTTCCATAACAGTTTCTAGAGTTTCTGGGTTTGTGACAAAGTAAGGACTTACATAACCATTATCAAATTCCATACCTTCAGTATATTCAACCTCATCTTTAAAACCTTTTGCTTCTTCAACAGTTATTACTCCCTCTCCACCGACTTTATCAAAAACTTCACCTATCATCTCTCCTAACTCCTTATCGTTATTAGTTGATATTGTAGCAACTTGTGCTATCTCTTCCTTATTAGAAATCTTCTTAGAAACTCTCTTGAGTTCCTTTACAACTAATTCTACTCCATAGTCCAAACCTCTCTTAAGAGAGATTGGGTTAGCACCAGCAGCTACATTTCTAAATCCTGCAGAAGCTATAGCCTGAGCTAATACAGTAACTGTTGTAGTCCCATCTCCAGCTATATCATTAACCTGACTTGCTGCTTCTTTAATCATTTCGACTCCAACATTCCTAAAAGGATCTTTGTCTTCTATCTCCTTTGCAACAGTAACTCCGTCCTTGGTAACTACCTGAGATCCGAAACTTTTTGCTAGTGCAATGTTTCTTCCCTTTGGTCCGAGAGTTGTTTTTACCGCATTTGCTATAGTGTCAACTCCTGCCTTCAAAGCCTTCCTAGCTTCTTCGCCATATATTATTGATTTTGCCATTTTAGTAAGCTAATAAATTTAATTACTTAACAATTGCAAGAATATCCTCTTCATTTAATAAGAGGTATTTATCTTCACCTATTAAAATCTCATCCGGAGAATATTTCTTAAAATAGATCCTGTCTCCTACAGAAACTTCAAAAGAGATTTCTTTGCCATCTATTTTGCCCTTTCCTAGCTTAACAACGGTCCCTGTTTCAGGCCTTTGCTCTTCGCTTGCACTAGGTGGGAGAACTAACCCTCCTGACGTTTTCTCCTCTATTTCGTCAGGCTTTACTAAGACCCTGTTTCCTATGGGTTGTATTTTTATATCTTTCTCCATAATTTTTAGCAGATTAATTTAACGATTGCCAAAGAATTGTATCATACAGGGTTGCCTCTCTTCAAGTCTTAGCTGAATAAAACCTGTGGGAAATCTATCTGGTCCCTTTGAATATAACTCTGTCCTCAAGTAACTCTATATTATCTATTCTTCTACCAAGGAAGTTGTTTTCATTCAGCATTATGATCCCATCAGATATCCCCCTGTTGAGATCATCTCTTACCCAAGACTCCAGAAAAGCTGGAAATTCTAAATCTCCGAGATGCACTTCTCTAACATATACCTCAGCTGTTTCAATATTGTCCTTAACAATATCTAGAACTAACCATGGGAGAGATATCTTTTTGTATTTGGTCTTAAGATATAGTTGCCAAATTCCTTTTGAAGGTTTTAGACAGATATCTTCAACTTTTACATCCCCTTCATTTGTGAAATTTTCTAGCAATAGATAAAGCATCTCATCTTCTGTCAAAACGACAAAATCTGTCTTAGTATCTGACAATGCAAATTTCTTTATTTTGTCCTCTATAACAGTTCCCAAACCTTCCTCCCCAGAAGACTCCTGTGTAATGTCTGAGGTACAGATTATTCCTGGTTTAGATAGTTCCTCTTTCTCCCATTTAGAGTATCTACGGTAAGAAACAAATGCTATTACTGTGAGAGCGAGAATGATCAAAAGAAATAACAATAAGAGAGTTTTAAATACCTTCTTGAACATCGACTTTCCTTTTATTTCTTCTAAATAAGTTTTCTTTAATATCTTTAACTATTTCATCTAATAAGGTTATTTCCTGGATTCTAAAGACCTTGCAACCAACAAAATAAGAGAGGAACCCATACGCCGTTGTTATTCCAGTTAAGATAACGATGGAGATCGTTCTTGTGGTATCTAATTGGAAGTCAAAAAGCTTGAAAACAACATACATTCCCAGACACATTAAGGAAGCATTAACTGCCTTTTTAAAGGAAGGAACTATTGTTTTCTTCCAAGTAATAACTTTTATTTTTAGATTTAAGAGAAGCGATAGAACGACCATTTCAACTAAGGAAGAGATGCTTAGACTAAGAGATAAGCCACCGACAGCAAGATCTGAAGTCCCTCTTGTGGTTGCCCACCTTAGAGAATCTTTTATGAAGGAACCAACGACAGGGGTAAGTCCTGCCCCATTTGCATCACGAACTTGTATAAATATCTGTTCAAGAATTGGTCTCCAGTCATAGTAATGACTTAGAAAGTTAGTTAGAAGAACTGCAAATCCCATATTAACAATAATCCCAACAGTAATAGCTACCAATGGTAACCATGTTTCCTTAAGAGCATAGAATGCTCTTAGTAAGATTTGAATTATACTCTGACCCACAACAGAAAAACTGAGAAGAACAAGACACCAAGCAGTTAAAATAGTAGCCCTCCAGTCAAATGCTCCTACTCCATAAGCAAGTCGAACAATGGGTAGTCTTAGAACTATCAAAACAGATACTATTGGCAATACCAAGAACAAGGCTTTTTGTATTGAGCTGTTTAGAACTTTACAATATCTCTTCTCGTCATCACAACTCTCTGCAAGATTAGGTAGTGCAACCTGTGCTATAGCACTTCCAATAATATTGATAGGGAAAAGATGTAAGCTTACAGCAAACTTGTAAGCACTAAGGGCACCAGCTGCAAGTGAGAAACTTATTAGAGTATTAACTAGAGTATTTACCTCTTCTCCGAGAACCGCGATTGTCCTTGGTAAAGCTAGCCTAACAGCCTGCATAGTTTTATGATTTTTTAATCCCTCAACCAGAGGTGTTATACCAAATCTGAGACGACTATCATAATAATTTTTAAACTTCGGTATCTGGACAACAAGATGTACGAGGGAACCTAATACGGCGGAAATGGCAATCCCCTCGACCCCCATATCAAAACCAACAACCAAAATCACAGAACCTATTATCATCGCTAAATTGTAGAAGAGTGGAGCAAGTGACGTTACAAAGAATTGCTTTCTAACCTGTAAGTAACCAGTAACTAGACTACTAATGCCTAAGAGAATCGGAGATATCATCATAATTCTTGTTAAGGAAACAAACAGATCAAAATCTTCAGGTCCTATTCGTTGTCCAAACTTTAGGAAATCCTGTAGAGCTTCTGACTCTATCAATAATGTTGTTAACTGTGGAGTAAAGGCAAATAAGATGAGGGCAATTAAAATAAGCAAAGAAGAGATAATAACCATTAAATGGTTAAAGAATTGGTTTAGGGAATCCTTTCCCTCCTTTCTAAATATCTCTGAAAAGGTAGGTATGATAGCAGCATTTATGGAGCCTGCCACTAACAACATAAATAACATGTCGGGGATTGTAAATGCCGCCCAGAAGATATCTAATTCGTGAGAGACTCCGAATAGTTGAGCTATTGTTCTTAATTTTAAAAATCCGAGGATTTTTGTGAAAAACAGAAGAAGCATTACAAAGGGGACACTGTTTTTTTGTTTAAGAATTTTTAACATAATCTAGAAGTATTGGGTATGGATATATGATAATTTAATCTAAGGTTTTTATCAATGCAAGAGTTATTATAGTAAGAATTTAAGAAAGATTTCACCTAGTCCTGGGAAAATAGGAGATGATTAATTTGCTGGATACTGTTTTCCCTAAGAGCTGTAGCATCTGTCAAAAGAGGGGGGACTATCTTTGTAATCGTTGTAAAAAGCTTTTTAAGAGAACTCTTCCAGAGTGTTATGTGTGCAGAAAGATTTCTCCCAATTACAAGACACACTATGAATGTAGAGAAGGGAGAAAAGAGAGCTTTCTTGATCATATCTTCGTTGCTTGGGAATATAATTCTCTCTCCTCTATTCTTTTGAAAAAGTATAAATACAATTATATTCAGAGTATTTCGGATACATTGTCAGAAATCTTCATCGAGGCTATTAAGAAATCTACTTTTGATAATAAGCTTACAGGAACTATTTTAACAAATGTCCCCTTAGCAAAAAACAGATTAAGAGAGAGGGGGTTTAACCAAACGACCGAGTTAGCGAGAAAAGTTGCATATGCTTTCAATCTTCCATTTGATGGAAGTTTAATAGAAAGAGAAAACAGCTATGGTCACCAGGCTTTAAGAGACAGAGATGAGAGGAAAGAGATAAAAGGGGAAGTTTTTACCTTGAGATCAAATTTCTCTCTGGAGGGATACGCCAGTATAACAATTTTGGATGATGTAATAACAACGGGAGCAACTTTGGAAGCAATTTCATCAAGAATTCGAAAAGATATTGACAGAGAGATTGAAATAAATGCCCTGTGCCTGTTTAGAGGGAAACCTTACTACTTAAAGACCTCCTAAATCTGGATCCAAGGTTTTCTCTGCATCTCCCTCTCCTGACTCTTCTAAGCCTTCATCTCCTTCTGCTCCTTCAAGGTTTAAATCTTCTGGAAGTTCCACATCCCCAGCATCAACTTCTTCAAGAGCAGTAACTATCTCCTGATAGAGATCTAACTCTGTAGCCTCTTCTTGCTCAAGAATTACTTTCGCAGCTTGCAGATAAGCTGCATATGTCTCCAAATCTCCCGCTTCTTTACTTAAGTCTGCGACTAGAAGTATAGAAGGAATATGCCTTGGATTAATCTGAAGAACACTCAGTAAGTACTGTAGGGCTGTATCTTGATCCCCCTTCACTATGTGAACCTGGGCAAGCGTGTAGTAAAGTTGGTAGTTAAGAGGATTTAGGGTGATAGCTTTTTCTAAAGAGTTTGTTGCATCGGAGATATGCTCGTTAAATCCAGCACCTACTAATCCAGTATATACTGTAGATCTTGTTAACCAGTTAGCGTAAACAGCTGGAGATATATCTGTGGCCTTTCTTGCAAAATCTACAGCATTGCTCTTAAGAGCCATAACTGCTTGAAGATATTGATCCCTCTTTTCTGTATCCTCTTCATCTATTTGGGAATAGGCTTCCGCAACAATATTCAATTGCTCTAACAATATAAGGGTCTTCTTTCTATTGTAAAGAGGATTATTTCCATCCAAAGAGAGAACCTTAGAATAGTAGTCATCCATTGTCAGTATAAACTCCTCTCTATCCTCAAGTGTCGGTTGGAACTCTGGATCATCTTGGTATTTTCTGTTTTCTCTAATTGAATAAGCCTCTGCTCTCAAAACATGGACACTCGATACTGTTCTTGCAAACCAAACTCCTAGTAAAGACACAGAGATGATACTTACAATAACGGTTAAAAAGATATTGAAGTTGTATAAGGATTTGTTTGCATTAGACGCAGTATCTAAATTAACAGCCCAGAACTTTAGTATGAACTTATCTCCTGGAGACTTCTGCAGATATTCCCCAATTATTGATCTAATAGAAACAAGAGTTAGAAGTAAGAAGGTTATCAGTATAGTGAAGGGGAAGAAGAAAGATGCAACAAATAATACTAACAATGAGATATCTATTATTAGAAACCTCCAAGCACCCCCCTTATCATTTATTTCTCTTACATCCTTAAGATCTTTTATGAAAGCTCTTATTATTAAAAATCCAACAAAGAGCCAGACAAAGAACCACAACAAACCTACAGTAGTAACCTTTGTAAGAACCTCACTTACTCCGGACTGAAAAGTGGAATCTCCTAAAACAAGGATACTTGTATCTAATGGCTTAAACTTATTATATGCAATTGGATACGTCCCAAGACCATATCCGAAGAAACCCTGTACAAAACTATTAACAATAATAGAACCAAAAATCCTCCAAGAAAGGTCAAAACCTAAAGAGAGTTCAGTGACAACCTCCAAATTCTCCGGCAAAACTGATTCTCTCACATTCGGAATTTGTAGAAAAATTGTCGGAATCATTACTATAAACACAGTTATTAAAGTGAAAAGAAAAAGCTGCCGCGAAGTTTCCTTCTCTATTCTTATAAACTTTAAAACTGGTATCAGTAAGCCTATCAGTAGAAGCAGGATAATGGAGACTGTCACCAAACCTTCATTGATGGAAAACACCCAGATATTTATTGCTGAAAGAATTCCAAAAATAATAGAGAGAATGAATTCTAATTTCCCTCTCTGAGCTATTAGATATTCACCTATTAGCCCGAGGGAGAGAATTAGACTAATAAAGTTGACAAGAATATGAGCACTTCCAAACCTTAAAAGAGGCAACCCTGCTTGGTACAGATCCTTATAAACAGGAAGAAAACCCCAGATATTTAGTCCGAAAAAGGAGAATAAACTTAACAGGTTATTTATAAAGAAACCTGTTAGAAAGAAAAATATAAGTGAACGAACATCTTTCTCTCCTTTTATAAATCCTCTAGAAGCTATACTCACTAATAAGATAGCAATGAAAACGATTACTCCGCTTCCCAACCTACCATCAATACCCCAAAGACTAGTATTTATGTCTACTGAGAATATTGTTGATAAGAGATAAGAGAACAATATTAAAAAGAATCCGATATCTATAGAACTCTTTAAGATACTAAGACTACCTCCCCAGAGAAGTTTTATAATCTCTAGACCCAAAATCACTGTCGAAACTGAGAGTATTAATAGAGACATGCCTCTCTCTGTCCAATCCCAAGGAAATGGAAATATCGTTAATGGGAGTAAAAATAGCAACCCTTTGAATAGAATTTTCTGTATTGCTGATATATTTATTCCTCCTCTAGGATTCTGGGTAGATTCTTGTAACATACTAAGGCAGTAAAGATAGATTAATTAACATATATAGCAACAATGCTACCACAAAAGTTGGGAAAGTCCAATGACTTTCCCAACATCTTCGAGCCTTACTCCTCGTCTACTACTTCCCCTTCTTTAACCTCCTTCTCATCTTCCTTTCCCTCCCCTTTTTCCTCTTTCTTTGCTTCTGAGGTTTCTTCCTTGCTTACCTGCTCATACATCTTTTTTCCAACTTCTTGCATCTTCTCCGAGAGCTCTTCTGTCTTCTTCTCTACCTCTTCCTTGTCAAAGTCGTCCTTTTCTATAAGTTTCTTTAATTCTTCTGCAAGCTTCTCCATCTCCTCCTTCTGCTTCTCATCAATCTTCTCTTTGTTTTCCTTTATTAATTTCTCAACACTAAAACAAAGAGTATCTGCATTATTTCGAACTTCTGCCCGTTCCCGCTTCTTTTTATCTTCTTCTGCATACTTCTCAGCCTCTTTAACCATTTCGTCTATCTCTTCTTCCTTAAGACCAGTAGACGCAGTAATTGTTATCTTCTGCTCTTTCTTGGTTGCAAGATCTACTGCCTTAACATTAAGTATTCCATTTGCATCTATTGAGAATGTGACCTCAATTTGAGGAACTCCTCTAGGAGCTGGTGGGATTCCATCCAAAATAAATCTCCCAAGTGTTTTATTGTCTTGAGCCATTTCTCTTTCTCCTTGAAGAATGTGAATCTCTACTGCCGGTTGGTTATCTGCAGCCGTTGAAAAGATTTGCTTCTTCTCTACAGGGATTGTTGTGTTCCTGTCTATGAGTTTTGTCATAACACCTCCTAAAGTCTCTAAACCTAGGGACAATGGTGTTACATCTAAAAGGGTAATATCTTTAACATCCCCTGCTAGAACTCCAGCCTGAATAGCTGCTCCAATACCTACAATCTCATCGGGGTTTACTCCTTTATTGGGTTCTTTTCCAAAGATCTCTTTAACCTTCTGAATTATGGCCGGCATTCTTGTCATACCCCCAACTAGAAGAACTTGGTTCACATCTTCTTTCTTGAGACCTGCATCTCTAAGAGCCTTTTCACAAGGCTTAACTGTCTGGTCAATTAGATCTGAGGTTAGTTGCTCTAACTTTGCTCTTGTTAGTTTCTCCTTTAAATGTTTTGGCCCCTTATCTGTAGCAGTGATATAAGGAACGTTTATCTCGGTCTCTTCTGATGTAGATAACTCTATCTTAGCTTTCTCCGCAGCCTCCCTTAATCTCTGAAGGGCTGTTCTATCTTCCCTTAGATCAAAATTCTCTTTTGCCTTAAACTCATCCGCTAAGTAATCTATTATTACCTGATCGAAATCGTCTCCTCCTAAGTGGGTATCCCCATTGGTTGATAGAACTTCAAAGACTCCATCTCCTATCTCAAGGATTGAGATATCAAAAGTTCCTCCTCCTAAGTCAAAGATTGCAACCTTTTCGTCTTTTCCTTTGTCTACTCCATATGCTAATGCTGCAGCCGTTGGCTCATTAACAATTCTTTTAACCTTCAAACCCGCAATTTTTCCAGCATCTTTTGTCGCCTGTCTCTGAGAGTCATCAAAGTATGCAGGGACTGTAATTACAGCTTCCTTTACCTCTTCTCCAAGAAATTCTTCTGCATCTTTCTTCATTTTTGCAAGAATCTTTGCAGAAATTTCTTGAGGTGTATACCACTTACTGCCCATTTTAACTTCAACACCCCCACTATCTGACTTCCTCATCTCAAAAGGAAGTAACTCCTTATCCTTCTTTACCTCAGGATCGTCCCAAGGCCTACCAATCAATCTCTTAACAGAGTAGATTGTACTCTCTGGATTTGTTATAGCTTGGTTTTTTGCAGGAGTCCCTACTAAAATCTCTCCTTTCTCATCCTCAGCAACAACAGAAGGGGTTAATCTCCCTCCCTGTGCATTTGGAATTACATTAGGTTTACCACCCTCCATATAGGCCATAACTGAATTAGTTGTTCCT
>ERZ795053.924-NODE-924-length-37514-cov-9.995035_pt1 | contig 37514 bp, 34 predicted proteins | sample MGYA00375137_ERZ795053 | MGnify/ENA primary metagenome ERZ795053 (study PRJEB30182, sample SAMN05720284) | activated sludge metagenome | isolation source: Anaerobic digester | place: Hong Kong | collected 2014-12-17 ... | reverse complement strand
ATGGCGACGTCTGGACGACCAACGTGCTGGCCGTTGGTGACCGCATCACCGGCTTCGTCGACCCGGCCATCTACTATGCCGATCCGGAAATTGAGCTGGCGTTTACGACGTTATTTGGCACCTTCGGACGGCCGTTCTTCAACCGTTATCAAGAGATTCGCCCGCTCAAACCAGGTTTCTTCGAAGAGCGGCGCGATTTATACAACCTCTACCCCTTGCTGGTGCACGTGCGTCTATTCGGCGGCAGCTACGTCTATTCTGTTGACCAAACGCTGCGGCAGTTTGGGTTTTGATGTTATCATTTTTATAACGGCGCGATGGCACAGCGGCTGATTGACTTGTATTCTGTGGGGGAGGTGGTAGAAATAACTTTTGGCCATGATGTTTGGCGGCGAGCAATTGTGCGCCAATTGCAGCATCCGGGACTATGGGTGCAAACGGTAGACGGCCAATTGTGGTTTGTCACCAACACCAGACGAATTCGTAAACCTGAAGCTTTATGATAGCCAACATGCACGAAGATACAATCCGCAAACTTTTGTCCCTCAACCAGGATTTTTATAACGACCTGGCCGGACCGTTTGCCGACAGCCGGGTGCGGCCTCAACCCGGTTTTCACCGGCTGCTGCAGGAGCTGCCCCAGCCTTGCGATTATTTGCTGGACGTGGGCTGCGGCGACGGCCGTTTAGGCCGATTCCTCCAGGCCAGACGCGCGGTCCGGTGGTACACCGGCGTCGATTTCAGCGCCGAGCTCCTGGCCAGAGCCGAGGCCATCACCATGGGCGATTTTCATCAGCGCGACATCAGCCGGCCCGGCTCGTTGTATGGGCTGGGCCAGTTTCAGGCCATCACCTGCCTGGCCACGTTGCAGCACATCCCCGGCACCGCCAACCGCCAAACCCTGGTGGAAGAAATGGCCCGCGCCCTGATGCCTGGCGGTCGCATTTTCATTTCCACCTGGCAGTTTTTGGGCAGCGAGCGGCAGCAGCGCAAGATCATCGATTGGTCTATGGTGGGGCTGAGCGAGCAGGACGTGGAACCCAACGATTACTTACTCACCTGGCAGCGGGAAGAGTTTGGCCTTCGGTACGTGCGGCTGATAGACGAACAGGAGATTGCTCACCTGGCGGCCGAAGCCGGCCTGCAAATCGTCGATCGTTATCGCGCCGACGGCCGTGAAGGCAACCTGAGCCTGTACACGGTGCTGGAATTTGCTTAAACGGCCGTTTCCCGGCTTCTCATCCTCTCCCACCCCGACCCTCGGCCCATGATCATAGCCTGCCCGGCGCGGGCGACATTTGCAACCGTGCAATCGCCAATGTTACAATCAATTTTGGAGGAACAAACATGGCCTTAAAAGAGCAACTACGAACAGACATGGCTGCGGCCATGAAACAAGGCGATACGGCCAACCGCGACGTATTGCGCATGATGTTAGCCGCCATCAAACAGGCAGAAATCGACGATCAGGTGACGCTGGACGATGCCGGTGTGGTGGCCGTGCTCACCAAACAGGCCAAACAGCGCCGCGAAAGCATCGCCGATTATGAAAAAGCAGGCCGCGCCGACCTGGTAGCTCAGGAGCAGGCGGAACTGGCAATTATCGAAATGTATTTGCCGCAGCTCATGGGCCGTGACCAGGTGCAGGCTTTGGCCGCCCAGGTAATCGCGGACTTAGGCGTCACCGATATCAAAGGAATGGGTCAGGTGATGGGCAAATTGATGCCGCAGTTGAAGGGCCAGGCAGACGGCCGTCTGGTCAATGAAGTTGTGCGCGAACTGCTCACAACCTGATGGCAAGGATCCGTAAACCAAACCCATGCACTTAGATATGGACCTCTGGCAGCGAGGCCGGCAAGGCTTTCGTTGGTCAATCCTTTGGGTTTACGCCTTAGTCGTCGCCCTGGGGCTGGCGCTTATCCTGTCCTTTAACCTCTTCCGCACTTCCGACGTTTCCGTCACCATCGGCGAACCGGCCACAGCCGCCATCGTCGCCCCATTTACCCACACCTACACCAGCAACGTCCTCACCGAGCAGGCCCGGCAAGACGCCGCCAAAGCTGTGCCCGATCAATACACTACCCTGGATTTGAATATCGGCCGTTCCCAGCTGAATCTGGCCGAGCAGACCTTCAATTACATCGACGCCGTCCGTGCCGACAGCCAGGCCAACCAGGCGCGCAAAATCCAATACTTGCAAGCCATCCAGACGGTCACCATCGACGAACAGGTGGCCACTGACTTGCTGTCCATGAACGACGCCGAATACGCCGTTGCCAAGCAGGAAATTCTGGACATTATCGATACCGTCATGCGCCAGGAAATTAGAGAGAGCCAACTGCGCGACGCGCAGCGGGCCGCCCGCCTCCAGGCCAGCCTGAACCTGACGCGCGCCCAGGAAGACGTGGTCACCAGCCTGGCCCCGCAATTTATTGTCCCCAACGCGTTTTTGGATGAGACCGCCACGCAGAACCGCCGCGATGAAGCGTCCACGGCCGTAGAGCCTATCGTCAAGACGGTCTATAAAGGCCAGGTCGTGTTGCAAGCCGGGGAAATTGTCGATGCGGCGGACGTAGAACTGCTCACGGAATTGGGGTTGCTGCAGATCAAGACGAATTGGCGGTCTATCATCAGCGTCTTCATCTCCGCTTTACTGGCCATGGTGATAATTTCCCTCTTCTGGCAGCAGTTCGAGCCGACGATTCGTCAAAACCTGCGTTATCTGGCGGCGTTGGGCAGTCTGCTGTGGCTGTTTGCCCTGATTGCCAAGGTGCTGCCGGCCGGGCCAAACTACATTTCGTATTGGTATCCACTGGCGGCTATGGCGATGCTGCTGACGGTGATTTATGACGTGTATTTGTCGGTGCTGGTAACGGCCGTTATGGCCGGTCTCATCGGCTTTACGGTGGCCAATTCGCTGGAATTGACCATCTACTATGCCGCCGGCGGGCTGTTGGCCGCCCTCACCCTGCGCGATGCGCAGCGAATTAACGCCTTCTTCCGGGCTGGCGTGGTTGCTGCCGTCGGCTACGTGACGGTGATTGTGGCCTTTCGGCTAACCCAGGACCTGGGCACACTTGAACTGCTGCAGCTGCTGCTGTATGGTCTGGCCAACGGCGTTCTTTCGGCGGCGCTGACATTGGTCGGCTTTTTTGTGATGGGCAGCGTCTTCAAAATGACCACAACTTTGCAGCTGCAAGAGCTTTCGCGGCTGGATCACCCGCTGCTGCAGGAACTGCTGCGCCGCGCGCCGGGCACATACCATCACAGCATCATGGTGGCCAATCTGGCCGAGCAGGCCGCCGATCGTATCAAAGCGCAAAGTACCCTGGTGCGTGTGGGGGCGTTTTACCATGACATTGGCAAGATGAACAACCCATCGTATTTCACGGAAAACCAGGAGGGGCACAACCCCCACGATACCATTGATCCATATCGCAGTGCGGAAATCATCGTGAGCCACGTCACAGATGGCCTGGAATTGGCCCGCCGCTATAAGCTGCCGGACCGTATCCGCGATTTTATTGCCGAGCATCACGGCCGTCGTCTGGTGAAGGGGTTTTATCTGAAGGCCGTAGAGCAGGCCGGCGGTGACGCCGAGCAGGTGGAGGAGGCCCATTTCCGTTACCCGGGTCCCCGGCCGCAATCGCGGGAGGCGGGCATTGTCATGTTGGCCGACGCCATCGAGGCCACGTCCAGCGCCCTGCGCCCTAACACCGAAAAAGCCATCGAAAAATTGGTCACCACCATCATCCAGGATGATTTACGCGAGGGCCAGTTGAACAACTCCGGCCTGACATTGGGCGACATTCAGGTGATGCGCGAGTCTTTCATTGAGACGCTAAAGGGGCGTTTCCACGTGCGGGTGCGTTATCCGGGCAACGAGGAAATGGAGGAGATCGGTCCGGGCGAGACTCCGGCGCAGCTGCCGGAGGCGGCTGCCACCCGGTCGCTGCCGCCGCCGCCGGAGTCGGTCACTGATCCGGTGTTATCGAAGAAATCATAATCGAGGCGAGAGGAATGGCACAATTTGTGATTGACGTCATGGTGGAGGTCGAGCCGGAAACTGTGCCGGCAGGGGTGGCGGGTTTGCTTGAAACGGCCGTACGCGCCACCCTCACCTACGAGCAGCAGTCGCCGCCGCTGGAGCTATCCATTTTGCTGACCGGCGACGGGCAAATCCAGCAGATGAACCGGGATTTTCGCGGGGTCGACAAGCCCACGGATGTCCTTAGCTTTCCGGCCGGCGAGGCGCTGCCGGGCATGGAAGATGTCGACCCATACCTGGGCGACATTGCTATTTCTGTGCCTTATGCCACACGTCAGGCCGCCCAGGCCGGCCATGATCTGGCCGGGGAGCTGCAGTTGTTGACAATTCATGGTGTGCTGCATTTGTTGGGCTACGACCATGACGAACCGGCCGAAAAAGAAGCGATGTGGGCGGCGCAAACGGCCGTGCTCGCCCAGCTAAATCTCCAACACGTTACCCCCACCGAAGCCTGACATGTCCAAACCACGCCAGAGCGAACTTTACAGCCGGATCAAAAGTTTCCATTACGCCTTTGATGGATGGTGGCACGTCCTCACCACGCAGCACAACGCCTGGATCCACGCCATCGTGAGCATCGTTGTGTTTGCCCTTGGTTTTTGGCTGCGAATTTCTCGGCAGGAATGGGCGATCATTCTCCTGACCGTCATGGCTGTTTGGATGGCTGAATTCATGAATACCGCCCTGGAAGCCCTCGTTGATCTGGCCGCGCCGGAATACCACCCTCTGGCCAAAATTGCCAAAGACGTAGCCGCTGCCGGCGTCCTGGTAGGCGCTTCCGGGGCCGTCCTCGTGGGGCTGCTAATCCTGGGGCCGCCCTTATGGCAAAAACTGGCCCCTCTGCTGCCCGGTTAGCCCGACCTATGCAAAAAACCCTTTGGGTTTGCCAGACCCAAAGGGTTGAAACGTTGTTCATCGTCTCTCGCCAAATCCCGATCTTGTCTCTAGCTGGGTTTTGTCAGTGGCCCGGTGCCGGTGTTTAGGCGGGTCGTCCATTTTTCTGCTTTGTCTACCAGGCGATTCCAGGCAACTGTAAAAATCGGCTTGCGTTTATCGGCCTCAACGTAAATGCCCGCCTTCTTGTCGTCGATGGCTTGTCGGTAGACGGCGATCATCTTCTTGGTGACATGCAGCGTCTCAAAGGTCTGCGCTTTGGCCTTTGCCCCGTCTACCAGATGCTGCGCCAGGGCGGCATCCCGCAAAATGCGATCCAGGCCGGCGGCCAGGTCCTGGCTGGTGTTTTGCGTCAGCAAGCCATCTTTCTCATGTTCCACAATGTCCGACGTGCCGCTGGCGTCCACCGCGACCACGGGTAGATCCGCGGCCATCGCTTCCATTGTGACCAATCCCTGGGTTTCGGTGATGGAGGCAAAACCAAAAAAGTCGGCGGCTTTCAGGTAATTGGGCACCTGATCAAACGGGATCAGCCCGACAAAATCTACCTTGTCGGCGATGTTTAGTTTTCGCGCTAGCTTTTCCAGCGATGATTTATCTGGCCCGTCCCCTATGAGCGCCAGGCGCATGTTTTGGTGCCGCTGCATGACGATGGCCATGGCTTCGAGCAGGGTGGTGAAGTTTTTCTCCGGCGCCAGACGGCCGATGGAGATGAACACTTTTTGTTCTGGTCCCCAGCCATATCGTTGGCGAATGGGACGGCCGTCTGCCTCTTGATACGGCGTCAGGTCGATGCCGGTCGGAATCACTGTTACCCGCTCCCGAATGCCATAGGTATCTTCGATCATTTGCTTGATGCTGAGGCTAGGGGCGATGATGTGCTGGCATTTTTCCATGTAATCAGCCAACTGCCGCTCGATCAGTTCCCGCACCATGTCTTCCGGTAGGCCCATCGAGTTGGCGTATTCCTGGTAGCGCGTGTGGTGGGTGAAGACCAGGGGAATACCCAGTTTTTCGGCCTTGTCACTGGCGGCTGTGCCCATTGGCGAGGGATGATGGGCGTGGATGATGTCTGGTTTAAGGATGGGCAGCACCCAGTCGATGTAGGGCGAGACGGGGATAGTGGCCGGGTAATTGCGGATGGGAATGTTGAGCGAAGGATACCGAAAGACAAATGGCTCGGAATCCACGTGGCCCGGCGCATCTTGCCCAAAAACAAAAACGGTGTGGCCCAGCTTTTCTTGCGCTTGCCGAAACGTGCTGATTGAGCGGACGACGCCGCTCATCACCGGAAAATAGGTGTTTGTAAAATGTGCGATATGTAACTTTTTTTCAGCCATTATGCTACCTCCCTGCGCATATTTTCTACCTCATTGTAGGCAAATACAATCATCCCGGCGTTCCAGGTTAGGGGTGCCTCGGACGTGTACCAGAACGTCGACAAATAGTGGCCGTCACGGCCGTATACCTCATGCACTACGCCATCCCGCACAATAAGCTGCGCGATGCGCTGAAGCAAAACTTCTGCCTCATCCGTCCGCCCCATGCGGGCCAGGGCCACGACGTGCCAGGCTCCCAGCCACAACCAGGCAGCGTGGGTGTGATATTCTGGTATGCCGGCAAACCGGTTCTCGAAGGCGATGAGCTTTTCCGGGTATTCCTGGTGGGTGACTTTGGTCGGCACCGGATCGGCCATGCCAAATTCGTGCATCCTGTCCAGGATGCTGTGCGCCTGCTCGGCGGTAGCCAGATCCCAGACGATGGAGAGAAGGTTGCCGCTGCTGCTGAGCATGTCGTACTGGTCGCTGGTGACGAAGTAGCCCAGATCGGGCCGCCAAAACTGGCTCTGAATGGCCTCGCGCACCCGCCCGGCGCGATCCGTACAGCATTTCAGGTCGTCTGGCAGGTGGTGCTGTTCGGCAAACGCTGACATTTCTTGCAGCGCTTTCCAGTAGAGAACGTTGGTATACAAAACTCGGCCAGTGCGCCCAACACTGTCGGCCCAATCGGTGAAAGCGGCTTGTTGTAGCAGACCGTCTTCGGGGTTGACGTGGACGTCCAACCATTCCAGCGCCTTGCGCAGGGAGGTCCAATGTGAGTGGACAAAGGCATCGTCGCCTGTCTGGCGGGCGTAGCGCAGCACAGCGATAACCAGCAGGCAGTTGCCATCCAGAGAGATGGTATTGTGGGCGGTGACGTATTTGGGGCGCAGCGGTTTGTAGATGGGTTGTTCGCGCCGGAAGAAGGAATGTAAATAGCGGTCGACGACGGTTGTGGAGTGGATTTTTACCGGGAATTGGCCGGAAATCTGTTGGAAATGCAAAAATAATTCCAGACATTCGCGGACGACCTGGTATTCTTCAATGGCCAGCAGGCCATAGCTGGCAAAGCCGAAGTCGCGCGCCCAGGGTTCGCGGAAGTTGCGCCGTCCGGCGCACAGCACGAGCTTTTCGGTGCCGTCGGAGAGGTGGCGTGTTTCGATGCCGGCGCGCAGGTTGTTGATGGCGATCTCGTAACCGTGTGCGCGAATGGTTTCTTCGGTGGTGACGTTGATCAGGATGTAGTTGTCGAGGAAGGGGGGCTGCTTAAGGAGGCGACGGGTGTAGCGCTGGATGCGCCAGAAGGCGTATACCAGCAGGCTGGTGAAGCCGACAGCCAGCGCACCGAGTAAACTGCTCTGTTTACGAGAATAGGATTTGGGGGAAACCTTTTTGGATTCGGACATAGGGTGGTTTGGGGAGTTACGGCCGTTTCACCCGGGTCGTTTTTCGAGTGGAATGTCCTTAAAGCGGGCGTTGTTGGCGTCCCGGCGCGACAGGATGGGCTGTGTAATGCCCCAATCCAGCCCCAGGTCGGGATCATTCCAGGCGACGCCGTGTTCGTCACGGCCGTTATCGTAATAATTGTCAACAACATACGTCAGCGTCGCGTCTTGAAGCGCCACAAAGCCGTGGGCGACGCCAATCGGAATAAACAGGCCGACTTCATTCAATTCGCCCATCTCGATGGTTTGGGTATGTCGGTAGGTGGGGGAAGACGGCCGTAAATCGACCAGTCCGGCGCGGATCATGCCCCGGACGACACACCAGTAATCTACCTGATGGTGATGATAGTGCAAGCCGCGCAGCACGCCAGCCTGCGAATCGGAGCGATTCATCTGCAAAATGTCCCAGCTGCGCTGGGGAAACCAGGCTTTGCGGAACGTTTCCATAAAGCGGCCGCGCTCATCGGCGAAAGGGCGGAGCCGCACAATTTGTACGCCCAGAATTTCGTTAGATTCTTCGATGTGGTCCAGGTGGTCCATGAGTTTTCCTTTTGTAAATGGGGGATGTGGGTCGGATGATGGTATTGAGCTGCAGGCCCGCCGGAGTTTTTTCGCGAAACGGCCGTTTTCAGCCCCGGATCCGGCGGGTTTTGCTGCACACAGCCTGAGTTATGCTGCGGTCTAGTTGCGCAGCAGATTGCTGACAAAAAACCACAAATTAGCCGGGCGCTCAGCCAGCCGTCGCATGAAATAGGGATACCAGGCCGTGCCATACGGCACGTACACGCGCACCTGATAGCCGTCGGCGACTAATTTTTCTTGTAGTTCCCGGCGAATGCCATACAGCATCTGAAATTCAAAAGCCTGCGGGCTGATCTGGTGGGATTTGACATAATCCAGTGTGGCCTGAATCATTTTTTCATCATGGGTGGCGACGCCCAGATAAACGCCGCGCTGCCGCGCCTCTTCGCTGAGCATCATCTGGGTTAATTTGACATAATTCGCGTCTGTGCCCGCTTTTTCCGGGAAGGCGACCTCGGCGGGTTCAGCGTACGCCCCTTTGCACAGGCGCACCCAGGCGCCGTCGGCAATCAATTGGGCCACGTCAGCCTCGCTGCGGTAAAGGTAAGCCTGGATGACGATGCCGACCCGGTGGCCGAAGCCGAACTCGTCACGCAAACGGCCGTAAACCCGCAGAGTCGCATCTGTCAGGCTGCTTTCTTCCATATCAATGCGCACTTTGTTGTTATAAGCCTGGGCTCGTTCCAGCAGGCAGCGCACGTTTTCCAGCGCCAGCTCTTCGTCGATGCGCAGGCCCAACTGCGTCAGCTTCACGGAGACATTGGCGCGCAAGTTGTTAGCCTGAATCGCATCCAGGATAGCCAGAATTTCATCACGCGCGGCGCGAGCCTCGGTGGGATTGTTGACGCTTTCACCCAAGAAATCCATCGTCACGCTCATGCCTTTGGCGTTTAACGTTTCCGCGGTGGCAATGGCTTCGGCGATGTTCTCGCCGGCGACAAACCGCAGCGCCACGCTGCGCGCCAGGCTCATTTTGGTGACAATCTGGCGCGCCCAGGTCGCTTTGGAAAGATACAGCAGCAGCAGATGGAGCCATCGTTCGCTAAACCGATACAGGATGAGCACCAACAAGGCGAGGAACAGGAAAAAGGGAAACAGGGGAGATCGTTTTTTTGATGTAGCCATGAATCAATTTTACCTGAAAATTAGCGAACAAGTAGCGAGTAGCCGCCATCCATGACGATGGTTTGCCCGCGAATCATGCGGGCGGTCGGGCTGCATAAAAAAGCGACCACCTCGGCCACGTCGGCGGGCGTGCAGAGGCGGCCGGCTGGCGTGTGGGTTTCGATGGTTTGTGCCAAATCGCTCGTGCTATTTTGAAAGACGGCAAAATAGTCGAGCGCATCGGTGCGGACAACGCCGGGCGAAATGGCGTTGACCACGATGTTTTGCCCGGCCAGTTCCACAGCCAGGTAACGCACCAGCGATTCGATGGCCGCTTTGGATGCGCCGACGACGGCGTATTCCGGCAGTACGCGCACCGCGCCCAGGCTGGAAATGGCCACGATGGTTCCGCCGCCGCGCCCGGTCATCAGCGGGGCGGCGCGCTGTGCGCCAAACAGCAGCGAGCGGGCGTTGATGTTCATGGTCCACTCCCAGCCGCGTGGTTTTTGGGCGCTGATGGACCGGTTGTAGCCGGAGGCGGCATTGTGGATCAGGATATCCAGGCCGCCGAAGGTGGCTTCGATCTCGGCGTACAGCCGGTCCAGGTCGTCCAGGTCGCCGACGTTGGCTTTGACGACGAGCGCCTGACGACCGAGCGCGCGGATGGCCACGGCCGTTTCCTCCGCCGGCTCCCGGTTGCGAAAGAAATTAACCACGACGTGCGCGCCTTCCTGGGCCAGTTTCAGGGCGATTTCGCGGCCGATGCCGCGCCCTGAACCGGTGACCAGGGCAACTTTGTCTGTAAATTGGGCCATGAGCGCCTCCTTCGTGTGCCTGAGTGTCTGAATTTGGGCAGTTTAACGCTGGCAAAGTCTACGGCCGTTCGGGTTGGCATTTGCCAGGGGTTCGCTTATGATTTAGGGTATCAATTTGAGCGGATTCAGCCAGGGACTGATGAAACGACGATGGATCGAGAACATGAAATCTTGCGGGCGATTGCCTCCACGAGCCAATATCTTTCGGACGTTCGCAGCCTGGAAAATAATCTGCCCATTGTCATGGCGACTATAGGGCGCGCCGCCAACGTGCGACGTGTGTATATTTACAAAAACCAGGTGCTGCCAGACGGCCGTATCCTCTGCAACCATTGCCTGAGTTGGTCGACTTTTCGCCAGAATATACCCCGGAAAATCCCTAAACTGCAAAACCTGGATTTCCTGCGCGGCTTTGGCCACTGGCTGCCCATCTTGAAAGCCGGGCGGCCTGCTTTTGGCAACGTGGCCGACTTTGCCGATTCTGATGCCGCCTTACTGCTCCAGGAAGGCATTGTGTCCATTGCCGTCATTCCCATCGTCAACAGTGAACAATGGTGGGGGTTCATTGGGCTGGATGATTATGCTCGGGAGCGAGCGTGGTCTCCAGGTGAATTGGAAGCCCTGACTTACGTAGGACGGGCCATTGGCACCGCTATTGAGACGGCGCGGCTGTTTCGCGCCGAAGGCCAGCGCCGCCGCGAAGCCGAAATTTTGCATGAAGTGAGCGGGTATCTCACCCAATTCCAGGACATCAACGAAGCAGTCAGCCGGGGATTGGCTGTGCTGCTGCGGTATCTGGCCGGTACCATGACCATCTCCCTGACTGTTTTGGACAAACACCGGGAATCCCTAACCATCGTGAACCAGCAATCGACCCGGTCGGCATTTTACGATGCCCGGGTGGGTAGCTCGCTAAGCTTGCAAGAATTGGCTATCTCGCGGCAGGTGATTGAAACGAAACGGCCGTATGCCAACCCCAACTTCTCTCAAGAAGACGCCAGCAATGAAAGTGCCCGGCGGGCTATTCGCGGGGGGCTGCGAGCGGTACTTTATCTGCCGCTCCTGGTGCATTCGGAATCGGTTGGCGTTCTGCACATCGACGTCCACGACGAGCCACGCAAGTTTTCCAGCGAGGAAATTACTTTGTGCCAGGGCATTGCCAATCTAATGGCTGCGGCCATGGAGCGAAACCAACTGCTGATCACCGAGCGGCAGCAGCTGCATCTGGCGCAAACATTGCAGCAAGTAGGCGCTTTGCTCACCACCCAACTCAGCCTGGAGGACGTTTACCAAAAAATCTTTCGACTGCTGGCCCAGGTCATCGACTACGACAGCGTCTCTATTCAGTTGTTCGACGAAGAGAATGATCAGCTCCATCTGGTAGCGAGTGAGGGATTCACAGAGCAAGTCGATCTCATCCGGTTTATCCGTTCCATTGGGCGATATTGCTTGCGCAAGTTCTCAGACGGCCGTCACGTGTCGGTCATTTCCGATACCCACGCCGATCCGCGGTGGATAGTCAATCCGGAAACCCAATACATCCGCTCCTGGGTCGGCGCCCTCCTACGCGTGAAAGGCCGCTCGATCGGTATCCTCAACGTAGACAGCAAACGGCTGGCCGCCTTTGATGAGCAGGCAGCCGAAACGGTTGCTGCCTTTGCCAACCAGGCGGCCGTAGCCATCGAAAACGCCCGCCTGTACGAAAACGCCCGCCAGCAAGCCAACGAATTGGTCATCCTCAACGAAATCGCCCTCACGACGGCCGTCACCTTCGATATGGACGAATTGCTTACCCAGACAACGCGGTTGGTGGTTAACCGCATGTACCCCGAGCGTTTTGGTTTTGCGCTGGTCGATCCCTCAGGTGAGAATGCCTGGCCACATGCATCCTACTTTGGCGTCGCCCAAGAATTTCTAAACCGGCCCATTCCGCTCAAATCAAGCATTGCCGGCGCGGTGGTAAAAGCAAAACGGCCCGTTATTGTGCCCGACGTGCGCCTGGAAGCGCATTTTTGGGCGCCAGACGATCAATTTCTTTCCTTGGTGACGGTTCCGTTAAACATTGAAGAACGGGTCATCGGTCTGATCACCGCCGAAGCCACAGCGCTAAACGCCTTTGGCGATGACGACGTGCGCTTTCTGACCACTCTGGCCGGCTTGATCGGCAACGCGATGGTGCGGTCGCAGCTTTATAGCCAGCTCCAGGAACAGTCAGCCGGGCTGGCTGAGGAAGTCAGGTCGCGCACCATCGAACTGCAATCCGAAAAGGATCGGACCCTGACCATTTTAGAGAGCGCCGGGGAGAGCATCATTTTGACCGATAAGGACGCCAAAATCTTGTATACGAACCGGGCGACCGAGCTGCAAAGCGGCTACACGCGAGAAGAATTATTGGGTCAGACACCACGCCTGTTGGAAAGCGGCCTGACGCCCGAAGCGACGTACAACGAAATGCGGGACACGATCCAGCAGGGTGAGCAGTGGTCGGGGGAAATGGTCAACCGGCGCAAAGATGGCTCCCTGTATGACGTGTCGATGACTATCTCTCCCATTCTGAATGCCCGGCGAGAAATCGTCAATTTTGTTACGGTCATGGCCGACATTACCCGCCTGAAAGAGGTGGACCGGCTGAAAACCAAGTTTGTGACCAACGTTTCTCATGAACTCAGAACGCCATTGACCAATATCAAGACATACGTGACTTTGTTGGAGATGGGGCGGGGCGAAAATTGGGCCAGATACTTGAAAGTGGTCCACCATGAGACGGACCGGCTGACACAATTGATTCAGGATTTGTTGGATTTATCGCGCCTGGAAACTGAGGCCCCACGCAGCGATTTTACAGCCGTCGATCTGCTCCAGGTCATTGATGATTATGCCGACATTTTTGCAGCCAAGGCAGAAGTCCGGCAGGTTGCCCTGCACAAAGACGTACCATCAGACCTGCCGCCGGTGCAGGTGGAAGAAAGGCATTTGGGCCAGCTGCTGACCAATCTATTAGGCAATGCCATCACCTACACGCCGCCTGGCGGCCACGTGTGGATTAAGGCCGGGGCAGCGTACGGCGAACCCCATGCGGCCATCTGGTTGCAGGTGAGTGATACGGGCGTGGGCATTGCCCCAGAAGATGTCCCGTACCTCTTTGACCGGTTCTTTCGCGGCGAGCGAGTGCAAAGTTTGGGCATTCCGGGTACCGGTCTGGGGCTGGCCATTTGCCACGAGATTGTGAAGCGGTATAACGGCCGTTTCGACGTGTCCAGTGCGCTCAATCAGGGAACAACCTTTACCGTCTGGCTACCGGTCGTCGTTCTCGATCAGAAAGAAGGTCTTTCGCCGGCATGGTAGCGCGCCTGGACGCTGGTTTTTTTGCCCGTCCGGCCTGCGAGGTAGCGGTGGCCTTGCTGGGCAAGCGGTTGGTGCGCCTGGTAGACGGCCGTCGCCTCAGCGGCCGCATCGTCGAGACCGAAGCCTACTGCGACACCGAGGAGAAAGACCTGGCCTGCCACGGCCACCGTGCCAACGACGGCCAGCCCACACCGCGTACGGCCGTCATGTTCGGTCCGGCTGGTGTAGCTTATGTCTACTTTACCTACGGCATGCACTGGATGTTTAACGTGGTCACCGGGCAGGCAGGCCAAGCCAACGCCGTGTTGATCCGCGCCCTGGAGCCGCTTGAAGGGCTGGAGGTAATGGCCCAGAATCGGAACGGCCGTGCGCCGGCCCAGTTAACGAGCGGCCCGGCCCGGTTGACTCAAGCTCTGGCCATCGACAAATCTTTAAACGGCGCGAACCTTTGCGACCCGCAAGGGGTTATTTGGATAGAAGACGCGCCGCCCATGGCCGCCGGCCAAATTGCCGCCGGTCCGCGCATTGGTCTGGGCAAGACGCCTGAACCCTGGCTGTCTATGCCCTGGCGCTATTGGCTAACGGATAATCCATTTGTCTCTCGCTAAAACAGCCGGGTTGTCCACCTCAAATCACCATTGGAGAAAAAACTGCATGAAATTACTCGAAGGCAAAAAAGCGCTCATCTTCGGTATTGCCAACCAGCGGTCCATCGCCTGGGGCATAGCCAAAACCTTCCATGAACATGGCGCAGAAATTGGTTTCAGCTACGGCATTCCACAGTTAGAAAAGCGCGTGCGTCCCCTGGCCGAAGAATTGGGCGTCACCTTTGTGGAGATGTGTGATGTGTCCTCGGATGAGGAGATAACGGCCGTTTTCGCCAAGGCCGCCGCACATTTTGGTCAGATCGACATCCTGGTCCATGCCATCGGCTACGCCCAAAAAGAAGATTTGGAAGGGCGGTTTGTGACCACGTCGCGCGATGGCTTTCGTATAGCAATGGACATCAGTGCCTACAGCCTGGTAGCCCTGGCTCGTGAAGCGATGCCGCTCATGCCGGAAGGCGGCGTGATTCTCTCTATGACTTACTACGGCGCCGAAAAAGTCATTCCCCATTACAACGTCATGGGCGTCGCCAAGGCGGCTTTGGAAGCCAGCACGCGCTATCTCGCCGCCGATTTAGGCCCGCAGGGCATCCGGGTCAACGCCATCTCAGCCGGTCCCATCAAGACGTTGGCCGCCGCCGGTATCGCTGGCTTCCGCAAAATGTTGGGCTACGTCAGCGAGCGCGCCCCCCTGCGCCGCAACATCGATCAGGACGAAGTGGGCAAAACGGCCCTCTGGTTGTGCAGCGATTTGGGCAGCGGAGTTACCGGCGAGGTCGTTTATGTGGACGCTGGCTATCACATTTTGGGCATGCCAGAACCGCCCGAAAGTTGGGAATAGGGCCTGCTGGGCCAAACCGGTGCCTTAATCATCTTTGTAAGAGCGCTGCCTTACTCTCATGAGCGAGTAGCTTTCAAGTGATTGGTGTTTGACAATCTGTATTGATTCGTTATACTCAAAAAATCACTTAAAAACGACATAGTTAACACTCTTATCAGGAGCAGTGGAGGGAACGGCCCGTAGAAACTGCAGCAACCCCCAACGAAGGGAAGGTGCTAATTCCGACAGCGTTTGCTGGCAGATAAGAGGTGAGCCTGAAATAAAGCAAGCCTCTTAACGCCGGTTAAGAGGCTTTTTTATTTGGCCGGCGCCACCCCTCCTCAACAAGAGTAAACTTATAGTCAAGAGATGAACAGATTATTCACAAATTTGGAGGTTTTTTAAGATGACAACAACATTTATGACGGCGCCTAGTTTGCTGTTTACTTCGGAATCCGTTACCGAGGGGCATCCCGACAAGATGTGCGATCAGATCAGTGACGCCGTGTTGGATGCGATCATGGAGCAGGATCCGAACGCGCGTGTGGCTTGTGAAACGGCCGTCAAAACCGGTTTCGTCCTGTTGCTCGGTGAAATCACCACGACCGCCTTCGTCAACTTCGATGAATTGGTCCGCAAAGTGGTCGTCGAGATAGGCTTCGACGACAGTAGCAAAGGATTCGACGGCCATACCTGCGGCGTGCAGGCGGCCATCGCCAGCCAAAGCCCAGACATCGCCCAGGGCGTCGATCGCGCCCTGGAATATCGTAACAACGGCGACCACGAGGCCGAAATCAACGCTATCGGCGCCGGCGACCAGGGCATGATGTTTGGTTTTGCCTGCAACGAAACCGAAGAACTGATGCCCTTGCCCATTCACCTGGCCCACGCCCTGACCCGCCGCCTGGCCCAGGTGCGCCGCGACGGTACGCTGCCCTGGGTGCGCCCTGACGGCAAGGCCCAGGTAACGATTGAATACAGCTACGGCCGTCCCAAGCGCGTGCACACCGTTCTCGTCAGCACCCAGCATGCCCCGGAAATCTCCGCCGAAGAAATTCGCGCCAGTTTAATCGAGCACGTCATCATGCCGGTTTTACCGGCTGACCTGGTAGACGACGAACTGCGCATCTTTGTTAACCCGACCGGCCGCTTTGTGGTTGGCGGGCCAATGGGCGATGCGGGCGTCACCGGCCGCAAGATCATCGTCGATACCTACGGCGGGATGGGGCGGCATGGCGGCGGCGCGTTTAGCGGTAAAGACTGCACCAAAGTCGATCGCAGCGCGGCGTATGCGGCACGTTGGGTCGCCAAAAACATCGTTGCGGCCGGTCTGGCCGACCGCTGCGAGGTGCAGGTGGCTTACGCTATCGGCGTCGCTGAACCATTGAGTGTTAACGTCGAAACCTTCGGCACGGGAAAACTGACCTCGGATCAATTAGTCCAGTTGATTAACGAGCATTTTGACCTGCGCCCTGGCGCGATCATTCGTGATCTGAACCTGCGCCGCCCAATTTATCGGGCAACGGCCGCTTACGGTCATTTCGGCCGTACGGACATCGATCTGCCCTGGGAAAGTACCGGCAAGGCAGACCTGCTGCGCCAGGCGGCCCTGGCTTTTGAACCGGCCCTGGCTTAATTCGGCCTTGGGTCGGGTCTGGCTAAAAACTTGACAATTCAGGCAGCATTTGACGCACCCTCATGGCTGCGTTAGAATTGCCTGTCTTGTGAGCTTAATTATGGAATAATGTCTCCCGCAGGTGGGCGTCGGGCCAGGGTATGAGCCGACGGATCGCTTGCGGGAGCATAATTGTCAGGTAGTGTTGTGTTTGAATCCTTAGGTTCTCGCCTACAATCTGTTTTTGATAATTTGCAGCGTCGCGGCAAGTTGACGGAAGAAGACGTTGACGTGGCCATGCGTGAGGTGCGTCTGGCTTTATTGGAAGCCGACGTCAACTTCAAAGTTGTCAAAAGCTTTGTGGCGCGGGTCCGAGAGCGGGCTGTAGGGCAAGAAGTCATGCGCAGCCTGACGCCGGGTCAACAGGTGGTCAAAATCGTTCATGATGAACTGATTACCACACTGGGCGAGCCGGGCCGCTTGAACCTGGGGATGCAGTCGCCGGCGGTGATCATGCTGGTGGGCTTGCAAGGGGCCGGCAAGACGACGATGGCGGCCAAGCTGGCTTTGCACCTGCGTAAGCAAGGCCGACGGCCGTTGCTGGTGGCTTGTGACGTTTACCGTCCGGCGGCTATCGATCAGCTTCAGACGCTGGGCCGGCAATTGGATATCCCTGTCTATGCCGAAGGTACGCAGGCGAATCCGGTCAATATCGCCCGCAACGGCGTGCGCGAAGGTTCGAACGGTGGGGCCACCGTGGTCATTCTGGATACGGCCGGCCGTTTGAACATTGATGAAATGAAGATGGATGAGATTAGGGGCATTAAAACGGCCGTTAATCCCATCGAAACCCTCCTGGTCGCCGACGCCATGACCGGCCAGGAAGCCGTGCGCGTGGCTACAGACTTTAACAACGCCGTCGAATTGAGCGGTCTGATTATGACCAAGATTGATGGCGACGCGCGTGGCGGCGCGGCCATTTCTATGCGCGAAGTCACCGGCGTGCCCATCAAATTCCTGGGCACAGGTGAAAAAGTGAGCGCCATCGAGGTCTTTTACCCCGACCGCCTGGCCAATCGCATCTTGGGCATGGGCGATGTGATGACCCTCATCGAGAAAGCTCAGTCCGAGATGGACCAGGAAGAAGCGCAAAAAGCCGGCGCGCGCATGATGGAAGGCAAATTCGACCTGGATGATTTCCTGAACCAGATGCAGCAAATCAAGCGTCTGGGTCCGATTGGTCAGTTGATGGAAATGATTCCGGGTATGGGTAAAATGGCCAAAGACGTCGATATGTCTCAGGCCGAACAGGATTTGAAACGCATCGAGGCCATCATTCGCTCCATGACTTTGCAGGAGCGGCGCAATCCCAAGATTATCAAGGCCAGCCGCAAACGGCGCATTGCCACTGGGTCTGGCACCACAGTCCAAGACGTTAACATTCTCCTGAAACAGTTTCGGGAGATGCAAAACATGATGAAGCAGCTGCGCAGTGGCCGCGGGCGCAGGGGCTTGATGAACATGTTAGGCGGCGGTTTTTAGGCTAGTCAGCTAGTCGAATAGTCAGGCAGTCCGATAGTTAGGCAACCGTCCTGCTGGCTAAAAGACCTATAGGCTAAGCGATTACAAGACTAACCGACTTAAAGATTAAAAAATGGAGATTAATAAGGACAAATGCTGCGAATTCGCTTAAGCCGAACTGGCAAAAAAGGGCAACCCAGTTACCGTGTGGTCGTTGCTGATATTAACTCGAAGCGTGACGGCCGTGTGGTCGAACGCATTGGCCATTACAATCCCCTGACGGATCCGGCCGAATTTAAAATCCAGGAAGCGCGCGCTCTGCATTGGCTGAGTGTGGGCGCCCAACCTTCTGACGCGGTGCGCCGTTTGCTGGAAAAACAAGGCACCTATGATCGGCTGCAGCGCCTGCACGCCGGTGAATCGCTGGATAAACTGGTTGCCGAGTATGAAGGCGTGACCGTAGCGGACGATACCGTCGATGCTGCGGTGGTTGCGGCGGCGGCAGAGGCTGTCGGCACGGCCGTTAGCGCGGCGGAAGAAGAGTAAGATTTATTCTCACACGGCCGTCTAAGGAAAAGGTCCGGTTATGAAAGAACTGGTCGAATATATTGTCAAGTCACTGGTGGATGATCCGGACGCTGTTCACGTTGACGAATACGTCGACCGGTCGGCCACCACCCTGGAATTATCCGTAGCAGCCCCGGACATGGGGCGCGTCATCGGCAAAAACGGCCGTGTGATCAATTCCATCCGCTCGCTGCTGCAAGTGTTAGCCGACAAGGAAGGCAAACAAGTCTCCCTGGAAGTATTGGAAGCCAATACTCGCTAACAAGGTTACCTGGAGCCTCTTTGACCAAGAAAACAGCTTCGCGTCAAGAGAAAAACGACCGACGAGGCTTGGTAGAAAATTCTACCGAGCCTCGTTTTTTGGTCATTGGCGAGGTCCTGAAGCCCCACGGCGTGCGTGGGGAAGTGCGGGTCTTGCCGCATACCGACGTGCCCGAGCGCTTCACCTGGTTGGAAACCGTCTACCTGGGTGAAGAAAATCCCCGGCCTGTGGCTGTGGAAATGGCCCGCCTGCACCAAAATATCGTCCTGGTAAAACTAGCCGGTTATGATGATCGCGACGCCGCCGAAACGCTGCGTGGCGAACTGCTGCAAGTGCCCGAAACGGAAGCCATTCCCCTGGAAGAAGGCGAATATTTCTTGTACCAGTTAGAAGGGCTGGCTGTTTTTAGCGATGAAGGCCAGCATTTGGGTGAGCTAACCCAGGTGTTGGAAACGGGGGCCAACAACGTGTTTGTGGTTTCTGGGGCGGATGGGGAGATCCTGCTGCCGGATATCGAGGAAGTCATTCTCGACATTGATTTTGAGAACGGCCGTATCACCGTCCATCTGCTGCCGGGTTTATTGGGGTAAATTGGCTGACAGGCGCCGTCAACAAACGGCGCGCGTGCCGGTTGGGTTTTCGCTGCAATTGCGCCAGCCAATCCTGCATGGTATGTTAGACGCATGTCCGATAAAAAATATTGGCTGGGCTTCAATCTGGTAAAAGGCATTGGGCCGGCCAAGATGCAGGCGCTTGTAGACGCCTTCGACAGCCTGGAGGCCGCCTGGCGGGCTTCCGAGCCGCAGTTAAAACGGCTGGGATTGGACCAGCGCGCCATCAACAGCCTGCTGGAGGCGCGCGCCACGCTGGACCTGGAAGCTGCCTGGCAGGCCGTCGAAAAAGCAGGTATCCACCTTCTCACCTGGGATGATCCCGGCTATCCAACGTATTTGCGCGAGATCCCCACACCGCCGCCGGTGCTTTATCTCCAGGGCGAATTGCAAGAGGTGGATCGCTTGGCCGTGGCCGTGGTGGGCACGCGTCGCCTGACGGGTTACGGCCGTCAGGTCACCCGCGATCTGGTAGCCGGGCTGGTACAAAACGGCGTCACCATCGTCAGCGGGCTGGCGCGGGGGATAGACGCCATCGCTCACAAAACGGCCGTGGAGATGAACGGCCGTACCCTGGCCGTCCTCGGTTCCGGTCTGGACTGCATCTATCCTGGTGAAAATCGCGCCCTGGCGCAGCAAATTGCCGCCGGTCATGGGGCCATCATCAGCGAATATGGCCTGGGCGTGCAGCCGGAAGCCAAAAACTTCCCGCCGCGCAACCGGGTCATCAGTGGTCTGTCGCTGGGCGTGGTCGTCATCGAAGCCGGCGAGCAAAGCGGCGCCCTGATTACCACCAAATTCGCCGTCGAACAGGACCGCGAGGTGTTTGCCGTTCCGGGCAACATCACCAGCCCGGCCAGCCGTGGCCCCAACCGCCTCATCCAGCAGGGCGCCAAGCTGGTGACCTGCGTGGAAGATATTTTAGAAGAATTAAATTTGCAGTTGGTGGTGGAGCAAACGGCCGTGCAATTAGCCTTGCCAGAATCGGCCGAAGAATTAGCCCTCTACACCCACCTCACCGCCCAACCTGTGCACATCGACGAACTCAGCCGCATGACCGGCCTGCCCAGCAGCACCATCAGCAGCACCCTCACCTTAATGGAATTGAAAGGCATGGTGCGGCAGGTGGGCGGTATGAACTATGTCCTGAGCCGGGAACCGGACCCCATTTACGAGGTTAAACCGGGTGACCCGAACCAGGAAAAGAGTTAAGCCTCATGAAAATCGTAATCTTTGCCGGCGGCTCTGGCCGCCGGTTATGGCCTCTAAGTCGCCAGAAATCCCCCAAACAGTTTGAGCCGATTATGGCCAACCGCTCGACCTTGCAGTTAGGCGTAGACCGCGTCAAAGATGTTTACGGTGCGGAAAACATCTTCATTTCCACCAACGAGCGTTACGTGGATCTGGTCCGCGAACAACTGCCGGAGCTGCCGCCGGAAAATATCATCGGCGAACCGGCGCGGCGCGATCTGGCGGCGGCCGTTGGCCTGGCCCTCATGCATCTAAGCCGTAAGACCGAATCGCCCGATGAAGCCGTAGCCATCTTGTGGGGCGACAATTACATGAGCCAGGTGGACACCTTCCAGGCTGTGCTGGCGGCGGCGGAAAAGTTACTCCAGCAGCAGGAAGCGTCAATTTTGTTTATGGGCGAAACGCCTCGTTTTGCCAACGACAACCTGGGCTGGATTGGGCTGGGTGAGAAACTGGGCGAGGTGGATGAACGGCCGTATTATCGCTTCGATTCGCTGGTTTACCGCCCGCCGCTGGACGAGTGCCGGCGAATGTTTGCGGAAAAAACTCATGTGTGGAATACTGGCTACTTCGTGACAACCATCGGCTTTGTCCAGCAGCAGTACCAACAACAACAGCCGCAAATCTGGCAGAAGCTGGCAGAAATTGGCCAGACAATAGGCCAGGCTGAGTATTTGGAGACCCTGCATCGCGTGTACCCGCAGATCAAGTCGTTGAGTTTTGACGATGCCATTTTGCAGCACATCGCGCCGGAGCAGGCGGCTGTGCTGCACGGCAAGATGGGCTGGAGCGATCCGGGCACGCTATACGCGCTCAAAGAAGCTATCAACCCGGATTTGACCGCCAACGTGACCGAGGGGCTGGTTATCACCGAAGAGGCCAATGACTGCCTGATTTACAACCACGAACCCAATAAGCTGGTGGCCGTCGTCGGCGTCGAAGGCATGATCGTCGTCAACATGGACGACGCCCTCCTGGTCGTTCACAAAGACCAGATTCCGTTGGTTAAACAACTGGTCAACGGTCTGGATGGCACAGAATTAGAAAAATATAGCTGAAACCGTATGAGTGAAGAACTAAAATTAGAAGGCTATTGCCTCAAATGTAAAGATAAACGAATAATTCAGGATCCGCAGCCGGAATGGGCCAGCAACGGCTCCCCAGCGACGCGGGGAACCTGCCCGGTGTGCGGCGGAACCATTTACCGCCGGGGCCACACACCGGCCCATGATGCTCTGCCCAAGCCTGAGGTCCAGGCAAAGCCCAAAAAGGGCGGCAAAAAAAAGTCGGCCCGAAAGACGGCTAAATCGACCAAAGCCAAGTCGACAAAATCAAAAGCCGCAAAATCTACCAAATCGGCCGCCGCCGAACAGCCGACCTCGCTTTCTGGGAAGCTGGTGGTGGTGGAATCACCGGCCAAGGCCAAAACGATAGGCCGCTACCTGGGGCGCGGTTACACGGTGAAATCGAGCGTGGGCCACGTGCGGGACCTGCTGAAATCCCGGCTGAGCGTGGACGTGGAGCACGAATTTGAGCCCGAATACCGCGTGCCCAACGACAAGCGCAAGATCGTCAAAGAATTGGCCGAGGCGGCGGCAAAAGCCAAAGAAATCTACCTGGCGACCGACCCGGACCGGGAAGGGGAAGCCATTGCCTGGCACGTATTAGAGTCGGCGGAGATGGATCCGAAGCGTACGCGGCGGGTGGTTTTCCAGGAAATTACCAAGCCGGCGGTGCAGGCGGCCTTTGAGCATCCGCGCGAGATTGACATGAACCGGGTGGATGCGCAGCAGGCGCGGCGCATTTTGGACCGGCTGGTGGGGTATAAACTCAGCCCGCTTTTGTGGCGCAAGGTGCGCGGCCGGCTGTCGGCCGGGCGGGTGCAGTCGGTGGCGGTGCGACTGGTGGTGGAGCGCGAACGGGAGATCGAGCAGTTTGTGCCCGAGGAGTATTGGACACTGGCGGCCGAATTGAGTCAGGACAAGTATGGCAATGAGGGGACGGAACGGCCGTTTTTCCTGGCTAAACTCTTCAAATACAAAGATGAAGACCCGGTCCTGAGCAGTGAAGCCGATGTGCTGCCCCACCTGGACGTGCTGGAAAAAGCCCACTGGCAGGTAGGCGAAGTACGCATCGGCACGCGCACCCGCCGTCCAGCTGCGCCATTTACCACCAGCACCATGCAGCAAGAAGCCTCGCGCAAACTGGGTTTCGGCACGACCAAAACCATGCGCGTGGCCCAACAGTTGTACGAAGGCATCGACATCGACGCTGCCGAAGGTACGGTTGGTCTGATCACCTACATGCGTACCGACAGCGTGACCGTCTCCACAGAAGCGCAAAAAGAAGCGCAGGCGTACATTTTGCAGCACTATGGGCCGGATTACACGCCGGACAGCCCGCCTGTCTATAAAACGCGCTCAAAAACGGCGCAGGAGGCCCACGAGGCCGTGCGCCCCACGTCGGTGATGCGCACGCCGAAAGCGGTGAAATCGTATCTGTCGCGCGACCAATACCGGCTGTATCAGTTGGTATGGGACCGGTTTGTGGCCAGCCAGATGTCGCCGGCCGTCTATGACACGGTTTCGGCGGACGTGTGGGCAGGAGATGCAAAGGTAGCGGTGGAAAAACGGCCGTATCTCTTCCGCGCCACCGGCTCCGTTTTGCGGTTTCCCGGTTTCCTGGCCCTGTACGAAGAAACCGAGCCGCAAGATCGCCCCAGCGAAAACGGCGAAGCCCGCGTGCCCGCCGACCTCCGGGAAGGCGAGTTGATCGATTTGCTGCGGCTGCTGCCGGAGCAGCATTTTACCCAGGCGCCGCCACGTTTTTCCGAGGCGACGCTGGTGCGCGAGTTGGAAGAAAACGGCATTGGCCGCCCCAGCACGTATGCTTCAATCATCTCTACGATTCAGCAGCGCGGCTACGTTGACGTAGTGGACAAGCGCTTGCAGCCCACGGAAACCGGCCAGATCGTCAACGACATTCTGGTGGAGCATTTCCCCAACATTTTGTCGGTTGATTTTACGGCGCGGCTGGAGGATGAATTGGACGAGATTGCCGAGGGCAAGCCGTGGGTGCCGGTGATCGCTGATTTTTACGGCCGTTTTGAGAGCAATCTGGAAAAAGCCGACAAGGCCATCCCCAAGATGGACCTGAAAAAAGAGCAGGAACCGGTCGGGCGGGAGTGTCCCACCTGTGGCAGCCCGCTGGTTTACCGCGAAGGGCGGTACGGCCGTTTCATCGGCTGCAGCAATTTCCCCAGCTGCCGCTACACAGAGCAAATCCTGGTGAAGCTGGGCATTCCTTGTCCGCGTGATGGTGGCGATCTGATTGAAAAGCGCACCCGGCGCGGGCGGGTTTTTTACGGCTGCGCCAACTACCCGGAATGTGATTGGACGAGTTGGAAACGGCCGTTAAAGCAGCCATGCCGCGTTTGCGGCGGCTTGCTGGTGCAGCTCAACAACGAGACGGCCGAATGCACCCAATGCGCCACCCAGCAGCCGATTGTCCAGCACGAAACGGCCGCCACCTGAACCGGCCTGTTCACCCGCTTATAGCGCCTTCAACTGCCCGCCATCCACCAGGATGGCGGGCAGTTTGCTTTTCTGGCCTGCACGGCCAGTTCGGTCCGGACATTCTCAGAGGCCAGAACGTGATAAAAGGCAGTCATTTCTGATGACACCAGTGGTTGCGAGTTGAGAACAGCTTCGGTATATTTCCTGGTGTCTTTCTTAATAAAATCATCGTGCATCGCCTCTTTGTTAGGCTCCAGATGCTGCATACAGAAAAGGAGTGTTTTCCATGACCTATATTGAATCAGTTCACGGCCGTGAAGTTCTGGATTCTCGCGGCAATCCCACAGTGGAAGTTGAAGTCATGCTGTTTGATGGCGCGGTCGGCTCGGCCATCGTGCCCTCCGGCGCGTCCACCGGCGTTCATGAAGCCTGGGAAAAACGCGACGGCGACAAAAGCCGCTATGGCGGCAAAGGCGTGCTGCAAGCGGTCGCCGCCGTCAACGACGAAATCGCCGAAGCCATCGTTGGCTGGGACGCCACCGATCAGGTCGGGATTGACCAGGAAATGATCCGCCTGGACGGCACAGAAAACAAAGAACGCCTGGGCGCGAACGCCATCCTGGGTGTCTCCCTGGCCGTGGCCAAAGCGGCGGCGGCCAGCGTCGAGCTGCCTCTGTATCGTTACCTGGGCGGCGTTTCGGCCCGCACCCTGCCGGTGCCCATGATGAACATCATGAACGGCGGCAAACATGCGGCCGGGGCCACCGATTTGCAGGAATACATGATTATGCCCGTCGGCGCGCCCACCTTCACCGAAGCGGTGCGCTGGTGCGCCGAAATTTACCAGAGTTTGAAGAAGGTGTTGGGCAGCAAGGGGTATCGCACCACTGTCGGCGACGAGGGTGGGTTTGCCCCGCAGGTGAAATCGAACGCTGAACCTTTTGAACTCATGTTGGAAGCCATCGAAAAAGCGGGTTACAAACCGGGCGAGCAGATCATGTTCGCCATGGACCCGGCGGCTTCGGAGATTTTTGAGAATGGCGTCTATAACATGAAAGTGGAAGGCAAGCAGCTCAGCGGGGCGGAAATGGTCGATTTCTACGTTGACCTGGTAAACAAATACCCGATCATCTCCATCGAGGATGGCCTGGCCGAAGATGACTGGGACGCGTGGGAATTGATGATGGCTAAATTGGGCGACAAAATTCAGATCGTTGGCGACGATTTGTTGGTGACCAATGTGAAGCGCATCCAGACGGCGCTGGACCGCAAGGCGGCGAACAGCCTGCTGTGCAAGGTAAACCAGATTGGCTCGTTGACGGAATCGATCAAGGCGGTGGATCTGGTGCAGCGGCATGGCTGGACGGCCGTTGTCAGCCATCGCAGCGGTGAAACCGAAGACGCCACCATTGCCGACCTGGTAGTGGGTCTCAACGCCGGGCAGATCAAAACCGGCGCGCCGGCGCGCAGTGACCGGGTAGCCAAGTACAACCAACTGCTGCGCATTGAGGACCAATTGGGGGATACGGCCGTGTATCCTGGCCTGGCCGCCTTCACCAACCTCAAGCGTTAAGCATTAACGCCTTCTAACGATTTACCTCAGGGGCACAGTTTGTGCCCCTTTTTTATTGAAGGATAAGCCGCTACGTGGCACAATTAGTCAGCAAACTTCGCCGTACTTACGCCAATCTAACGCTCAGACGGCATAATCTAGCCATTAACAACTCCGCCCCTATAAGCGGCGCCAAGAAATTAGGAGAAACCCATGACATACTTCATTGTTGAGGAAGATGAACAGGAAGAGGAAAAGAAAGACAACGGCAAAGAGCCAAAATTCAATTTGCTGGATAAACTGCTGGAAACGCGCACCATCCTCATTTTTGGTGAAATTAACATGAAACTCGCTCAGGAAATTACCCGGCAGCTTTTGGTCCTGGCCGCCGATTCCGATGACGACATCAAGATCATCATCAACTCTCCGGGCGGCCACGTGGAGTCTGGCGACACCATCTTTGACATGATTCGTTTTGTCAAGCCGACTGTCAAAATCATCGGCACGGGCTGGGTGGCCAGCGCCGGCGCTTTGATTTACGCCGCGGCCGAAAAGGAAAATCGTTACAGTTTGCCCAATACGCGCTTCCTGCTGCACCAGCCGATGGGCGGCGCTTCCGGGCAGGCTTCCGACATTGCCATCGAAGCCGAGGAAATCATCAAGATGCGCAAGCGCCTGAATCAGACCTTTGCCGACCAGACCGGTCAACCACTGGAAAAGGTGGAAAAAGACACCGACCGGAATTTCTGGATGTCGGCCAAGCAGGCGCAGGACTACGGTCTTGTCGGGCAGATTGTGGAATCGATGGACCAGGTTTGAGGGCAGGGGGGCCGTTAAGCCCTGATTTGACCGCCCTCTGGCGCTCGTGTATAATTTCACGTCGCATTGCGGTAACGCAATCTGGCATCAGTTCCAACTTGGTATGAAATCATCACAGGGCTTAAAGGCCCTGGTTTTTTTGGGAGAATTTAGACATGGTAAAGCGTACTTATCAACCAAAAATCCGTCGTCGGATGCGTGTTCATGGTTTCCGTCAGCGGATGCAGACAAAGGGCGGGCGTGATGTTTTGAAAGCTCGCCGCGCAAAGGGACGTTCGAGTTTGACCGTTTCGATGAATCAGTATGGCAAGCGCATTAACTGGAATGCCACCTCAGCAACTGCCTATCGCTCTGTGAAGCGTAAGGGGAATGCGTACAAGGGTAAGGGAGGCTAGGCTCTGGCCTGGGGAGGATGCTGCAATCTCAGTATCGCTTGCGGCGTTCTGCCGATTTGAGACGTGTCCGAGAAGAAGGCCGTAGCCGCCGTCATCCGCTGGTCGTCTTGATCATACAGCCCAATCATTTGGTCGTAAGCCGGTTTGCTTTTGTGGCCAGCCGGCGTATGGGAAATGCGGTGCAGCGTAATCGCGCCCGCCGATTGTTACGAGAAGTGATTCGCCGGCATCTGGCGGACATTGAACCGGGTTGGGATTGTGTGTTGATTGCTCGCCAGGCGATGCATGGGGCCGCGTATGGGGATGTGGAAACGGCCGTATCCTCCTTGTTGACTCGTTTGCAACTCCTAAAAGCAGGTCAGAATAAAACTGCCTCCCAGGAGACAGAGTTGGCATGAAACGCATTGCTTTGCTACTTATCCGCTTTTATCAAAAGTTTATTTCACCGGCTTTTCCGCCCAGTTGCCGTTTTACGCCCACCTGCTCTCATTACGGCTACGAAGCAATTGAAAAATATGGCTTCCTGAAAGGTGGTTGGCTGGCAGTCAAGCGCGTCGCGCGCTGCCATCCATTTAACCCTGGCGGTTATGATCCGGTTCCCTAATCGGAGGATTCCTCTTTGTACGCAGCAAAACGGCCGTTGCTCAAGCCGGTAATATTCTTACTCATCCTAGCCAGCTTCATTCTGGCTGCCTGTTCAGGACAAGTCCCGAACGTGAACTGGCCCGGGCTGTCTGCCGCGGGCGATACCGTGTATCTGGCCCATGGCCCGAATGTGCTCGCTTTTAACGTCGCCACCCAAACACAGGTCTGGAGTTTTCCAGCCGAGCGGTCAAACGCCCAATACTACGCTGCCCCCGGCGTTGATGAAAGCGACGTGGTGGTCGGCGATTTTGGCGCTGCCGGCGGCATGTTCAGCCCCAAAACCATCGTCCACATTTATGGCTTACAGGAGCAGCCCACCACCCCCACAACCATATGGGAGCAAAATGGTCTGGCCACCGACAAAATCGTTGCCCCGCCGCTGATTGTGGGGAATCGTGTGTACATTGGCACGGCCGACAGCGAACTTTTCGCCCTGGATAAAGAAACCGGTGCGCCCGTATGGGACGCTCCGTTTACCGCCGGCAGCGCGATATGGGGCCAGCCCGCCATCGTAGACGACATCCTCTACGTCTCTTCGCTCGATGGTAACGTCTACGCCCTTGATCCGGCCACCGGCGCAGAATTGGGCCAATGGGAAACCTCCGGCGCGATTGCCGGATCGCCCGTCATCGCGGGCGATTTTATCTACGTCGGCAGCTTTGATAGCAAGCTGCACGCCTTAAACCGGCAAGAATTCGGCGCAGAGGTCTGGGCCTACGATACCCCGGATTGGGTTTGGGGCGCGCCCGTGATTGTCGATGGCGTGGTTTACTTTGGCGATTTGCAAGGCAACGTGTTTGCCCTGGAAGCCGAAACGGGTAATCTGGTCTGGCAAAAGGCGGTGATTGGGCCGGTGCAGACCAGCCCGGCGGCGGCGGATGGCGTGGTCTATGTCGCTTCGCAAGGCAATCTGGACGCTAAAACCGGCCAGCTTACCGCGTTTGCCACAGATGGCGGCGCGCAACTCTGGCAGCAGTCCACGACAGCTTTGGTTTACACCTCTCCGGTGATTGTTGGCGATGCCGTGGTGGTGGCCTTTCAAGGCGCTGATCAGTTGCTGGCGGGATACAGCCGGGAAAGCGGCGCCCAGCAGTGGACTTTTTCACCGGTAGCTAACTAATCAACCCAGTTACCTGGGATAGGACCAAATTCTATGTGGGATCAATTTGTTGTTAACCCCATGCTGAACGCCATGCTGTTGCTGTATGACTTTTTAGGCAACAACTTGCTTTTGGCGATTGCGGTTTTCACGATCATCATTCGTTTGATTACTCTGCCGCTCAATATTCGCCAGCAGCGTTCCATGATGAAGACGCAGGAGCTTCAGCCGCAGATTCAAGCCATCCAGAAGAAATATAAAGACAACCCGCAAAAAATGCAGGAAGAATTTGCGAAGATTGGCTATAACCCGGCCGATACTCTGACGGGCTGCCTGCCGCTCATCATCCAGATGCCCATTCTTTTTGGCATGTTCCAGGTGTTCCGGATCATGTTGGGGACTACCCCGCAAGCTTTGTTTGAGCTGACGCAGCGGGTGTATGCGGGCATTGACTTGTCGCAGCTTTTGCCCATTAACAATCAGTTTTTCATCTGGAATTTGGGGCAGCCTGATCCGTTCCTAGTTTTGCCGATCCTGGTTTTTGTGACCATGTTTGTGCAGCAGAAGTACCTTTCGCCCACCCCGAAGAAGAAGGACGACAATAAAAAGCAGGATGATCCGACGGCCGCGATGACCCAGTCGATGCAGTATACGATGCCGATCATGTTTGGCTTTTTCTCGCTGCAATTTCAGGCTGGTTTGTCTTTGTACTTTATTTTTTCCAATGTCATCGGGATTTTTCAGGGGCTTTACATGCGTCAGATTATGAGCGCTGAAAATGAGGCTAAACCGGTGGTTGCGTCGGTTACTGAGCCGGTTTTGACTGAAAAAACCGATTTGTCGGCGTCTGAAAATAACGGGCAAGAGCCGTATAAGGCCAAACCGCCAACTTCGAAGCGTAAGCGGCGTTCGGCCAAACGATAGAGATAAGAGAGTAGGACCATGTCTATAGAACAAAAACGCGTAATTGAGGCCCAGGGGTCGGACGTGGAGGCGGCAATTGCTTCTGGTCTGGCAAAATTGGGATTGAGTCGCGACGAGGTAGATGTTGAAATTTTGGATAGGGGAAGTAAAGGCTTGTTGGGGATTGGCGCGCGGGAGGCAGTTGTGCGCCTGACCGGAAAGATGCCGGTGGAAGCGCCGGTCACACGGCCGTTACCACCAGTAGAGCCCGCGCCAAAGGTAGAAAAGCCCACGGCCGTTACCCCGCCACCGCCCCCGCCCGCACCAAAACCGCAGCCTAAACCAGAACCCAAAGCCGAACCGGAACCCAAACCGGTGGTTGCGGCTGACGAATCTGAGGAAGATGCGGCCTTGCGCGAGCAGGAACGAGAAACGGCAACGGCCGTTATCGCTGAACTGCTGAACAAAATGCACGTTGACGCCTCCCTCGATGTTTCCCTCTCCGATCCCGATGACCTCACCGGGCGGCGCGTCAATGTCATCGAAATCAGCGGGCAGGACATGAGCAGCCTGATTGGCCCACGCGGCGAAACGCTGAATGCCCTGCAATACATCTCCCGCCTGATGGTTGGCCACCAACTGCGTCAGCGCGCCAGTTTTGTGGTGGACGTAGAAAGCTATCGCCAGCGCCGTGAGCAGGCGCTGATGCGGCTGGCGGAGCGCATGGCTCATAAAGTCGCCAAGCGCAAACGGGCGATGAGCCTGGAGCCCATGCCGCCGCACGAACGGCGCATCATCCATATGGCTCTGCGCGACGACAAATACGTTTACACAGAAAGCACTGGCGAGGGTAAGCGGCGCAAGGTGCGCATCATCCCCAAAAAATAAGCGGTAGGTAACATTTAACGCGGCTGGCAGTTATGCCAGCCGTTTTTGTTTAGGGGTAAGCTCTATCACACCAGACAGCGCCTATCCCCGGACGACTAGACAGATTTAGTTGAACAATCGCAAAAAATTGCCGACTATGTCTCCCCTGTTAGACCCACTTCCAGGCGTACCAGACGGTGAGGGCATTAAACGCCAGCCCGACAACGATTAAAAATTTGTCATAGGCGGAGGGGTAGGTGGGCAGGCCAATAAGGTTGAAGGCAAAAAAGAATACGGCGACGATGATGTTGGCCCAGCGATTGACCGGCTGGCCCAGCGTCAGCGACAGGACAACCATGACAATGGGGATGACCATCAACATGGCCATCCCCAAATACATGAGCTGGCTGGCTTGCATGCCGCCGACTTCGCCCGCCTTAAAATCGCCGCTAAAGATGCGCAGCACGTCACCCAACAAGTAGGTCAACATGAGCGCGCTCCAGATGGCTGACAGTTTGATCTGGACCTCTTCCATGATCTTGTGCCCCCTTTATGAAGTGAGGATGACAACTTTGCCCCGGTGACGGCCGTTTTCCAGCCACCGCATCCCTTCGGCAACCTCAGACAGCGGGAAACACCGGTCAATAACCGGCTTAACCTGGCCGCTTTCCAGCAGCTCTTTCATGAAAACCAGGTCTTTTTGGTTTGGCTTGTGGATGAGTGACCGGGCTTTTTTGCCCTTCTTTCTGGACAGGATCGGCCCCAGGAGAAGCGCGGTCGCCTTAAAAGCGCAGGCGACGTAAATTCCCTGCGGCGTTAAGACGCGCAGATAGTCGGCCAGGGATCGGTTGGCGACTATGTCAAAAATCAGGTCATAACGCTGGGCGCCGGTGGTGAAATCTGTCTGGGTGTAGTCGATGACGTGGTCGGCCCCAAGCGACCGGACCAGGTCGAGATTTTTTGCGCTGCACACGGCCGTTACCTCTGCCCCAAACGCCTTCGCAATCTGCACCGCAAACGTGCCCACCCCGCCCGACGCGCCGTTAATCAGCACGTTCTGTCCCGGCTGAATCTGGCCTCTATCGCGCAAACCCTGGAGCGCGACCACGGCGGCCTGGGGAACGGCCGTGGCCTCCTCAAACGTCAAATTCGCCGGCTTCAGCGCCAAAACCTCGGCCGGCGCCGCCACATACTCGGCCAAAGCGCCAAAGCCACTCCCGCCAATGTCGCCAAATACCGCATCGCCCGGCTGAAACTGCTTCACGTTTTGGCCTACAGCTTCCACCAGCCCAGCGATGTCCCCTCCGGGAATCGCGTGTTTGGGTTTGAACAGCCCATACCCCATCAGGCGCACCAGAAACGGCTCGCCTTTCACGAGGGCTTTGTCGCCATAATTGATCGAGGCCGCCACAATTCTAACCAGGACTTCATTCTCGCCCGGGATCGGGTTCGCTACTTCTTGTAATTCCAGAATTTCCGGGGGGCCAAATTTTGTTTGTACAATCGCTTTCATTTGGATATCTCTCTTTTGATCGGTGAAATTTTACAGCTTCAGCATAATCATCAGTGAGTACGTATGTCATATCCCAAAAGTGTTAACCCGGGTGGTAATCAGAATGCCGCGAAAAAAACGAGCTGACGTTAGCCAACTCGTTCCGGTAGAGCCTGAATTTGAATGGGCTATTGGGGAATTCGAGAGGTGACAATCCATGTTGATTGAGGCGCGAGGCGTGATACGTAAAGTCTCCCCGGTCACGCCTCACGTTTCACAGCCAGCCCACAAAATCCGAAAATCCCTCTGAGTTTATCGCCTGGAATCAGTTTGAGGACAAGACGCCCAAATCTCTGGCTCTGGCGACGGCCTGGAGACGACTGTTGACCCCCAGCTTGCTGTAGATGTTTCGCGTATGGGCTTTGACCGTGTTGAGTGTCAGATAGAGCCTCTCGCCGACCTCCCGGTTGGTGAATCCCTGGGCAATGAGGTGCAGCACCTCCAGTTCGCGTTCGCTCAGCGGCTCAATCCAATTCAATTCTGGACGTGCCGACTGGGGCGGGGTAACCGATTCGGGTTCGGAGACGGGATAAGCCGCCAACAACCGGCGTACAGAGTCGGGGGCAATATCTTGAGAAAGCGCTTTGTAAAGCAGACGGGCCATTGCCGGGCCTTCGTCCACGAAAAGTTGGAAATAGCCTTCCGGTTCAGCCCGTTTCAGGGCCTGGTCAAGCGAGTCGAGCGCCAGCGACAGACTACCCCGCGCGGCGAAGGCGAGCGCCTGCAATGCCTGGATTTCGACGACGCTGCCCATTCTCCCGCCGGCTTCGGCCGCTTCCAGGAGGCGCTCGAGCAGGCGCAATGCGGTCTGGAGGTCCATGTCATCTGGCTTCTGCTCTCCCTGGGCGATGAGCAGCCTGGCCAGGGTGATGTGTTCGAACTCGCGCAGATAGTTGAGGTCGTCGTCAACCATCAGGCCCTGCGTACCCGCCCAGCGCCAGACTTCGGGCAGTTGGCCCAAGGCCAACTGTGCCCGGGCGAAGAGGGCTTTAAGGGGGCGCACGTCAGGAATGGGATGCCTGTAGTATAGGCGTTCTGCCCCATTGAGCAGTTCGAGCACGCCTTCCAGGTCTCCCTGAGCCCGCATCAGCCGGGCGTGGGCAACGATCCAGTGACGATACCAGGGGGCAAACCAGGGCTGCTCGCCAAACGCCTCGCTTGTCTGCAAGTGCCGCCGGGCGGCTTCCATGTCGCCTTGTTCCAGGAACAACTCGCCCAGCCCCAGATGGGCAACGGCCGTTTCCGGCGCATCTATCTCGCCCTGCGCGGCGGCAATGTCTAACAACGCCTCATACGTGGTCACTGCCTCGCGAAGCCGGCCCTGCGCTGTCAAGATATCGGCCAGATAAGACGTGAAGCTGATGATGAACGGCAGCTTGCCGGCCAGCTTCATCTTGGTGATGGCGTCGGTAACCGCCCCGACGGCCGTTTCCAGGTCGCCGTTGGTCCAATAGGCGAACCCCAAAAGGATATCCGAGAGGCCTTGCTCAAAATAATCCTTATCATGCAGCAGCTTGCTGGCCAGTTGGGCGTATTTCACGGTTCCGGCCACGTCGCCGAGAGCCTGGGCCAGATAGGCACGGCCGTTGGCAATCATCGTGGCCAGAGACCGGAATGCCTCTTCATCCGGCGCAGCGTCAAGCGGCGTCCGGGCGATTTGCGACAGGTCAAGCCATCGTTCGGCATCCTGAAAGTGGCTTGCGGCCGCCGCCAGATCGCCGGAATCCAGTGACGCCCAGCCACATCCGGCGCTCAGCGCGGGCCTGGCCTGCACCAAATCCTCCGGCAGCGCCTTCACCCAGCCCAGCCAGGTGACAGACCGGTAGCTCATGTTCATCGGCTCCCAGGCCAGCTCCGCCAGATCGGCTGCCCGCTCCAGATCATCCGCCGCAAACGCGTGGCGAATGGCATCCGCCCACAAACCTTGCTGCTCGTACCACGCGCTGGCGCTGAGATGCAGTTGGGGGATCTGCTCCGCCTGCGTTTGCTGCAGCCTTTGTCGCAGTAAATCAGAAAAAAGATGGTGATAGCGATACCAGCGCCGTTCGTCATCCAACGCGACGATGAACAGGTTGGCGTGCTCCAACATTTCCAGGATGGCCTGCCCGTCTTCCTGGCCGTTCAACGCATCACACAGCGAACCGGTCAGGCGGTCCAGGATGGCGGTGCGCAGCAAGAAATTCTGAACGCCTTTAGTCTGCTGTTCCAGCACTTCTTCAACCAGGTAATCCAGAACAAAACGATGGCTGCCGGTAAAAGATTTGATGCGATCCGATGAGTGGCCATTTCCCGGCAGGGTGATGGGGCCTTGCAGGGCAAGGGCGGCCAGTTGCAGCCCGGCAATCCAGCCTTCGGTACGGGCTTCTAACGCGGCAATGTCGTCGGCTGAAAGGCCCAGGCCCATCACCCGGTTCAGAAATTCGGCCGCCTGGGCGGCGCTAAACCGCAAATCCGCTGCGCGCAGCTCAAGCAATTGCCGCCGGGCGCGCAGGCGGGCCAGGGGCAGGTCCGGATCGATGCGGGTGATGATGACGAGGTTTAACTGCGGCGGCAGATGTTCGAGAAAAAAGGTCAGCGCCTCATCAACCGGCGGCGAATCGATCACGTGGTAATCGTCGAGAACGAGGATAATGCAGTCGGGAAGAGCGGCAATGTCATTAATCAGGGCGCTCAGGAGCGTTTCGGTTGGCGGCGGCTGCGGCGATTGCAGCATGGCCATGGCTTTATGACCGAGAGGGTTTTCAATTCCCCGAATGCCGTTCAGCGCGGCGATGAAGTACGTTAGAAAGCGGGCCAGGTCGTTGTCGCTTTCGTCCAACGAGAGCCAGCCAACTCTGGATGGATGCGGGATGAAGGTAGACGTTTGGCGGGAGCCGGGCCGTGAGGGATCGGTTTGCCTGTGGGGTTCATCCTTTTGATGAACCCATTCGCTGACCAGCGTGGTTTTGCCAAAGCCGGCGGGCGCGGAGATGAGGGTGAGTTTACACTGTTGGTGCAGGCCCTGGTTAAGTTGTTGGATAAGGCGGGGTCGGGGGACGAGAAACGGCCGTAACCGCGGCACAAACAATTTCGTTTGCAACAAGTCGCCAGACATAAGGCCATTATAATCGATGGCGTCAAGCGCAGACCAGCCGCCTGTTGGTTGTGATTTTCCTGGCTAGATGGTGACGAGTTTGAGTTTGGTAACGGCCGTAATCTCCCCCAGAGCCAGCAGTGCCGTCTGCGAGGGCACACTGTCCAGGTTAATAAACGACAGCGCCTGCCCACCCGGCTCGTTGCGTCCCATGCGCCACTCGCCAATATTCACCTTGTACGCCGCCAAAATCGTGCCAATCTGGCCGATCACGCCCGGCACGTCCTCATTCTGCATGATCAGCAACACGCCTTCCGGCCTGGCTTCCACTTTGTATTGATCTAGCTGCACGATGCGCGGCTCCGCGCCGCCAAACAGCACCCCGGCCAGCATCCGCTCCCCACCGTCCCACTTCACCCGGCAGGAGACCAGATTCGGGTAATCGACGCCGTTCATGCCTTTGGTTTGTGAGATGGTAATGCCTGCTTGCTCGGCCAAAACCGGGGCGTTGATCGAGTTCAGCGGCCCGTCGTAGCTCAGGCTGAGCATGCCTTTCAGCAAAGCTGCGGCAATTGCCTTCACCTGATCCTCCACAGCTTCGCCGCACGCTTCCACCTCCACGTGCCGGATGGGCTCATCGGCCAGGCTCACCTGAAGCTGGCCCAGCTTTTCGGCCAGGCGCATATACGGCCGTATCTTCTGATACTCCCCTGGCCCCACCGTAAACGGCATATTCACCGCATGGCGAAAATCCGTGCCGCGCAGCGCGTCTAGCACCTGCGCCACAATCTGCGTGGCCACTTCCTTTTGCGCTTCGTGCGTGCTCGCGCCCAGGTGCGGCGTGTGCAGCACATTCGGCAGCCCAATCAGCGGATTGTTCAGCGGCGGTTCGCTGCTGTACACGTCCACCGCCGCCGCCCGCACTTTGCCGCTGCCCAAGGCCGCCGCCAGCGCCGCCTCGTCAATCAGCTTTCCCCGCGCCCCGTTCACGATAATGACCCCATCTTTCATCTGCGCCAGGGCGGCGGCATTGATGATCTGGTCCGTTTCCGGCGTATAAGCCGTATGCAAGCTCAGATAATCCACCAGCGGCAGCAAATCTTCCAGATCGAGCAGGGTCACGCCCAATTCCCGCCCGACTGCCTCCGACACAAACGGATCGTAAGCGACGACTTCCATGCCAAACGCCTGGGCGCGCGCCGCCACCAGCCGGCCAATACGCCCAAAGCCAATCAGGCCCAGCACTTTGCCATACAACTCGCTGCCCATAAAGCGCGAACGCTCCCATTCCCCGGCGCGGACGGAATTATGCGCGGCGACCGTGTGGCGGCTGGCGGCAATGATCAACCCCAAGGCCTGTTCGGCCGTGGCGATGTTGTTGGCCGTGGGGGTGTTGGTCACGATGATGCCGCGCCGGGAGGCGGCGTCCACGTCGATGTTGTCGATGCCTACGCCGGCCCGGCCCACCACGCGCAGTTGGGTCCCGGCCGCCAGTACGTCTTCATCCACCGGCGTGCCGCTGCGCACAATCAGCCCCTCATAACCAGGTATGATCTGCAAAAACTCCGATTTGCTCATCGTCGTTTTGAGATCGTATTGCACATCTTCGGCTTCATCGAGCAGGGCCAGCCCGGCCGCGCCTAATTTGTCTGATACAAGAATCTTAAACATAGGTATCTGCTTGCCACGAATCGCGTTTAACCGGACTATTATTGCCTAAGACCCGAAGGGTTTTCTGAAACCCTTCGGGTCTCAAACAGCAAGGTGTCGTTCGCGAATTATTTTTAACTTGAAGAAAGCTCACGGCAAGTGCCCCAAAAGGGCAAGCCATAAAAAAAGGGCAAGATGGTCGTCTTGCCCCTTAACAGTAACAAAGATGTCCTACGATGATTCTTTCAGGAGACGGCCGTTAGTCCAAATTTTCCGCCAGATACTCGTCCATCGCCGCGAACAATTCTTCCATGTCGCTCATCTGCAGGTCGCCCATGTGGGCGATGCGGAAGGTGACGTTCTTGAGCTTGGAGCCGTAGCCATTGGACATGATCATGCCGCGCGTGCGCAGGAATTTGTTCAGGCCCGAAATGTCGATGTGCAGATTGTTGGCAAAGCAGGTGACGGTGGGCGATTCGTAGCCGGCGGCGGCAAACACCTCGAAGCCGTGCGCTTTGCCCCACTCGATGGTGCGGTCGCGCATGGCCAGATGCCGGGCGAAACGATTTTCCAGCCCTTCGGCCAGGATGTCGTCCAGTTGTTTATCCAGGGCGTACATCAAAGAAACCACCGTGGTAGA
>ERZ795053.923-NODE-923-length-37543-cov-5.683445_pt1 | contig 37543 bp, 35 predicted proteins | sample MGYA00375137_ERZ795053 | MGnify/ENA primary metagenome ERZ795053 (study PRJEB30182, sample SAMN05720284) | activated sludge metagenome | isolation source: Anaerobic digester | place: Hong Kong | collected 2014-12-17 ... | reverse complement strand
GCGTTGAATGGTCTGTATCGGGCGTCATTGGCTCTGACCAGCACGCTGCAACTGGCCGATCCGACAATCACGCTCGTCCCCAGGCTCAACGAATTGCCGCCGCGGACGCTCGTGTCCGACGAGCTCACCGTCGGCGAACTGCTCGCGTACGCCGTTGCCTCTCGCCCCGACCTGCAGGCCGTCCGCGAATTGCTCGCGGCTGCACATGCCGAGCGCAAGGGAACCTGGTGGCGCGGCTTCGGTCCACAGCTCACGCTCGCCTACCAGTACGGAGGCATCACGGGCCATGCCAACAACACCGACAAAGGCCAGGGCATCCCACCCAATCTGCTCGTCAATCCGCTCTCCCCGTCGGGCGCATTCTCCGCGAATCCCCTCCAGAACGGGCTCGCCCGTGAGGGGATTCTGCGGGGTTCGCGCAGCCTCGCACGCAATCGGGACGAGACTTTCTCATTTAGCGATCAACAACGCGCATCGGCTGGCATCGGCGCACGCTGGGGACTTTCGAGCTTTGGCGACGTGAAGGCGTCGGCGGCGCTTACGGAACAAGCGCTGATTGCCGCCGAGCAGACTCTGATCGACGTTCAGGTCGAGGTGGTCGATGCCATGCAGACAAGTCGGTTACAGCGACAACTCATCGATCTGGCGGACCATCAGACGCGGTCCGCCGGAGAAGCTTTAAGACTGGTGAACGCCAATCTCACCGCGGGCACGATGACGACGCTGGATGTCTTGCAGGCGCAGGACACTGTCGCCCAAGCGCGTCTTCGCTACGCCGAGGCGGTGGTGCAATACAATCAAGCGCAAATCCATCTGGTTACGGCATTGGGCGCGTTGGATGAGACATTGCTGCTTGTGGAATAATTCTACCGGGCAAGCTCCAGCCTGAGATATTGCCATGACCCTTCCTATAGCATGCAGCCACAAGACGTATCATTTCAAGGCCGCGACTTGTCCAACAACTCGGTAATCACCTTGCGGTATTTCTGCTCGTCGCCCTGCTCGAACCCCACCTGCGTGTAGCGAATGACGCCAACTGCGTCGAGTATGAACGCCGGTCAGCCATAGGCGTAGTGCTTGCCAAGATCGGAGCCGGTGCCGTTGAAGATCGGATAAGTGACCTTCATGTCGTCTGACAGCTTGCGCGCCTTCTCGGGATTAGCGTGCATCGAGATGATGAAGACCAGCAGCCCCTTGTCGGCGTATTGCTCGTGAAACCTCTGGAGATGAACCATCTCCTCACGCGAAAATGCTCAGTAACGCGAGAAGAAAAACAGCACCGCCTCCGGTTTGCGCTCTTTGCCGGAACCATTGCAGAAGACCAACCGGCCGCCCTTGCCGACCAGCTCCATCGGCTTGCCGGTTCTCAGCGAATTGAGGTTAATCGCGGGCATCCGATCGCAAATCCTCAGCCGCTCGCGTTCGATCCCGCTTTGGCTGACCGACTTGCCGCCGAGGAGTTCGTCGACGGCTGCACGCCAATAGCGCTGGTCGCCTTCCCCAAAACCAACTTTGGCGAAACGTATGATTGCCTAATTTGTTACATGGTCCGCCGATCGAGATTATGTCCCGCGGCCCCTGGGCCAAGGGCCGGGAAGGCGGCCTATGTTGCCCATCTGAAAGTGCGGTCCGAAAATCGGTGATCAGCCAGAGATCCAAAGACGAGGTACCGCAAGGGCTTCGGCTCGCTCATGCGCATCATCCGAAAATACATCACCGGCACCGAAACTGAAGCGAAGGCGCTTAATCGCGGCGCTGCGGGTTCCAGATGTGCGTTTCGCCGCGCGCGTGTTTGGCCCACGCATAGAGCGCGTCGTAAATGACGAGGCCGTGCTTGAGCTGTTCCTGGTCGTCACTAAAGCATTGCGAGAGGCCGAGCGAGATGGCGAGCAGGCCGGCGCACGGCGGGGACAGGTTGAGGCGGTTCGTGTCGGCGCCGCGCACGATCACGGCGAGTTCCTGGAGCGCCGGGTCGGTCAGGTTGTACTTCTTCAGGATTGCGTCGAAGCTGCATAACGGCCCGTCGTGCGTCAACTCGACGCCCGGCACGTCATAGGGGACTGCGCCTTCGCGCTCGGCGACGGTCGTCACCTCATTGGGCGGGACGAATAGGAACTCTGCATCCTCGTCTACGAACCGGCGCACGAGCCAAGGACAGGCGATGCGGTCAACCTTCGGCCGTTCACGTGTTACCCACTTAATGGCTGGCCTCCTCGGTCCGCCGGACGGCTTCGATTACGTAAGGCAACGTGGCATGGCATTCGGCGCTGGTCAAGTATACGCTTGCCGCGCGGCGGGTGACCGATTCTGAACGACTTGTCAGAAACCGGTCAGTTTCGCGGGCCGGCGCGGATGGTACATTCGGTTGTCGAGGTGATGCGTGCGGATTCTCGTGGTCGAGGATGAGAAGAAGGTCGCCCGGGCGCTTCGCGAGGGCCTCGAAGCCGAGCATTTTGAGGTCGCCGTGGCGCACACGGGTGAGGAAGGATTCTTCCTTGTCAACGAGCGGGTGTTCGATCTGATCGTGCTCGATCTAATGCTGCCGGGACGCGACGGTCTGGACGTGCTGAGGAACATTCGCAAGCGCGGGCTTCAGACGCCGGTGCTGATCCTCACCGCCCGCGACGCGATCGACGACCGGGTGCTGGGGCTCGATTCTGGGGCCGACGACTACCTTGTCAAGCCGTTCGCCTTCGCGGAATTGCTGGCCCGCATACGCGCGCTCGTGCGCCGCGGACGCACGGACCAGGTGCTACGATTCAAGTTGGGCGACCTGGAATTGGACCTTGTATCGCGGCACGTCGCACGCGGCGGCTACGCCCTGAGCCTGACCGCACGCGAGTTCGAGCTGCTTGAATACCTCCTGCGGCACGCGGGGCACACGGTCTCGCGCGAGATGCTGGCGCGGGACGTTTGGAAGGAGCCGCAGCGCGACGCGACGACCGACAACCTGATCGACGTTCACATCGCTCGCCTGCGGAAGAAGATTGACGAGCCGTTCGCGCGCCTGTTGCTGAGAACCATTCGCGGGGTGGGATTCGTACTGTCGGAGGGAGAGGTATGACGCTCCGGCCGCGCAGCGTCCGACTGCGGCTCACCCTCTGGTACGCGGCGGCGCTGGGTGTGATCCTGCTGGCGTTCGCCGTCGCGGTGTATGCGTACGCCTATCGTAGTCTCAACGCCCAGGTGAAAGCGCAGCTCGCTCGCGACTTCGCTTCGATCGAGAAGCTGGCCCGCGAAGACCCCGGCGAACTGGGCGAACTGGACGAGCACGGCGTTGCGACGCTGTTCTGGGTCGATGCCGACAGCAAGCTGCTGTACGCCGCGAGCGGCTGGCAGCGGCTCGGCTTCGAAGACGCCGTGTCGCGGATGCCGCCTGGCAAGGACCACGCCCACGTTGTGATTGCCGGTCGACGCTACCGGATTGAGATCAGGACGCTTGTCGACGGCGGGCACACGTATCGCCTGGCCGCGGCAACGGATGAAGAAGCGGCGCAGCACGCACTCAGTGACCTGGCGGAGATTCTGGCGATCGCCGCGCCGCTGGCGCTGCTCGTCGCCTGCATCGGCGGGTACTTCCTGGCCGGTCGGATGCTCGCCCCGGTGGCGGCCATGGCCAGCAAGGCTCGCCAGATTACCGCCGAGCGGCTTTCGGAACGATTGCCTATCGAAAACCGGGACGACGAGTTCGGCAAACTCGCGCACGTGTTCAACCACACGCTGGCGCGGCTGGAAGAGTCGTTCCAGCGGCTGCGCCAGTTCACGGCCGACGCGTCGCACGAACTGCGTACGCCACTGACCGCGATGCGGAGCGTCGGAGAAGTGGCGCTTCAAGACCGTCGCGACGCAGAAGCGTACCGCGAAGCCATCGGTAGCATGCTGGAAGAGGTGGATCGGCTCACGCGGCTTGTCGAGAGCCTGCTGCACCTCACGCGCGCAGATACGGGCAGGGCCGAACTTCGGCCGGAGCCCTTGGACGTGGTCACGCTCGTCCGCCAGACGGTTGAGCATCTGCGCGTGCTGGCTGAGGAGAAATCGCAGTCCCTGCGCCTCGACCTGCCAAATGGCGCCACCGTCCGGGCCGATCGCGACACGCTTCGTCAGGCGTTGATCAATCTTCTCGACAACGCGATCAAGTACTCGCCGCCGGGTGGCCCAATTGAAGTGTCCGTCTGCGAGCTAGCCGATTGCGTCGCCATTGCCGTGACGGACGCGGGGCCAGGCATTGCCGTTGACCAGCAGCCGCGTGTGTTCGACCGCTTCTACCGTGTCGACAAGGCGCGGGCACGTGAGGCTGGCGGTGTCGGCTTGGGACTGGCGATCGCCAAGTGGGCGGTGGAGGCCAACGGCGGAAAAATCGAGGTCGACAGCGAACCCGGGCGCGGGAGCTCGTTTCGGATTGTCCTGCCCAAGCTTCAGTAGCCCTCGACGCAATCCGCCGGCAATTCTGAACGACTTTTCAGGAAACGTTCAGTGGTGACGCGCTCGCATGCAGGATAGCTTCGCGCACCGATGAAACCGTTTTGCACACCGCGAAAGGAGCGAGTCGCCATGATGCGCACGATTGCGTTGACGTTGATGGCCGGTCTGCTGGCTGCGCCGGTGGTCGCCGACGATGGAGATTTCGAGGTTCTGGAGCAGATGGTGCTCAAGATGGCGGTCGGAAAAGCGAAGATCACCGCCAAGCAAGCCATCGACGCCGCGGCCAAGGATGCCGGCGGCGGCAAGCTGGTCGAGATCGAGATGGGCATGAAAGGCGAGACGCCGATCTTCGAACTGGAATACCTGACGGACGCCGGCGAGAAGGAGATCACCATCGACGCCGTAAGCGGCAAGGTGCTCGGCAGCGAGGACGAGAAGCCGGGCGCGGACGAAGCCATTGAGTACTCGGCGACGAGCATGGCGTTGAGCGAGTCCAAGTTCACGCTGGCGCAGGCTATCGAGGCGGCACTCGCCGAGGCAAAAGGCGGCGCCGTCGTCGAGGCGGAAGCCGAACTCGAAGACGGGAAACTGGAGTTCGAGGTCGAGGTGCTCTCTGGCGACACTCTCAAGGAGGTCGAGTTCACGGCGGATGGGAAGGTGGAAGCGGTCGAAGAGGAAAAGGCCGAAGGGCAGGCGTGGATCTTCGACGCCGATGCGGCGGGCAAGCCGCCGACCGGCTGGAAGTTTGGCTTCACCCGCGCGGACGGCGGCAAGGGGACGTGGTCGATCGAGGCGGACGCCGGCGCACCAACGGGGCCGAACGTGCTGACGCTCAAGGCGGAAAGCGACAGCGGGACGTATAATCTGGCGATGGCAGGGGAAACCTCGTACGCCGACGTGGACCTACGGACGCGCATCCGCGCAAACACCGGCAACGAAGACCAGGGCGGCGGGCCGATCTGGCGCTGCAGGGACGAGAACAACTACTACATCTGCCGCATCAACCCGCTGGAGAACAATTTCCGCGTCTACAAGGTCGCTGGCGGCAAGCGCCAGCAGATTGCGGGCGTCGAGTGCAAGACCGAGACCGGCAAGTGGTACGTCGTGCGGGCCAGGATGGTCGGCAATCACATCGAGTGCTTCGTGGACGGCAAGAAGCTGCTCGACGCGACCGATGACGCGATCAAGGACGCTGGCATGGTGGGCCTGTGGACAAAGGCGGATGCTTCGTCCTCATTCGACAACATTGCCGTGAAGCCGGGCAAGGCGTCGAAGTCCGATGCGGAGAGCGGCGCCAAGCCGGGCGAGCATGAAGAGAAGACCGGCGACGACGACGATGATCACGGGGATGACTCGAAGACGGCGCCCAAGAAACCCTGACCACACGCACGCAGTCAAGAGACCACCCATAGCAGCCAACCACTACCCATGCCGAGTGCATAACGGGGGAAACACTTGCGATTTCGATGGACTGCAATGAACGCCATGGCCGTTGTGCCGTCACTTGCCGTCGCCCTGTTCCTGGTCGGAATGGCCGGATGTCTGGCTTCCGGGTCGGTGAATCGGGGCGTCCGCATCGATGGCCGTGTTTCAACCGGCGAACTCATCTGGGAATCGACGCTTGTGGACCGGCCACCGGTGATCGACGGCGGGGTGGACAGCCTCTGGCAGCGTGCCGCGCCGCTGGAGGTGCCCGTGCGCGAGGCGATCGGGGGCGGACACGAACGAATCGTCACGCTGCGGGCGCTGCACACAACAGAAGCGCTCTATGTTCTGGCGCAGTGGGACGATCCGACTCGCAGCGACATGCGCGACCCGTATGTGTGGGACAAGGTCAAGGGTGAGTACGAACGCCCCACCCGGCCCGATGATCAGTTCGCCCTGGAGTTTCGCCTTAACGGCGATTTCGAGCTGAACATGCTCGCGATGGGAAAGGAGTATATGGCCGACGTGTGGCACTGGAAGGCCGGACGTGGGAATCCCAACGGATGGGTCGATGACAAGCGGCACATCATCTCCGCCAAGCCTGTCGAGGGCGCGCAGGAGTACACGTTTGGCAAGCATGGAAAGGTCTACATCACCCGCCCCATGGATGCGGGCACGCCGTCGTATGTAATAAAACCCAAGCCGACTGAATACGCCGGTGATGTAATCGACTCTTATCAGCCGCGGGAGCCGGCCGGCAGCCTGGCGGACATCCGCGGCAAAGGCGCCCACGATGGCCGCGGGTGGACGCTCGAGATGAGCCGCAAATTCAACACCGGGCATGTCGATGATTCCGGGCTGGCCATCAACATGCCAATCCACTGCGCTATCGCCGTGCTCGATGATGAGCTGTACTGGAACCACTCCGTGTCGCCGCTGCTTCGGCTTCAATTCAGGCCTCAGCAGGCGGCGCTGCACCGAGCGGAGTAGCCAAGCGTGAGAATTCCATCAATCGCACTCGCCGCGACAGTTGCCGCGCAGGCACTCCTCTTGCTGCTCGCCGGGGCCGAAGCCGGAGACGAGCAGAACCGGCGCGTCGTGGTCTACACCAGCGTTGACCGTGTCTTCTCCGAGCCAGTGCTCAGGGAGGCCGGCGAGAGGCTCGGGCTGGTGGTTGTTGGCGTTTACGATACCGAGGAGACCAAGAGCACGGGCCTCGTCAACCGCCTGATCGCCAAGAAAGACAATCCCGACGGCGACATCTTCTGGAGCGGTGATCCCGCGCGGGCGGTGCTGCTGAAATCCAAGGGCGTCACGGTCGCGTACGATTCGCCGGCCGCACAGGAGATTCCTGACGCGTTCAAGGACTCAGAGCGGCACTGGATCGGCTTTTCGGCCCGGTCGCGCGTGCTGCTCGTGAATACGAAGCTGGTGCCCGAGGGGCAAGAGCCGCGAAGCATCTTCGATCTGACCGACTCGAAGTGGAAGGGCAAAGTTGGCATCGCGAACCCGCTGTTCGGCACGACGTCCTTTCACGTCAGCGCTCTATTCGGGGCATTGGGCGATGCGCGGGCGCGTCAGTGGCTCGACGCGCTCAAGGCCAACGGCGTGCAGGTCGTCAGCAGCAACGGTGAGGTCAAGCGCCAGGTTGCCGGCGGCCAAGTCGCGCTTGGGTTGACCGACTCCGACGATGCGGCGGAGGCCATCAAGGATGGCCAGCCGGTGCGGGTGGCGTTTCTCGACCAATCCGCTTTGGGGAGTGACAAACCGCTTGGTACGCTGGTGATCCCGAACACACTCTCGCTCATCAAGGGTGGGCCGAATCCCGATGGAGCACGACGAGTCTTCGACTTCCTGCTATCGTCCGACGTACAGCGAATGCTGGCCGAGAGCTGCGCCCAGGTTCCTTTGCAGGTGGGAGTCGCGGCCCCGCCTGGCGTCTTGTCCCTGGACCAGATCGTGCCGATGAAGACAGACTATGCGCGGGCGGCCGAGCATCTTGAGCGGCTCCTGCCGATGCTCAACGAATGGGCGGAGAAGAAGTGACGTGGTGCAGGCAGCGAGGAACCGTGTGGCGACTAGCGCTTTGGGCAACGTGCATTCTTCCAGCGATCTTGTTCACGATCGTTCCGATCGGCGTCCTCGTCTGGCGCGCGCTGCATGATGGAAGCCAGCCCGGGTGGTCCGTCTCACACCTCCCGCTCCTCGGCCGGACGCTAATATTCTCCGGCTGTGTGGCAGCAGCCGCGACGTTGTTGGGCACACTCCTGGGTTATCGCCTGGGCGCCTCGACATGGCCGGGCAAGTCACTCGCACGCGTAGGGCTGCTGCTGCCGCTGCTGATTCCGCCATACCTGCACGCGATCGGCTGGACAACGCTGCTGCGCGCGGGCGGGCCTGTCGCCGCGCTGTTTCATAGTGTATTCGGCGTCGAAACACACCGGCTGGCCGAGGCCATCTACTCCTTCGGAGGCGCGGTGCTCGTCCTCACGCTCGCATATTGTCCGATCGCGGTGCTTTTCATTGAGAAATCGCTGGAGTGGTCTTCGCCCGCGCTCGTCGAGGCGGCTCAGGTATTCGGCGCCGGTCGCTGGCGCACGTTTGTTGTTGCCCGCTGGCCATACCTGCGGCCAGCTGTGGCATCTTCCGCGTTGATCGTCTTCCTGCTTACCGCCTCCGAACTCGGCGTCCCGACGATCCTCAAAGTGCCGGTGTTCAACTTTGAAGTGCTCACGCAATTGGCGGCGTTCAACAATATCACCGCGGCCACGTTGCTCTGCGCGCCGTTGGTCGTCGCCGGGTTGCTGGCGGTCGCCGCTGAACGGTCGATCAGCGGTCGGCCAGTCGAGCAGGAATCATCCGACATCGAACAGCCGCGGCCCGCCAGCTTTGGGATGGTCGCGACAAACACGCTGCTCGTCGTCGGCGTCGTGCTCCTCAGTCTCGGTGCTCCGCTCGGCGCCATTGTGGCCGAAGGACTCGACACGAAGGCGTTGACCGCCATGGCGCGGGTCGCCGCCGAGCCGGCGTGGAGCACGCTCCGGTACGTAGCAGGCGTCGTTATCGCGCTGCTCGCCATCTCGCTCGGCCTCACAGTTGCCCTGCGTAATGGCCCGAGGCTGCTGAATCGCTTCACCGATGCGGTCCTCTCGATCGGCTTTGCGGTTCCGAGCACGATCCTTGCGCTCGGCCTGCTGGCGGCGTACGACCGCCCAGGGATCGCCCGGCCGTTCTCGCCGGCCGTCCTCGTGATGGCCGCGATTGTCGGGCGATACACCATCGTCGGCCTGCGTGTGGTTCAACAGGCTCGCAACCAGATTCCGTCCGATCTTTTCGATGCCGCCGCGATTGCCGGTGCAGGACCGCTGGCACAACTGATTCACATCGCGTTGCCCCTCATGCGCGTCGGCCTGCTCGTCGTCGTGCTGATGAGCATCGTTGTCGCCAGCGCCGAGATTGGCAGTACGATCTTGCTCCACGCGCCGGGCGAGGAAACGCTCCCCATCGCGCTGTACGCCATCGAGGCGAACAGCCCGCGATCGTATGTGGCGGCGCTGTCGTTGATTCAGCTCTCGTTGCTCGGAGCGGCCACGCTGATCATAGTGTTGCTGTCAACGATTTCGTTTCGTGCGGGCTCGGCGCGGAGACGCCGAAACATGGGGAGCAACAATTGAGCCAGACCTCGAGGACCATCGCCACAGCGCCCGACGACTCGCCGAGAACGAACGCGCACCCATCGTTCGGCGAGGCGTTGCGTTTCTGGCTGAAACTCGGGTTCATCAGCTTCGGCGGACCCACGGGCCAGATCGCCATCATGCATACGGAACTGGTCGAGAAACGCCGCTGGATCAGCGAGGCGCGCTTTCTGCATGCACTGAACTACTGCATGTTGCTGCCTGGGCCGGAAGCGCAGCAACTCGCCACGTACATCGGCTGGCTGTTGCATCGCACCCGGGGAGGTATCGTCGCGGGTAGCCTCTTTGTGCTTCCTTCCGTCGTCATTCTCTGGGTCCTCAGCTATGTCTACGTGGTCCATGGCAGCGTCCCGTGGATCGTTGCTGTTTTCGAGGGACTCAAGCCGGCGGTCATGGCGATCGTGGCAGCCGCGGTGATCCGCATTGGCCAAAAAGCACTCAAAAACGTCATCATGTGGTTGCTGGCAGCCGCGGCATTCGTCGCCATCTTTTTCTTGGGTGTGCCCTTTCCTCTGATCATTTTGTTCGCCGCGCTGATCGGATTGGTGGGCGCGAAGGTCGCCGCTCAGCGCTTCATTGTTCTTAAACCTCATGGCGACCGCGCTGCCCCAGATGATGCGGTGCTCGGCGACCATCATGGTGCTCCCGACCATGCCCGACCGTCGGTGGCCCGCGCCCTGCGCGTGCTGAGCGTCTGCCTGCTGCTGTGGTGGACACCCGTGCTTGCATCCGCAATCTGGCTCGGGCGGGACCATACCATTTACCGTGAAGGCATCTTCTTCAGCAAGGCGGCCATGGTTACGTTTGGCGGTGCCTACGCCGTTCTGCCGTATGTCGCGCAGCAGGCTGCGGAGAACTATGGCTGGTTAACACCCGCGCAGATGCTGGACGGACTTGGTTTGGCCGAAACCACACCCGGGCCGCTCATCATGGTCGTCCAGTTTGTCGGCTTCGTCGGCGGCGCGCAACAACCGGGCAATCTTTCCCCCCTGGTGGCTGCCACATTGGGTGCGCTGCTTTCCACCTGGGTCACATTTGTGCCCTGTTTTCTCTGGATACTTCTCGGAGCGCCGTACATCGAGACCCTGCGGACCAACAAAAAACTGACCGCGGCCCTCTCCGCCATCACCGCAGCGGTGGTCGGGGTCGTGCTCAATCTTGCGGTGTGGTTTGGGTTGCACATTCTTGTTTTGCCAACCGGCGAAGTGCACTGGTTTTCGTTGGCCATTGCCGTTGCGGCATTCCTGGCGCTCGCATGGCGAAAATGGAACATGTTGACAATCATCGGCCTCGCCATTTGCATTGGCATTGGCAGGCACTTCCTGGAAAGGTAATGTCACTTATTCTCTGCGGCGGCTTCACCTCTCGCAAGCACGTCTGACCCGGCCGATCTTTCTCATCCGCCATCCCGACAAACACGAATCGCCGGCGATGCGTTCGTTAATCGCCATGATGCCAGTGCCGCGCGCGTAGTTGGTCGCTTGGGAGGCGGGGTCACTGGCCACTCGAGCACCGCTGTCGGGCGCAGGTCAATAGTCAACGCTGGCCCCAAGATGACTCCCGTATGGAAAAACATCAGCCTACAGGGTCAGTTTCGGCGTCAGCAGGTTGCCAATGCAGAAGCCGACAATCGAGGCGACGCCGCCCGCCAGCATCGCCGACGTCCGGCAACCCAGTAAGCACCGCAACGGCTGGATCGAGGTGAATGCAAGCCTATTGAGTGGCGAGTTTGTGACCGCCCAAGTTGCGGACGAAGTCGACTGAATAGCACGCCACCCCAACTTCAAGGACACGTCGCCGGAGCGATGTTGCCACCGCCCCGGCGACGTTGTTCTTGGGCGCTACTTGGAATCCATCAATCGCCGTCCGACCCGGCTGGACGCGCCTCACGTTGCGGATCAGCCGCCTTGCACGCCCGCAGTTCTTCGGCTCGCTCCTTGATCTCGGTGAGATCGCGCTGCATCTCGCTCCACCCGTACCACAGCGCGTAGTCCGGATTTGCATGGAACGTCCCCTGGAACGTCCGCATACGATGTTTCAGGAACATGACGAAGAGCTGCTGCTCAATGACCGTCGGAGCATCGTGAAACGTCAGCAGATCGGGGAACGGATAGGCGTATTTTGCCGGCTTGGGTAACACGCCGTCCTGGTACAGGGCTGCGACGATGCGGATAGCCTCGGCCATCGGCTTGTCGGCCTGGCGGATCATGTCGTCCCCCTTGCCAAGTTCGGCGCGCGCATAATTCTCCGAGTGGCACTCGCTGCACACCGCGATCATCTTGTCCCGCTCCCGTTGCCAATCCTCCTGGGTGAGCCGGGCGACGTCCGCAGCCTTGACGACGTCCACGCGTCCTGTGGGCTTGCCCTCCGGATCCAGTACGCCCAGCGCCTGCAGGATCGTCGCTTGATCCGCCGCCCAAGCCTTGTCCTCTGGCAGTGGCAGCCGCACCACGAGGAATCCCCATGCCGTCCGAACTTCGTGGTTCCCCTTTTGCATGTGGCACTTCTGGCATGTCGGCGCCGATGCCGATTCCGGGAGGATGCCCTTCTGCTTTAGCTCGCTACGCACACCGTGCTTCGACGCCGAATACATTTCCCATTGCGGATGGTCGAAACCCATATGACACGTCTGGCAGGCCTGAGGCGACCGTGCCTCCGCCACGCTGAACGTGTGCCGCGTATGGCATGCGTCGCATGAGGCCACGCCGAATCCGGCGCTGCCGTCCTTCTTCAGTTCCGCGATCTCCGCTTCGCTCTTCAGGCCGATCTTGTGGCAACCCCCGCACCCCTTCATTCCTTCCATCATCGCCATGGGCTGAAAGTGCGCCGTCGGCATCGCCTTCATCGCAGCCCAGGCAGCCGCGTGCTTGCCCTTCTTGAATTCCTCAACCTTGCCCTCGTGACATTCCCCACAGGTGTCGGGCGTAGGGATGCGTGCCTTGGCGACGTCGCTGGCGTCACGATGTGCGTCGCCGTGGCAGGCATCGCAGGTCACCGCGGCGCCGGCATGGGCACTGAGCGTCCAATCGGTGACAATGCCGGGGGTCACGGTCGTGTGGCATGCAACGCAGTCTGGCTTGGCGGCTTTCGCTTCATCGACTTGTGCGCAGAACAACAGCACCCCAAGGGTGACAAGATTCAACATGATGTGGTACCTCCTCGAAATGATGGTCTGACTCAGGTCACGAAGTACACGCGCTGTCTTTCACCGTCGTGCACGCGTCGAGCGATTCCCGCAACGTCGCGTAGCGCCAGTTCGCTCAATCCAACCCGAACAGGTCGTTGGTGAGCGTGGTTGCGAACACGTTGAACATTCCGGTCAGAAACGTCTTGGTCCCAGCCGCCAATTGATTCTGGACGTCCTGACTGGTGCAACCGAGTTGCCAGAGCATGGCGCCGCTGACCAGCATGGTTGCGATGCGCGTGACCTTTCGACTGCGTTTCATGAATGCGATCTCCAGTTCGGTATTGCTGAAGGACCGATTGCGCCCGCCCTCAGAAGCGGAACGCATACTGAACGTAGAACAAGTCCGGGTCCTCGCTGGGTCCCGTCTTGGTGATGAACGTGCCGTTCCAAAAATGGGAATATCCGAACAACAGTTCGGAGTGCCGGTCGAGTTGCCATAGCAGAGTCAGGTCGAGTTCATTGCCGACTTCCCGCCCGCTTTTGCCCGCCGGGTCGCGACGCAGGGCTGCGCCATTGGCGGCGTAGAGCGAATCCTCTTTGGCGTTGAGCCAAAAGGCGTGCCAGGCGAGCGCGGTTTTCACCTTCTGGCGGACTGGCCAAGCTGACAGGTTGAGATTGAAGGCATGAATATTCTGCCGGCCGACCAGGTCGATGTAGCCGAGCCACGCGTGCCCGAGCGGAAAGAGTTGATCAAATGTGCCCACGGCACTGCCCGGCCGGGGATTGTCGTCGCCGGTGGCGTAGTCAAACGCAGCCCCTACGCGCGGCTTCCAAGGGAATTCCTCGAAGGTGTAGCCGCCCTGAAATGTCCACGCCCAAGCCTGGATGGTATCGCCGGCCCAATGGCCCCATTGGCCCGCGACCATGGCCTCATAGTCCCAGTTCTCTGTTTTTCCCCAGAAGCGCGAGCCCAAGGTGTAACGGCTGACATCGCCGGCAGCGCCGTTGGGGTTCACCCGCGCACGGGTGTCGTCGACTGCAAAAAGGAAGACGTCGACTCCGTGACGGGGGATGCCGCCATAGGTGAAGTAGGCGCCATAGAAATCGAATTCCTCGTCGTAGCGGTCCGGGTGTGTGGCGCGGACGATGACGGGCTTGGCGTAAAACACGTCGAAGCGCCAGTCCTTAGCGGTCCAGAACAGTTTGACGGCATCAAAGCGGCGGCGCGTGTTTGCCCAGTCGAGCGGCGAAACGAAACGCTGGTTGCCGTATTGAAGTTCCTGGCGACCGATCCGCACGGTCAGCGGCGTGTGGTCACCAAACGGCTTCAGGTCGAAGAAAAGCTGCTGCACGTCAAAACGGTTCTCATCCACGGGCCGCGGGGGCAGTTCGCGATCGCCGACGAAGGCTGACCCAAGCTGCAGGAACACGCGAGCGGTATCGCGGTACTTCAGATCGAAATGCAGGAACATGCGGTAAAGCTGAAAGTTGTCCTGCGTCTGGCGGTTGCGGCCGCCGAAATCGAGATGGGTTTCCGACTCCATGCGGAAGCGCGTCTCGCCGCCAATGGAAAGACGCAGGTCGTCATCAAGGTGGATGTTCTTGATGGGATCAAAGAAATCCGCCTCGTACGAACCGGGTTCGCCGTCCAGGTAGCTAAAATCCTCGTCATAGCGGAGGTTCAGGTATTGGGGCGCCTTCGGAGGCGCGGCGGCGATGTCCACCTTGGGCAGTTCGGCAGGCGCAGGCGTCGGAGAGGCCGGCGTCGGAGGAACTGGGGGGCCCACGATTGCGTCTCCGTCTGGGCGCTCGTCGGCGCGGGCAAGACCGTGGGCAACGACCAGCAGTGTAAGCAGCATCAACCGAGCGGATGCAGAAGTGATCATTGCAGGAACTTCCATGGACCGGAAACAGCCACGTCTATATAGATGATTGTCCTTGAAGTCAAGCGGCCGATTCTGCGTGATGTCCACTTCTCCTGTTGGAAAATCGCCCTTGCAGATCGGTTGGGCCGACTATAATCTATATCGCGATAGCCATATAGTTAGTATCCCGGCGACGAGGCGGGTATGCCCAGCAAACGATCCCAAGCCGCACCCACCCGACACGGCCAGCCCGCCCGGCCGCTAACCGGATGGTTTGTGGGGCCCATCTTCCTCGCCTTGGCACTCTGGTTCGGAATCGGGCCGCAGGGATTGGCGCTGCCGGCCTCGACGCCGACGTCAGTCGATCGCAGCGTGCTCACAACCGCGCCGCGGCGTACGGCGCTGAGCGATCCGCCCACCGTCCGGATCGACGGATTCGACCGCACCTGCATGAGCTGTCACCGCATGTTCCCGCCGCGCGAGGTGCCGGCTAGCAAGCTGCTCCAGCACCGCCATATCGCGCTCGCCCACGGCATCAACGACCGTTGCCACAATTGCCATCACGATGACGACCGCGACCTGCTCGTCCTACGCGATGAGTCAACGATTTCCTTCGGGCGCGTGGTCGAATTGTGTGCGCAGTGCCATGGGCCCACCTACCGGGACTGGCAGCGGGGTGCGCACGGTCGCACTAACGGCTACTGGGACGCGCACTACGGCGAGGTGCGGCGACTGGGCTGTACCGAATGTCACGACCCGCATCAGCCGCGGGTTCCTGCGATGGATCCGCTGGCGCCGCTACCGGGTCCGCAGGCGTTGCGCGCGCCGGCGTATGACGTTCACGATGACCACATCTTCATAACGCGCGACCCGCTCCGGCGCCAGGCGCTGCGAGGGCACGTCGAAACAATTGCGCCCTCACCGGCAGCGAATAGTGCGCCGGTTGAGGTTTTCGACGAGGAGGAGGAATGAGCGGCGCCGGTGGCAATGCACCCGGGTCGGAACAGGCTGCCTACACCGGCCGGCTGACGCGGCGCAGCTTTCTGCGCGGCGGCTTGGGCGCTGCGGGGGGACTGGCTGCGCTTGCTGCGTCGCTGAATCCGCTGCGCGAACTGGACACCTCCGAGTTGACCGTCGAAAAGTTTCTGCAGAAGCACTACAAAGAGATGACGGCCGACGAGATGGAGGGCGTGCTTGCGCGGATCCGCACCGAGGTCGAGCAGCGCTACGCCGTGCGGCCGGAGTTGCGCGACATCAAGGCCATGGACGGCGTCGAGTTCGCCTACGCGCTTCATCTGGGCCGCTGCATCGGATGCCGGCGCTGCGTCCACGCGTGCGTGGCGGAGAACAACCAGAGCCGATCGCCGGAAATCCAATACATCCGCGTGCTGGAAATGCCGCGCGGCAGCGTGGATATCGAACGCGGCAACCACCACTACGACCGGCCCACGGTGCCCGATGCAGGGCACTATTACATGCCCATCCAGTGCCACCAGTGCGCCAACCCGCCGTGCGTGAAAGTCTGCCCAGTTGAGGCGACCTGGCAGGAGCCGGACGGCATAACGGTGATCGATTACGACTGGTGCATCGGTTGTCGCTACTGCGAGGCCGCGTGTCCGTACTGGGCGCGGCGCTTCAATTTCACCAGTCCCCAGATTCCCAATGAGCAGCTCAATCCCAACATGAGCTACCTGTCGAACCGGCCACGGCGACAAGGGGTGATGGAGAAATGCCACTTCTGCCTGCACCGCACGAGGGAGGGGCGCATGCCGGCGTGCCTTGAAGTCTGCCCAGTGGGGGCGCGCAAGTTCGGCAACCTGCTCGACCCGGACAGCGAGGTGGCCCAGATCCTGCGCACCAAGCACGTCTTTGTGCTCAAGCAGGATGTCGGCACGCTGCCGCGGTTCTTCTACTACTTCGATGAGGACTATCCGCGCTCGCACGCGGGCATTTCACTGCCGGTATTGCAGCCGCACGACGTGGGAGGCACGCGATGAAAGCGTATCTCCGCTTCGTGTGGCGTTGCGTACGGCTAAGCTTCGTCGGTGGGTGGCCGTATTACTTGTGGATGTCGGTGCTAAGCATCTTCGTCCTGCTGGGCATCAACGCGTACTGCAAGCAATTGGTGTACGGACTGATCACCACAGGCATGAGCGACCAGGTATCGTGGGGTCTGTACATCGCCAACTTCACCTTTCTGGTCGGCATGGCCGCGGCGGCCGTGATGCTGGTCATTCCCGTGTACATTTACCGCAATCGGGAGCTGCACGATCTGGTGATCTTCGGCGAGTTGCTCGCGGTGGCGGCGATCGTCATGTGCCAGTTCTTTGTGCTGGTCGACCTCGGGCGGCCCGACCGTTTCATGCATATCTTCTGGAGATTCAATTTCCCGATTTCGATGCTGACTTGGGACGTGGTCGCCCTGGGCGGTTACCTGCTGCTCAACCTGCACATCTGCGGGTACCTGATCTACTGCGCATATCGCAGGCGCCATCCCAGCCCGATCTTTTATGTTCCGTTCGTGTTCATCGCAATCGCGTGGGCGATCAGCATTCACACGGTGACGGCTTTTCTGCTGGTGGGCCTGGGCGCCCGGCCGTTCTGGAACAGCGCCATCATTGCGCCGCGCTTTCTCGCGTCGGCATTCGCAGCCGGGCCTGCGTTCATCATTCTCACCCTGCAGGTCATCCGCCACATGACCGACCATGTGGTGACCGACGCCGCGTTGAAGATGCTCAAGAACATCGTAACGGTAGCGCTGACGGTGAACATGTTCCTGCTGGGATGCGAACTCTTCACGGAGTTTTACGCCGAATCGGCTCACATGGTCTCGACGCGGTACCTCTTCACCGGCCTGCACGGTCGGAACGCATTGGTGCCCTGGATCTGGACTGCAATGAGCCTGAATGTGATCGCGCTGACGATCCTGCTGCTACCGCTTAGTCGCAGCCTGCGCTACCTCAATGTTGCCTGCGTATTTCTGATCGTGGGCATCTGGATTGAGAAGGGCATGGGCCTGATCGTGCCTGGATTCATCCCTTCGCCGCTTGGCGAAATCGTCGAATACAGTCCGACCGCCAACGAGATTCTGGTCTGCGTGGGCATTTGGGCGCTGGGCTTGCTGCTCTACACCATTTTTGTGCGCATCACCATCCCGGTGCTGTCCGGCAAGCTGACGCATGACCGACTTTACCTACCCTACGAGCGCGAGGACGCGCACGCGATTGTGGGCGCGAGTTGAAAGGAGATCATGGCTGTGAAAGCGAATTCACAAAATACCAAGGCCAGGTGTCGTTTGGTTATCCTGGCTTTTCTGCTGATGGCCTGCATGCCGGCAAGCACATGGGCACAGGCGATCGGCCTTCCGCAAATCAGCGCGGAGTCAGCAAAGTGCATTGCGTGCCACAAGGTGGAAAGCAATGCGATCTACCAGATGTGGGGATCGAGCAAACACTACCGCGGCAACGTCGGTTGCTACGAATGTCACGCGGCGGAGAAAGCGGATCCAGATGCGTATGAGCATGAAGGCGCGCTGATCGCCACCATCGTCAGCCCGAAGGACTGCGCCCGCTGTCACTCGACCGAGGTGCAGCAGTTCGTGTCGTCGCATCACGCCAAGGCTGGGCGTATCCTCGGGTCGCTGGACAACGTGCTGGCGGAGGTGGTCGAGGGCAACCGCGGCATGATCACGCCGGGCTTCGCCGAGGGCAACGCCGCGTCGGCAGTGATGGGGTGCTGGCAGTGCCACGGCACCGAGGTAAAGGTACTCGGCAACGGCCGGCTCGACCCGGCCACGTGGCCGAACACGGGTATCGGGCGGATCAACCCGGACGGCTCGGAAGGCTCGTGCACGGCATGCCACGCGCGGCACTCATTCTCCGCCGCCCAAGCGCGTCATCCTGACACCTGCGGCAAATGCCATATGGGGCCGGACCATCCGCAGAAGGAGATCTACGAGGAATCCAAGCACGGGATCAACTTCTTCGCCAACATCGACAAGATGAACCTGGCAAACGAGAAGTGGGTCGTCGGCGAGGACTATTGGGCGGCGCCCACCTGCGCCACGTGCCACATGTCGGCCACGAAAAAGCAGCCAGTGACCCACGACGTGGGCATGCGCATCAGTTGGAACAACCGTCCAGCGATCTCGGTGCGGCCTGAGAAGGCGGACGAGAAGATGAACCTGCCCGGCAAGGACATACCCTGGCAGGTGCGCCGCGACAACATGAAGGACGTTTGCCTGAACTGCCACAACAAGAACTGGGTCGACAATTTCTACACGCAATACGACAGTCTGATCGAGCTGTATCATGTGAAGTTCGCGGAGCCCGGGCGCGAGTTGTACGAACTCGCCAAACCGCTGCGCGATACGCCGGCTGAGTTTTCCCACGAGATCGACTGGGTTTGGTTCGAGCTGTGGCACCACGAGGGCCGCCGGGCGCGGCACGGCGCAGCGATGATGGGTCCGGACTACACCCACTGGCACGGGACGTACGAAGTGGCGCGGACGTTCTATGCGCATTTTGTCCCAGGCCTGCGCGAAATGATCGAGCGGGGCAAACACTCGGCGGACGCTGCCAAAGTGGAAGCGGCCGGTAAGCTCGAAGCGCGGTTGGACGAGGTGCTGAACAGTCAGAACCACAGTTGGTACCTGGGCAAGATGGATCCCGCGGAAGCGGCGCGCAGGCAGCAGGCGGCTGACGAGTTTCGTAAGCGCTACAAGTAGCGGGAGGTCGCGGTGGCGGGAAGTGCACTCAATTCGGCAAGCCGGCCCAGCGCGGCGGACGCCCGCGAAGCGTTGCTGGAGCACGCGGCGCGGCGCGCCCGCGAGGCCCGTGACGCCTACGGTCCGGGCATCGACCACGCGACGATCCTGCGCATGCTCACCGACCGCGCTGTGGTGCGCTACCCGACGACGATTCGCTATGACGCGGCGGCGCTGCAGCCAGGAGAGTTTGCCCATGCCGAGCCGCAAGGCGCGGGGCCCGCACTGGAGTACTGCCTCCACGTGCATCCGCGCTTCGCGGATCAGCCCGACCTGCTGCCGCTGCTCATTTCGTACCACCTGGTGCGGATCAATTACGGTGACGTCGCCACGCACGCGGAGGCGGAGACCTTTGGCGCCACGCTGCTCGGCTTGGACGTGGACGAGTACTACGAACGCCTGTGCCTGCTGGCCGACGGGATCGGGCAAGAGAGCTGATCGGCCCTTGTAGGAAACATTTCCACGATCGCCGGGCGACAAGCCGTGCCTCGCGCGACCGGCCGTAGTAGAATCACGCCATGCTCACACGTACCAGCCACTATGCCCTGCGGGCGCTCGTCTTCCTGACAGAACACGAAAAGGATTGGCCGATTCCGGGTGCACGAATCGCTCGCGACGCGGAAATTCCGGCCAAGTACCTCTCCAAGATACTCGGTGATCTGGTGCGCAGCGGCGTGCTCGAGGGCTCGCCTGGCCGCACGGGTGGCTTTCGCCTTCGGCAGCCGGCAGCTCAGATCATGCTCATCGACGTGCTCGCGCCATTCGAGCATTTCGATCGTCGCGAATGCCCCTTCGACAATCGCCGTTGCAGCGACAAGAATCCCTGCGGCGCGCACAGCGCGTGGAAGCAGGTGGTGACTGTACGCCAGGATTTCCTGTGCGACACCAGCCTGGGCGATATCGCCTTTGCAGCTCGCAAGGCGCCGGCCATCCGGCGGGCCCGGCCCGCCAGTGGTCGCCGTCGCACGACTGCCCGAAAGTAGCCGGGATGCCGCGCTTTGGGCACTTTACAATGACCTGCAGCGGGTTTGTGCACGTCTGCGTCATCTGGAAGAGAGGTGCGGCGTGATTACGCATTTGCCTACTCTTCAGGATTCACAATGTCCACCACAGCGCGAGCTGCGCAAGGCGCGCCACCTGTACTGTGATCTCGAACTGTTGGTCACGTTCGTGTCCATACGTCGCCATCATTGTCGTCCCGGAGTGGAGTAAAACGCGGTGGTGCTCAAGACGCACGATGTCGAGGCGCTCGCGGGCCGCGCGGTGCGACTGTGCAGGGAATGCAGCAAGCTGCGGGGCCAGGCACTTGGTCAAGCGCACGCACTGTCCATGCAGCCGGAGGATGCCAACGCCGTGGTCGAGAGTACCTTTCGTAACCAATAGATCTTAGCGTGCGCATCGAAAATTGCGGGGTCGTGCCGTTGTGCCGGGACGAGTACTGAACGGCGCGTTGGAGTTGAACCTCGCGTGCGCGCAGCGAGCAACGACTACGTACGCCAGACACGTGGGCGCAAGCTGCCACAGGTCACGCGACCGTCGCCACGAAGCAGATCGCGGCCGACCGATGTGGTCACTGCGGACCGGGGGATGGACGGTCATTCCACACTTGCGAGGGCAGGCTGCCCGCCAGCGAGAAAACCTGCACGATGGTGCCGGTCGTGAATGCCCGTATGACCGTCCCATGCTTCGATTCAACTTCGGCGCCGGCCTCGCGCACGTCCATTCCGGTAATGCGTCTGATTTCCTGCCGAAGCGTCGCAAAGTTGCTGTCGAATAGCTGCCGCTGGAATTCCTGGAGGTGAGCGGCGCCGGCTGGGCTTTGGGCGACGGCCATCTCAGCCGGCGACAGTGCGCCATGCAACTTGATCACCAGCGTGTCATCGCTCACGACTACGGCGACCCAAGTTGGTCGGTGACCTGTTCTCTGCTGCTCGAAAGCGACGGCTGCCTGCGCGATCTGTCGCGCCATTTCTGATTCCGGCTGTTCCATGCGGTAGCCCCTCGATCGCCGCAGCCAAGCCGAGCTGCAAAAAAGCCGGCGAGAGCGCACTCATGAGGGGTGCGCTCACGCCGGCTTGCTCGTCAACAGGCCCCCTGGCGGCGCCAAGTTGCCCTTCAATCCGCCATCCGACAGTTTTGTCTACGAAATCGCCTGCGACGCGCACAAGCAAGTCCGCTTCGATCCCTATATCAAGTCGTTGCCGCGATAGCGAGTGGGAACTTCACGACGCTATTTTGGCGTGATGTCATGTTGCGTGGGCTCGACCCGAGTGCCGTGTCCATGAAGACCCAGGGCGGAATCGAGGCCGCTGTTTGTGCCGACGTCAACCTGGTCGCATTGACGGTGGCGACTGACGCAGCCCGCGGTGTGTCAACCCGGGCACTGTGGACTCGCAAGGCCAATCTTTACCCGCCCATCAGGGAATAGAGGTACTCCTACCCACTGGCGATCCTGTCCAAAGCCGGTGCGAGACGGGCTACGCGGCCCGTTCAGGGCCCTGCCGGACCGTTGAGTTCGGCAACGAAAAGGTTGTGATCGATCAGGTCCACGTCTCCATCCCCGTCGAGGTCGCCGAGGTCGCAGCCAGCCGAGGCGTACGCCCCTGGGCCCGTATAGCAGCGGCAGAACTTGGCGAAGTCAGCCAGATCTTCGTCCCCATCGGCGTCCAGATCACCGTGGCGTGCCCGAGGACCGAGCGACCGTCCTGAAGCGAGCAAGCCGAGCCCGGAAAGCGAGGTGACCACCGGCGAGAGTTCACCCTCCGACTGGATCGAGGGTGGCGAAGAACTCAGATAGGCGAGGACGTTGGACGATCCGCCGGGCGGGATGCCCCCCGCACCGCTGAAGTCGCAGACAACGGCGTCGTCGCCTGGACTGTAGGTCATGGTGGTCACTGGTGTACCCGGAGCGAAACCGGGCGATTCGAACGCCGCCACGGGAACCACTGGGAATTCTGGTGTACCGCAGCACGCACGCATGCCGTTGTGCGGCAGGCCTAGGTCACCCATGATCACCGGCGGATCGCCGGCCTGTGACTGATCCAGCGTGAAGTTCATCAGCGGCACCGTGCTGGCAGCGAGGTTGTTGAACTGTACGAAGTAGCCGAACATCCCGGCAGGAATAAACACGCCGAACTGCACGCGCCCAGCCGGTGCGCCGCCGACCGCGTACACGTCAACCCACGCGGTGTAGTCGCCGACGATTGCCCCCGTGTCCCCCACGAGTTCGTTGAAGCTCGCCGTGGGGGGATCTTCTGGCTGGTATACCTTTTTCGTAGTGATGATGCCGGACGCGTTGAGATGATTGCCATCGATGCAGAAGCTGTAGCATTGGTGACTGGCCAGCGACAGGGGAACGGTGATTTCGTACTTGCCCTGCTCCAAGCGCTTGACGATAGCGCCGGCTACCGCGTTCGTGTTCGCGTCGCTGATGCCGGTCACGACGGTATTCGAGGCGCCGTCGATTTCCAAGACGATTTGGGTGCACGTCTTATTCTGGCGCGGGTTGCACACCGTAAGTTTCCAACTGCTCGGTCCGCAAGCCACAACGAACTCCGCAAGACCCAGACAGGTGACCAATCCCATGATTCCACACGTACGCTTGCTCGACGACATGGTGCTCTCCGGAACGAGTCGATTTCAGGTTTGCTCGCGGCCCACGATCCGACTTGGTTCGACCGCTAACGATTAGGTCTTGGTCAGCGGCGATCTGACATCGAATGCCAATCTCGCCAAGCGCGGCCTCAGGGCGATCTACAGTGCGGCTTGATGTGCCAGTTTTCGTGGCCCTAAGCGATTACTGCGGTGCGCGCATTTTACTTGACTGGGCGTCGAATTGTCTACATATTTATAGTTAAATAGTCGAATGGGTTTTCGGACGGATGCGGCTGGCATGCTTTCACTGACGAACGAATACGCACTGCGGGCGGCCGTGTATCTCGCCCAGCACGGCCCGACGGGCCCGGTGCCCGCGCATCGCATCGCCGAACAGCTTGGAATCCCACCCAAGTATCTTTGTTCCATCCTGCGCAATCTCGTACGCGTCGGCGTGCTGCGCGCGTCGCCGGGCAAGAGCGGCGGATTCCGGATGGTCCGCAGCCCGAAAGAGGTTCGGCTCTACGAGGTGCTTGCACCGTTCGAGGCAGGTGGGGCGGGTCATGTCGGCTGCCCCTTTGGAAACGCCGTCTGCAGCGATCACGACCCCTGTTCCGGCCACGATCGCTGGCGGCGGGTCAAACGGGAGTTTGAACGCTTCCTCATGGACACCTCGGTCTACGACGTATCGATCCAGCAGGAGCGTCGAGATATCGACACACCGCGGCGGAGGAAACGCGCATGAAGTACCGCACATCCTTGCGTGGATCAGGCGCAGGCTGTTTGATAATGGGAATTCCTATGGTCGGCTTCGCGCTGCTGTGGATGACGCACGCGACGATGACGGCGCTTGCGGAGCCACTGAGTCCACAGCCCCAGCAATCCACCGGCAGCCAGACGTCACCTGATTCAGACGCGGGTGCCGCTGCGGCCACGGACCGCGGCGCCGTGCTTTTTGGTAAATACTGCGCCCTCTGTCACGGCGAGAACGGCGATGGTGCGGGCAAGTTCGCCTACCTGATGAACCCCCGTCCGCGCAACTTCCGGCAAGGCGATTTCAAGCTGGTCACCACGGTCAACCAGGTACCATCGGATGACGATCTGCTGCGTACCATCAGCCGAGGCATGCCCGGGTCAGCCATGCCACCGTGGGGCCATCTGCCGGAGGCCGACCTGCGGGCGCTGGTGCAGTACGTCCGGCAATTCCACGTCGCAGAAGCAAATCGCCGGCTGCAGGAGCAAGTGGAAGAGAACATTCTTCCAGCCGCCGATGTTGCGGAAACGCTCGCCCAGCAAACCCAGCCGGGCAATTCGCTGGTGGTACCTACAGAACCTGAATTCGACGACGTACGCTGGTTCCGTGGCCGGCGCGTGTACCTCGAGGCGTGCGCGAGCTGTCATGGCGTCGACGGGCATCCTGTTCCCGAGGCGATCAAGTACGACAGCGAGGGATACCCGGTTCCGCCGCGCTCATTCGTGAATGGGATTTTCAAGGGCGGTAGCGAAGGACCACAACTCTACGCGCGGGTGGTGAAGGGTATGAAGGGCACGCCGATGCCCGCGTTCGAAGGCACCTACGGCGACGACGCGATCTGGGATCTCATCCACTACGTGCAGTCTCTTGCTCGCGCCGGCGCGCAGCAACGCGCTCAGTTGCAACAGGGTGTCTTCACCGCCTCCCGAATCAGTGGATCAATGCCAACGGATCCGCTTGACGCGGCCTGGGAGCAGGCGCGTCCGCTGTACGTCGGGCTGACCCCGCTGTGGTGGACCGAGGAACGTATCGAAGGACTGGTCGTGTGCGCGCTGCACAACGGGGAGGAGCTGGTGATCCGCCTCTCGTGGATCGACCCTACGGTCAACAATCGGGCGGTGCGTCAGGACGAATTCCGGGACGCCGTCGCACTGCAGTTCTCCTTGTCGAGCGACCCGCCGTTTTACATGGGTGATTCCGGCGAACACGGCGGCGTGAACATCTGGATGTGGAAAGCCGATCGCCAGCACGACCTTGCTGACGGTTATCACGATGTCGATGACGCGTTTCCGGCTCGCGCGGTCGATCGTTATCCGGAACGACTGGGGTCGGACCCGTCGACGGAATCACCGGCTTGGGCCGGCTCGAAGATCACCGAGCACGATCCGCAGTTCATCACCGCCTGGGGCGCAGGCAACCTCGTGGCCCAGCCGGACCTGCGCACCTCGGCGGAATGTCTGGTGGCGCGCGGGCCAGGCACGCTGTCGGGCAAGCCAGCCAATGTGCAACTGGTTACCGGTCAGGCCGTCAACGAACGCGGCGTCTGGCACGTCCAACTGCAGCGGTCGATGAGCCTGCCGCACGAGCACGGCGAAGCGGACGAGCGGGCGTTCAAGTCGGGTGACTATCTGCCCGTGTCGTTTGCAGTGTGGAACGGCAGCGCCGGCGATCGCGACGGCAAGAAGAATATCAGCATCTGGCAGAAACTGGTCATCGAATGACACGGTAAGGCCGCCGGCGTCGCCGGCTGACGCGAATCCCTTCGGATCCGAGCGAGTTGAAGCCATGGTACAGAGCAACGATGGTTTTTCACGGCGCGACTTCCTGAAGACAGCGGGCGCGGCGATCGGAGCAGCCGGTGCGTGGGGCTGGCCGCTACGGGCCTTGGCCTATCGGCCCGACATTGCCAATCCCCTGGCTCACTACCCAGCGCGCGGCTGGGAGAAGATCTACCGTGACCAGTACCGCTATGACAGCACGTTCAGCTGGGTCTGCTCGCCGAACGATACGCATGCCTGCCGCGTGCAGGCCTACCTGCGCAACGGCGTGATCACGCGCATGGGCGCGCAATACGACTACCAGACCTACGCGGACCTGTACGGCAACCATGCCAGTTGCAATTGGAACCCACGGCAGTGCGCGAAGGGATACACATTCCATCGCCTGATCTACGGCCCCTATCGCCTCAAACACCCGATCGTGCGCCAGGGCTGGAAGGACTGGGCGGATGCAGGCTTTCCCGACCTGGATGCCGACAACAACCGCACCAAGTACAAGTTCGATAGCCGCGGCACGGACGTGCACGTGCGCATCGCCTGGGATGACGCCTTCCGTTACATCGCCAAAGCCTATGTGGCGATCGCGAAACGCTACAGCGGCGACGAGGGAGCCCAACGGCTCCGGGCCCAGGGTTATCCCGAAGAGATGATTGCGGAGATGGGCGGAGCCGGTACGCGCACGATCAAGATGCGCGGCGGCATGGGCCTGTTGGGCGTAATTGGCAAGTACGGGATGTACCGCCTGAACAACTCGATGGCGCTCCTCGACGCGCATGTACGTGGCGTCGCTCCGGAGGAGGCCCGCGGCGGACGCAACTGGAGCAACTACACCTGGCACGGCGATCAGACGCCCGGCCAGCCGTGGGTCCACGGTCTGCAGAACAGCGATTGCGACTTCAATGATCTACGCTTCAGCAAGCTGATCATCATGAACGGCAAGAACCTGGTCGAGAACAAGCTCACCGACTCGCACTGGTTCATTGAGTGCATCGAACGTGGGGGCCGGATCGTGGTGATCGCGCCGGAATACGGAGCGCCCAGCACCAAGGCCGACTACTGGATTCCCATCCGTCCCGAGACGGACGCGGCGCTGTGGCTCGGCGTCACCCGCTGCATGATCGACCACCAGTGGTACGACGAGGCGTTTCTGAAGCAGTACTCCGATTTCCCACTGCTGGTCCGCACCGACACGCTCCAGCGCCTGCGCGCGGACGAGGTATTCGCCAATTACAAAAGTTCGTTGCCTGCGGACGGGCCGAGCTTCAAGGTCCAGGGGCTTACCGACGAACAGCACCGCATCATTGGCGATCGCGTGGTCTGGGACGCCAAGACCGACCAGCCGGTGGCCATCACCCGGGACGACCTGGGTGAGCGCATGGTCGGACGGGGAATCAACCCGGCGCTGGCGGGCTCATGGCGGATCAAGCTGACCAGTGGCGAAGAAGTCGAGGTGCAGACCCTCTGGAACATGTACCAAGTGCACCTTGCCGACTACGACCTCGACGCGGTCGCGGAGATGACGCACTCGCCGCGCGAGTTGATCGAACGGCTGGCCCGCGACATCTGGGAGACCAGCAAGGGTGGCGGGGCCGTGGCCATTCATCAGGGCGAGGGTATCAACCACTGGTTTCATGCCACCGAAGCGAACCGCGCAGCTTACCTGCCCATTATGCTGACCGGCCAGATCGGCAAGCCGGGCACCGGCGTGCATGGTTGGGCAGGCAACTACAAGTCGGCGTTGTTCCAGGGCAGCAAGATCACCGGGCCGGGGTTCAAAGGCTGGGTAGCAGAAGATCCCTTCAGCCCCAACCTGGACGAGACGGCTCACGGCAAGCAGGTAAAGGCTCACGACTACTGCAAGGGCGAAGAGCCGGCCTACTGGAACCATGGCGATCGCCCGCTGATCGTGGATACGCCGCGCGAGGGCCGCAAGGTCTTTACCGGCAAATCTCACATGCCGACCCCGACCAAGTCACTGCATTTCAACAACGTCAACCTCTTCAACAACGCAAAGCACTGCTACGACATGTTCAAGAACGTCAATCCGAACATCGAGATGATCATCGCGCAGGACATCGTGATGACGTCGTCGGTGCAGTACGCCGACTTCGGTCTGCCGGCCAACAGCTGGGTCGAGTTTCAGGACCTGGAAATCACGGCCTCATGCTCCAACCCGTTCCTGCAGATCTGGAAGGGCGGAATCAAGCCCGTCTTCGATTCCAAGGACGACGTGACCATCCTCGCCAACATCGCGAAAGCAGTCGGCGAGGAAATCGGCGACAAACGATTTTACGACTACTTCAAGTTTGAACACGAGGGCAAGCGCGGCGTCTATATTCAGCGATTGCTGGACACCTGCACCACCACGGTGGGCTACAAGCTTGCCGACATCATGGCTGGCAAATACGGACCGCCCGGCGGGGCACTGATGCTGTTCCGCACGTATCCGCGGATTCCCTTCTGGGAGCAGGTGCACGACGGCGAGCCGTTCCATACCGACACCGGGCGCATTCATGCCTATGCGGACGTGCCCGAGGCGATCGAGTATGGCGAAAACTTCATCGTCCACCGCGAGGGCACGGAGGCGACGCCCTACCTGCCCAACGTCATCGTGACGAGCAACCCGTTCGTGCGGCCGAACGATTACGGGATATCCGCGGATGCTGAACACTGGGACGAGCGCACGGTGCGTAACCTGAAAATGCCCTGGGCGCAGGTCAAACGGACGCGCAATTTCCTCTGGGAGCGGGGCTTCCAGTTCTATTGTCTCACCCCGAAGACACGACACCGCGTCCATTCATCATGGAGCAACGTGGATTGGCACAACATTTACGACAGCAATTTCGGCGATCCCCACCGGATGGATAAGCGGTCGCCGTATGTCGGCGAGCATCAGCTCCACGTTAACCCGCAGGCAGCGCGCGACCTGGGCATCAACGACGGGGACTATGTGTACGTCGATGCCAACCCGGCGGACCGGCCGTACCGCGGCGCCCGGCCGGACGACCCCTTCTACAAGGTGGCCCGGCTCATGCTGCGCGCGGTGTACAATCCGGCCTATCCCTACAACGTGGTCATGCTCAAACACGCGCCGTACATCTCGACGGAGAAGAGCGTCAAGGCGCACGAGACGCGCCCGGACGGTCGGGCGCTGTCCGATGACGGGTACCAGGCCAACCTGCGCTACGGCTCGCAGCAGAGCCTGACCCGCAATTGGCACATGCCCATGCACCAGACCGACACGCTCTTCCACAAGACGAAGGCGTTCATGGGCTTCATCTTCGGCGGCGAGTCGGACAATCACGCGATCAACACGGTGCCGAAGGAGACGCTGGTCCGCGTGGTCAAGGCCGAGGACGGCGGCCTGGGCGGCAAGGGTATCTGGGCCCCGGCGACCACCGGTCTGTCGCCGTCCAACGAAAACGAGGTCATGCAGCGCTATCTTGCCGGTGGATTCATTGGTGCGTACGGCGCGTCTACTGCGGAGTTCATTGAAGAGTAACCGATCGGCAATGCCTGCGGAGAACCAGCGGTGCCCTACGACGATCCAGACTCAACCGATCCGATGACTTTGCACGGCGTCGGCGTCGCAACCAACGACGAGACGGCGACGGTTGACATGGCCCAGTGCTTCATCGAGGAGTACGCGCGCATGGGCTTCTTGCCGGATCGGATCCTCCGGATGTTTGAAACACCAACTTACGCCGGGCCGCATCGCGCATACGTGGTGCTGGGTCCGCAGCGGATTGTGCAACTCATTGCCGACGAGACGGCCCTGCGCGGAGAACCGGGCCGGCGCCACGCGGAGCACCCCGGGAACGATCGGTACGGTAATGTGCATCTCCCTGTGCTGGAAGAGTAGGTTGTGATCGTGAACGATGCACCGTTACAACCGACGATCGATCCCGTCCAGTTGCTGAAGGACGAACATCGCGTCATTGAGAAGGTACTTCATGCGCTGGAGTGGATGGTCGAACAGCATCGCTTCGATGAGGGTGTGTTCCGGATGGCTCTGGATTTCCTAAAAACCTTCGCCGACGCCTGCCATCACGCAAAAGAGGAAGTGGTTCTATTTCCCTACCTGCAGCCAGATGCGCGGACTGTGCCTGGCGGTCAGATTGGCAGCTTGCTGGAAGAGCATCAACGTGGACGAAAGTTGATCCAGCGTATGCAGGCAAAAATGGATGGCGCCGTTCGCGGTGACAAGGGAGCCGAGAGCGCGATTCTCGCGGCTGCCGGTGAGTACATCAGTCTTCTGCGCAAACACATCTGCTTTGAGGACAACCTCGTATTCAACGAGGCAGCCGCCAGGATGACCCCGAATGATCGCGCGAGAATGCTGGCCGACTACGAGAAGGCAGAGATTGAACAGGGCGTTCGGGGCCAGTGTGATCGCTACCTTGCTGTAGCGAACGAAATCTGGAGCCGAGTCGGATCGATGATTCCGCATCCACTGGGCGCAGTGAGAAGGAGCTAGGCATGGCGTCGGTATACAACTGGCAACTCGGCCGGCAGATGCAATACCCGTATCCGGGCGCGGCGCCCGCGGAGCAGTTTGCCTTCGTCATCAACATCAACCGCTGCATCGGCTGCCAGACGTGCACGATGGCCTGCAAGAGCACCTGGACTTTTGCCAAGGGCCAGGAGCACATGTGGTGGACCAACGTCGAGACCAAGCCCTATGGCGGCTACCCCCAGCACTGGGACGTGAAGATTCTCGATAAGCTCGAGAATGCGAATCCCCAGGGGCAGCGTTGGAGCGGCCAGCCCAACGGAGACACCCAGAAGCCCTACGGCCAGTTCGACGGCAAGACCGTCTTTGAAGTGCCGCAGGCCGTTGCCCGCGGCGCCCAACCGAACCAGGTACTCGGTTATCTGCCCACGGATGAAGAATGGCGGTTCCCCAACATTCACGAGGACGTGCCGCCCAGCGGTCCATCCAAGCCGATGGACTTCGGTCGCGGCGAGTCGCAGGACGAAAACAAGAAGCATCAGGCGTGGTTCTATTACCTCGCTCGGCTGTGCAACCACTGCTCGTATCCAGCCTGCCTCGCCGCCTGTCCGCGCACGGCGATCTACAAGCGGCCCGAGGACGGTATCGTGCTGATCGACCAGCAGGAGTGCCGCGGCTATCGCAAATGCGTCGAGGCTTGCCCCTACAAGAAATCGCTCTATCGCGGCACCACGCGGACCAGTGAGAAGTGCATCGCCTGCTATCCGCGGGTTGAGGGACTTGATCCCGAGGCCGAAGGTACACCGATGGAAACCCGCTGCATGGCCGCCTGCATCGGGCAGGTACGCATGCAGGGTTTGGTCAAGGTCAATCCGGACACGACCTGGGTGGAGGACCGTCAAAACCCGCTCTACTACCTCGTGCATGTCGCCAAGGTGGCGTTGCCGCTGTATCCGCAGTTTGGCACTGAACCGAATGGCTATTACATCCCTCCGCGGTGGGTGCCGTTGCCGTATTTGCAACAGATGTTTGGTCCGGGCGTCGAGCATGCCGTCGAACGCTACCGCTATCCCGATCGTGAATTGTTGGCGGTGCTGCAGCTTTTCCGCCGCTCCAACCAGATCATTGCGCGGTACGAAATCGAGCCCGGCGCGAAGGTCTACGAGACCACGCGCAACGAACGCACCTTTGAGATGTTCAACGACACGGTCATCGCCTTCAACCGCAAGGGCCGGGAGATTTTCCGCACCCAGGTCGAAGAGCCGGTTTACGTGCGCCCGGCGGCGCACGCCAACACCATCTGAAGTGCGGAGGAGTCATGCTCGTCACTACCGACACTGACGCTGTTGCACTGGCTGAAGCGCGGGCCGCCGCCTATGCACTGCTAGCTCATGGGTTTCAATACCCGGACGCAGAATGGTACGACCTGCTCTGCCAGGCTGGGCGCTGGCAGGTGTGGCCGGAGGCACTCGAGCAGGCGCGTCCGGGTATCGCATCACTGGCTGCCGAGGTACAACGGGCGATTACCGAACAGGTCGCGGCCCGCTCCTTCGCCCGCGATGAACGTGCGTTGAGCAGGTTCCAGGTGGCCTTCGATGCGCTCTTCGGCCATGCCGTCGCGGGCAAGTGCGCCGCCTACGAGACCGAATACGGTGACAGCGAGATCAACCAACGGTCCGCGCAGCTCGCCGACCTCGCCGGGTTTTACCAGGCATTCGGATTGGAACCCGCCAGCCGGGACGGTGACCGGCCCGATTTCGTCTCCGTCGAGTGCGAGTTCATGAGCGTCCTGTGCGCCAAGGAGGCGCACGGACGGCTGACCGGCAACGCGGAGTGGATTCAGTGTTGCACGGATGCGCAGCGTGCCTTTCTGCAAGATCATCTCGCGCGCTGGTTGCCAGCCTTTGCCCATCGCGTCAGCGAGGCCGGTGTGGATCCGTTCTACAGCGCGCTCAGTCGGCTGGGCGGTGAGCTGCTGGCGCTGGAGTGCGAGCAATTCGGGCTGCCATTCGGGCCGCGCTGGCTGGCGCTGCGCCCACCCGACCCGGAAGGCGAAACGACGATCAGTTGCCTGGACGCCACCGATTGCGGACCCGGCAGCGTCGGGTGTGCGCCGGCGCCGAGTGGCGAACGCCTCACGCCGCTCAACGTCGACATCGGAGGGGCCTGAGCAGATGCTCCGCTGCGAGTACCATCCCGGCTTGGTTGAGCAGACGACCTTTCTTGCGGCGCGCCGCGACCCGGCCGCCGAGCGCGCCCTCCGCGCCGAACTCGAGGGGGCTTACGGCATCGGTGATCCGGACCTGCGCGACGAACAGTTCGCGCGTATCCACGGACGGTGGTTCGTCGACCTGCAGCTCGAACGCCACCTGGATGTCCTGATTGCGGAGCAGCCCCTCATCGGGCGGCGCGTGGACCGCTGCCATGTCCGCGAGGCCGCCGGCCGCCGGCGCGAGAACGTCGAGCTCTTTGTGCGAACGCAACGCACGCAGCGCGTTCCCAGCCAGCCCGCGGACACAGACGGGGATGCCGGCGTCGAACGCACGTTGATCATCGACGTTTGCCCGGAAACTCTGCTGGACCAAGGCAGGATGGGCAGGTGGCTGCGGCGCGAGCTGCTCAAGGTGGCGGACATGCTGGACGCTGCGTTTGGGTATTCTCCGAGTTTGCCGGCGGTGCATCACGCGCGGCAGAACCTGATTCGAGATCGCTACCGTGTGCTCTGGGATGCCTACGTGGAAGCCCGGCTGAGGCGTACGCACCCGGACACCGCCAGTCCGTCTGCGGGCCTGCGCGAGCGCTTCGAACGTGCTTTTGCCCATGGTGGTTCGCTTTCTTCCGCGGCCAGCCTCGACCTGTTGCTGCAGCTGACGGCGACGACGCATCCCCGTCTCCTTGAGTGGGCATTGCAGCCAGAGACTTTGCCCGGGTGGCAAGCGACGGCAAGTGATCCTGCACATCCTCCGGGAGAACTTTGCCCGCTCTGCAGCTTCCCTACCTACGACTGGTACGACTTTGGTAATGACAGGGACAGGTGTCTGCAATTCGCGATCTCGCAGGCCCAACCGGCTTGGCATCACGATTTGGGCGCCTGTCGGCAGTGCGTCGAGACCTACGCAGGAATGGTCGAACGGGCTCCGACGGCTTAGTCACGCTTCACGGAACAGAGCGAGGGGAAAGATGATGTTTCACTGCCCACAAAGAATCGAATTATGCCGTGTCAGGATGCGGCTGATGGGTTTGTTGCTGCTGATACCGAGTATCGTAAATGGCCAGGCACTGCCGATGACGCTCGATGATTTTCATTTATCGGGCACGCAGATCGGCGATGTTTCGGACGGCGCCATTTCGACGTCGAGCAACTGCGCAGGGTGTCATGGTTACTTCGACACGGTCAATGAGCCATACGCGACCTGGACGGGCAGCCTGATGGCCCAGGCGGGTCGCGACCCTCTGTTCTATGCCCAGATGACGCTGGCGAATCAAGACGCTGCCAACGCCGGATATTTCTGCATGCGTTGCCACGTGCCCATGTCGTTCGTGACTGGGCACGCCAACGATGCGAGCGGCAATTCGCTCGACGACATGGATCGTGACGGTGTGACGTGTCATTTCTGCCACAGCATGGTTGATCCCGTCTACAAGCCGGGTATCAGCCCCGTGCAGGACGTACCCGTGCTCAACGCACTGGCCGCGGTGCCTCAGTTCTATGGCAACTCGATGTTCGTGCTCGATCCCAGCGGCCTGCGTCGTGGACCATACACCAACGCGACGCCACCCCACACGTTTGTGGCCTCGCCGTTTCATCGTACGGGCGACCTGTGCGGTACGTGCCACGACGTCGGCAATGTTGCTGTCTCGCGTCAACCGAACGGGACGTACCGTTACAACAATCTCAACCAGGCAACTCCAAATGAGGATCTGGCCGAGCAGTTTCCACTGGAGCGAACCTACACCGAGTGGAAGCTCAGCGCATTCGCCAACGGCGGAGTGGACATGGGCGGCCGGTTCGGCGGCACCGGACCCACGGTGGTCAGCACGTGCCAGGACTGCCACATGCCCAAGGCCACCGCACAAGGATGCTTTTTCGGCCCGACGCGAAATGACCTGGCGAGGCACGATTTTGCAGGGGCATCCGCCTGGGTGCTGGAAATCATCGGCCTTCACTTTGCGGAGGATCCGGGCGTAGACCTCAATGCGCTACAGGCCGCACGCGCCAAGGCGATCTCCATGGTGCAGCGCGCCGCTTCCCTCCAACTGGTGCAATCGTGCGGGTCGATACGTGCACGCGTCATCAACGAGAGTGGGCACAAGATTCCGACGGGCCATATCGAAGGTCGCCGGATCTGGGTGAATGTGAAGTTCCTGGGTGCGAACGACGTACTCTTGCGCGAGTATGGGCACTACGACACAGTCACTGCGGAACTCGACGAGGCTTCAACCACCGTCTACGAAATGCGCGTCGGTTTGAGCCAATACGCTGCGGGGGTGACCGGTTACCCGGCGGGCGCGACCACGCACATGGCACTGGCGGACACGATCGTCAAGGACACGCGGATTCCTCCACGGGGCTTCGACAACGCCACGTACAGTGCCGCGGGCGCTCCGGCTGTGGGTATTGACTATGCCGATGGACAGTATTGGGATGACACGTACTTCTGGGCGCCGGACCATACGACGAAGGTTGTCGTTTCCGTAGCCTACCAGACGGTCACAAAGCACTACATTGAAGCGCTGCGCGACGGAAACGTCACCGACAACTGGGGGCAGGTACTCTATCAGCTGTGGTTGGACACCAACAGGTGTGCGCCCATTGAAATCGTCAGTGGTGAGTTATTACTCACCCCATTCGTTCGCGGCGATGCCAATGCCGACGGCATGGTCAACCTCACCGATCACAGTCACTTGCTCAATTGCCTGACAGGTCCTGCGGACTCGGCGCCAGACGCTTGCGCCTGCATGGACTTTGACGGCGACGGGCACGTGGACATGCGCGACGTCATGGGCTTCCAATCGGCGCTTGGCGACCAGTGATTTCCACGGCGCGGGGTTGAGAATGCCAGCGGGAGATCGTTGTGACTCCAATGGTCCGGCAAGAGCCATCTCGGGTAAGCAGGCCGGACTTGGCACGGCGCCGTGCGCGCTACAGCCGGTGGCGGGCTGGCACGTTGATCCTGGTCCATGTCCTCATGTCGGCACACATCATCCACTGGCTTGCCTGTGGCAAAACGCTGGCGCCCCTGGAATTCAACGAGGTGATGCACACGTTGGAGCTCGGAATCGTCACCGCCGGCTTTCTGTTCATGAGTACGGCAATGCTTGCCACGCTCCTGTTCGGGCGATTCTTCTGCTCCTGGGGCTGCCACATTCTCGCACTGCAGGACCTCTGTGCCTGGCTGCTGGCCAGGGTCGGCATCCGCCCCAAGGCTATCCGCAGCCGCGTGTTGCTCTGGGTACCGGTTGTCGCGGCGGGTTACATGTTCGTCTGGCCGCAGGTCGTGCGTCTGTGGGCAGGCCGCGAAGTTCCACTCCTGCACGTCCGCACCGACCGGGCAGGTTGGGCCTCTTTCATGACGGAGAACTTCTGGCGCAACCTGCCCAGTCCTGGAATTGCATTGTTGACGTTTGGAATCGTCGGATTCTTGATCGTGTTCGTACTGGGATCGCGCAGCTTCTGTGCGTACGGGTGTCCTTACGGGGCTGTCTTCGGTCTGCTCGATCGGTTTGCGCCCGGCCGCATTCGCCTCAAGCCAGGGCAATCATGCGAGCAATGTGGCATTTGCACCGCCGGTTGCCAATCGCATGTTCGCGTGCATGAAGAGATTGCCCGATATGGCATGATCGTCGATTCGGCTTGCGAGAAGGACCTCGACTGCATTGCCGTCTGCCCGAGCCAGTCGCTTCACTATGGCTTTGGCCCACCCGCGATTCTCGGGGCCGTTCGTGCCGAGGTCGCGGTCCGCAAGACGTACGACTTCGAATGGTACGAGGAGTGCGTGCTACTCTTGGCATTCCTGGCGTGCGTTTTAGTCTTTCGCGGCCTTTATGATCGTATTCCATTCTTCCTGAGCATCGGGCTCGGCGCCATTATTGCCTATTGTATTGTTACGCTGCTGCAGTTGCTCGCCCGGACCGATGTCTCCTGGACGCGGCGCAAGCTGAAGTTCGGCGGCCGCTGGACCGCGCTTGGATCCGCCTACTTTGTCGGCATGATGGCGCTTCTGGTGCTTGTGGTCCATAGCGGCCTGGTCCACTTCCACAGTTCGCGTGGGCGGCGGCTCGCTGAGCAAATCGGGGTTCAGGTGGCTGCGGAGCCAGAGCTCGTCAATCGAGCGCTGGGTGACTTGACGTTTTCTTGGCGATGGGGGCTTGTTGGGGTCGATCGCGACGACCTTATTCTCGCCGACCTTTACCGACGACAATCGCGCCTCGACGAGGCCGCGGGCGCGCTCCGCCGGGTATTGGGCCGCAATGAAACCCATGTCGAGGCGAGATTGGCGCTGGGTCAATTGGCAGAGCATTCGGGAAGGCTTGAAGAAGCACTTACGCAGTATCAAGTCGCGGTGGCAACGGTGCCCTCGTCGCATCATGCGCGGTATCGCCTGGCTGGCGCCCTGTTCAGCGCTGGCCAACCCGATGAGGCCGCCGTGCAGCTGCAGGAGTGCATCAGACTCGATCCAGCCTTCGCCTCGGCCCACTACGATCTGGGGGCGCTGCTCGTGGAGCGTGGCGATACCGTTGGTGGCATCGCGCACCTGCGGCGCGCTGTCGAGCTCGAGCCGGCGAACGCCGACGCCCATTACAACCTGTCTGTGGCGCTGGCGATGACGGGCGCGCTGACCGAAGCCGAGCGCGAAATCGAGCATGCTGCCGCACTGAGGCCAGGGGACCTGCAAACGCAGGCGTTTCGACGGTACTTGCGTGAGCTGCGTGACGATCGCGCTCTGCCGAAGACGCCGAGCGAATGAGTTCACAGGAGGACATGAGCTTGGACCAGCCGAGTGCCGACAGACCGACCAGAGTGCTTCGCGACGAGCATCAGTTGATTCTGCGCGTGCTTGCAGTGCTCAAGCACTTGGTTGAGCGCGCACGGCAGGGGGAGGAGTTCCAAACCGCCGCCTTTGGCCAATGTGTTGAGTTTTTCCACTTATTCGCGGACGCCTGTCACCACGCCAAGGAAGAGGACTTGTTGTTTCCGGTGCTTGAATCGTGCGGAATGGCTAGAGACGGCGGTCCAATTGGGGTTATGCTGCACGAGCACGGGATCGCCAGAGAGCTTACGCGCCAGATGGGCAGTGCGCTGGAATCGGTTGCGAACGGGGATGCCACAGGAAGCGCCGCATTCTGTACGATCGCCGAGCACTACATCAGCCTCCTCACCCAACACATTTACAAGGAGGACAACTTCCTTTTTGCCATGGGCGACCTGGTCATGCGCGAAGCAGACCAGCAGCATCTCTGCGCGCAGTTTTGCGAAATGGGCTGCCGGAGCTTTGGCGGGAAGAGACGCGAGGAACTTACCCAGCTGGCTGACGCACTTGCCGCGGAGTGGGCGGATGATCGCTAGAAGAAATATCCATCCATTGTCCGATAGCAACTCAGCAATGTCGCACGGGCATGCCGGGGCGGCCACCGTGGTACTGCGCGACGCCTTCGGCCGCACGA
>ERZ795053.922-NODE-922-length-37546-cov-78.110213_pt1 | contig 37546 bp, 37 predicted proteins | sample MGYA00375137_ERZ795053 | MGnify/ENA primary metagenome ERZ795053 (study PRJEB30182, sample SAMN05720284) | activated sludge metagenome | isolation source: Anaerobic digester | place: Hong Kong | collected 2014-12-17 ... | reverse complement strand
TGACAGCGCTCGTGGTCGCCCTGGCCTCCTCGGTGCTCATGGTCGTCACCACACCGGCTCGCGCCGCCGACGGAGAGACCGAGCTCGGCGCAACGCAGCTGGCGGCCCAGACCTATCCCGGGGTCCAGCTCATCCAGGCGGACTTCACGTCCACCATCTCGGTGCCGCAAGCGATCATCGACGAGGCCGCCGTCAACGAGCTCTACACGCGCCTGGTCGTCCAGGCGGCCACCGGCGCGATCGGCACTGCCGAGTCCCAGATCATCGACGCCTTTGTCGCAGAGTTGGCCAAGGATCCCTTCCGCTACGTCACGCCGGCCGACGCCCGGACGACGGTCGAGGTGGGACTGAGCGGCTTCGGCACCGGTTTCGTGGTCAATGCCGAGGGCTACCTCGTCACGGCAGCGCATGTCATCGCTCCGGACCCGGATGAGCTGAAGGTGGAGTTCGCCCGCGCCGGTTTGCGTGACCTCATCGCCAACGATCTCGACGAGGTCCAGGCGTCAGGCGTTGCCTACAGCCCGGCCAATCTCGACACCTTGGCCCAGGCCTTCCAGGACTGGTACGTCCGCTACCTCGAGGTGGGCGAGGTGAGCACGACGGTGAGCGCCCAGATCGGCGTCGCGACGGCGGGCGTCGACAAGACCCAGCGGGGACAGCCGGCGGAGATCATCAAGGTCGGCGCTCCCTACCCGGGCAAGGATGTCGCCGTCCTCAAGCTGGACGGTGCGGCCCACCTGCCGACCCTCCCGCTCGGCGACGATGCCGACGTCCCGGAGGGCTCGACCCTGCACGTGACCGGTTACCCCGCGGCCTCCACCTTCTCCTCGGGCATGTCAGCCGACTCCCAGGTCCAGCCGACCATCACCGAAGGCCCGCTGACGGCCATCAAGAAGACCGAGACCGGGATGCCGGTGTTCCAGACCCAGGCACCGGCCAGCCCGGGCAACTCCGGCGGACCAGTGCTCGATGACGCGGGCAATGTCGTGGGCATCCTGGTGGCGTCGGCCGTCGCCGACGACGGCACGGCACTGGAGGGTCAGGAGTTCGTCATCCCGATCAGTGTCGTGCGGCAGATGCTCAACGAGACCAACGTCAAGCCGGGTGAGAGCGCCACCACCCAGGCCTACAACGTGGCGCTGGGGGCCTACTTCGACAAGTACTACAAGCGGGCCATGCCGGAGTTCCAGCGGGTCCAGGCGCTGTACCCGGAGCACCCCTACGTGGCGGAATACATCACCAGGACGCAGCAGGCGATCGACGCCGGCAAGGACGAGACCCCGAACTCCCTGCTGCTCTGGGTCGCTCTCGCCGGGGGCGTCCTCATGGTCCTCGCGGTGGGCGGGGTGGGCGGTTTCCTGCTCCTGCGCAAGCGCGGCAAGGGCCCGGCGCCCGTCGCTGGCACGGCGCCACAGGGTGGCCCCTGGCCCGGCTACCCGGGACCGCAGGGTCACCAGGGAATCCCGGGACACCAGGAAATCCCGGGTCAGCAGGGGTATGCCGGGCAGCCCGGCTTCCCCGGCCAGCAGTCCCCTCCGGGCCAGCCGCCGCAGCACGCGCATCAGCAACCGGCCCCCGCCGGCCCGATGGGTCAGCCCGCTTGGCCTGCCCAGCCGCAGCAGCCGGCCAGCCACCCGCCGCAGCCACCGGTGACCCAGCCGCTGCAACCGCCGCTCCCATCGGACCCCCTACCACCGCCTCCCTGGCACGCGCCGGGGTCGGCTCCTGGTCAGCAGCCACCCCCCGGTTCGCCGCCGCCCGTCCCCTGACGGTCCTCCCTCCGGCCCCAGAGCGCTTCCGGCGCCCTGGGGCCGGAGCGACTTGGTGCGCGCCACGCCCGCGTCGTACGGTCGAGCGGTGACCTCGACCCCCTGCCGAGCCTTCGTGATCGGGCTGGCTGCCTTGGCGGCGCTCACCGCGTGCACCTCCGCTCCCTCCCCCAGCACCCCGGGCGCCTCGGTCACGGCTGAGCCCACGGCGTCGTCATCGCCCTCGCCATCGGTGACGCGGTCGGCTGCCTCCTGCGTCGACACTGCGTATGCCGCGCTCTCACCCGAGCAACGCGCCGGCCAGTTGGTCATGGTCGCGCTCCAGGCCGGATCATCGTCGGCGAGCCTCAAACCCACGATCGAGGGCTCCCACGTGGGGAACATGCTCTACCTCGGCGGCTGGACGAGTGGCAAGGCTGACGTCACGGCGACCTCTGGTCTGCTGCAGCAGATGGCGACCCCCGACGCGACCGGCGGTATCGGGTTGCTCGTCGCGGCGGACCAAGAGGGGGGCGTCGTCCAACAACTCAAGGGCGACTTCACCGGCATACCATCGGCCCTCACCCAGGGCACCTGGGACCCGGCGCACCTGCGAAGCAGCGCCAAGGGATGGGGCGCCGAACTCAAGGCGGCCGGCGTCAACCTCAACCTCTCGCCCGTCGCGGACGTCGTGCCGACCGAGATCGGGAAGGCGAACGGCCCGATCGGACGGTGGGACCGCCAGTTCGGGTCCGATCCCGCCGCCGTCGGTCGATCGGTGACCGCGTTCACCCAGGGCATGGCCGATGCGGGAGTGCAGACCTCGGTGAAGCACTTCCCCGGGATCGGGCGGATCCGGGGCAACACCGACTTCGCCAGCGAGGGTGTCGACGACCCCGTGATGACTGCGACCGACGCCTATCTGCAGCCCTTCGTCGACGGCTGGACGGCCGGCGCCGGTCTGGTCATGATGAGTTCGGCGCGCTACCCGCAACTCGACGCCGACAACCCGGCGATGTTCTCGCCGGCGATCATCGACGGGATGCTGCGTCAACAACTCGGTTTCCGCGGCGTCGTCATCACCGATGACATCAATGCCGAGGCGGTCAAGGCCGTGCCGCTGGCCGATCGGGCGACCCGCTTCCTCGGCTCCGGCGGCGACATCCTGCTCACGGGCAACACCCCGACGGCGCCGCAGATCGTTGCGGCGATCTCCTCGACGGCCCTGTCGGATCCGACCTTCGGGGCCAAGGTCGAGACCTCGGTGAAACGGGTGCTCACTCTCAAGGCATCGATGGGTCTGGTGCCCGGCTGCTCCGCGGCCTGACCCGGCACCCCCACCCAAAGGCAACTTCTGCGTCACGCAGAAATTGCCTCGCCGAACCGCAATAACCGCGCGCAAGAGCGACTTCCGCGTCACGCAGAAGTTGGGGTTCAGGCGCGGACGAGGGTGACGGGCATCGAGGAGTCGGCGGGCAGGTCGAGGCGCGAGGCCTCGCGCCCCTTGAGCATCATCTGCGCCCCGAGCGCGGCGACCATGGCGCCGTTGTCGGTGCACAGGCCCGGCCTCGGCACGCGGAGCTGGATTCCCGCCCTGTCGCATCGCTCCCGGGCCATCGCGCGCAGCCGCGAGTTGGCCGCGACACCTCCACCGATCTGCAGGTGGTCCGCACCATGCTCCCGACAGGCGTCGATCGCCTTGCGCGTCAGGACGTCGGTCACCGCCTCCTGAAAACTCGCCGCCACGTCCGCGACCGGTATGCCGCGGCCGGCCTCCCGCTCCGCCGTGACCCACCGCGTGACGGCAGTTTTCAACCCCGAGAACGAGAAGTCGAAACGGTGCCGCTCCATGTCCCGGCCAGCCGTCAGCCCGCGCGGGAAGTCGATGGTGATCTGCCCGTCTCGGGCCGCCCGGTCGATGTGCGGTCCACCGGGGAACGGCAGGCCGAGGACACGGGCAACCTTGTCGAAGGCCTCCCCGGCCGCGTCGTCGATCGTGGACCCCAGTGGACGCACATCTGAGGTCACGTCGGGCACGAGAAGCAGGGAAGAGTGCCCACCCGAGACGAGCAGCGCCATCGTCGGCTCCGGCAAGGGCCCGTGTTCGACGATGTCGACGGCCACGTGGGAGGCGAGGTGGTTGACCCCGTAGAGCGGCAGTCCGAGCGAGAGGGCGAGGGCCTTGGCCGAGGCGACACCGACCATCAGGGCACCGGCGAGCCCCGGGCCGGACGTGACCGCGATGCCGTCGAGGTCGGTCAGGGCGACACCCGCTGTCTCGCACGCCCGCTGGATCGTCGGCACCATGGCCTCGAGGTGGGCGCGACTGGCCACCTCTGGCACGACGCCTCCGAATCGGGCGTGCTCCTCGACACTGCTCGCAATGGCGTCGACGAGCAGGGTTGTCCCCCGCACGATTCCGATGCCGGTCTCGTCGCACGAGGTCTCGATGCCCAGGACGAGCGGCTCATCGCTCACTCCCCCTCACCCCCTCCGGCGTTGTTCCCGAATGCCTCGGTTGTTCCGCGCTCGGCGGGCCCGGTCAGCAGCGTCTTTCCCAGGATCAACGCGTCGACATCGCCCGGCTGGTAGTACCTGCGCCGCACGTGAAGTTGCCGCCAACCCGCCCGCTCGTAGAGCGCCAGCGCCGGCGCATTGTCGGCCCGCACCTCGAGCAGGGCCCCGGTGGCCCCCCGCCGGCCGGCAGCATCTTGCAGGGCATCCAGCATGGCGGCACCGTGGCCTCGACCCTGGGCCTCGCGCACGACCGCGACGGTCATGATGTCGGCGCTCTCGCCCCCGTGGTCGACCCCGCCGTAGGCGAGCAGGGCGCCGTCCTGCTCCAGGACGAGGTATTCACGACGAGGGCGCTCGGCGAGTTCGGCCCACCAGGTCGTCGCCGGCCAGGCGTCGTCGGCGAAGAGGGTGGCGTCAAACTCCACGAGCGCGTCGATGTCCGCCGAGGTCACCTCGCGCACCGTCACCGCGCTCATCGGGCAGCCCGCTCGGCGGTCGTCAGGGCATCCGGACGGCGCAGGTAGAGGGCCTCGACCGGCATGGCCTCCCCCGCCGCGAGTCGCCGGGCGACGACCTCGACGAGCACACCAGCATCGACATCGAGCACGGCCTGGTCGCCATCGCGGAAGAGGTCCGGGAAGAGCACGGGACCACGGCCCACCGTCGGCAGCGCCCGCACCTCCTCGGGCAGGTCAGCAGGCCGGTCGACAGCGGGACCGACGAGCCGGGCGACGGAGCCGGCCCCCACGGCATACCGGGCCCAGTAGACCTCCTTGCGGCGGGCATCGGTGGCGACCAACAGTTCCCCCTCAGGGCGTCCGGCTTGGACGGCGAGCACGTCGAGCGAGCACACCCCATGGACGGGTATGCCGAGTGTATGGCCCATCGTCACCGCGGTCACCAGGCCGACGCGCAGCCCGGTGAAGGGTCCCGGCCCATTGCCGACCGCGATCGCGTCGAGGTCGCGCGGCACCAGACCGTTGTCCCGCAACAGTTCCACGATGAGCGGAGCCAAGTGCTCGGAGTGTCCACGCGCGTCAATCCGCTGAGCCGAGGCGAGGGTCTCACCGTCACGACCCAGCCCCACGCCAATGGCCGAGGTCGAGGTGTCGATACCGAGGATCACCACCGGACTCCCTCCCATCGTCGGCCATGGGCGGCGATCCGTGCCGTCCGCTCCTCGGTCGCCGGATCCACGATCAAGGTCACTTCGAGCACGTCCTCGCTCAGTGACTCAGCGACACCGTGGCCCCATTCGACAACCGTCACCGACTCCTCGAGGGATGCGTCGAGGTCGAGGGCGTCGAGCTCGGTGAGGCCGCCCAGGCGATAGGCATCGACGTGCACCAAGGGTGGGCCGTCGACCACGGACGGGTGGACGCGCGCGATGACGAAGGTCGGCGACGTGATCGGGCCACGCACCCCGAGACCGGCCCCGATGCCGCGCGTGAGGGCGGTCTTTCCCGCGCCGAGGTCACCGGTGAGGATGACGAGGTCTCCGGCGCGTAGGTTCGTCGCCAGGGCACGGCCAAAGGCCTCGGTGTCCTCGACGGTCGGCAGTGCGGGTCCCGATCCGGTCACGCTCACCGGACGCGCTCCTTGGCCCGCTCCACCTGCCGCCGACGGGCAATATCGGTGATCCGCCGACGCACGCGAGGCTTGCGCTCGACCGCGACGTTCTCGTGCCGAGCCATCTGCCCGCGCTCGATGGCCATCCGGATCTGCTGGGTCACCAGTTCGGGATGCTCGAGCATGATCAGGTGGCCCGCGTCCTCGACCACGACGTGCTCCGCTCCGGGGATGAGGTCGACGATGGTCTCGCTGTGGGAGGGAGGTGTGAGCAGGTCGCCCATGCCGTTGATGACGACGACCTCGGTGCCGCGGAAGGCGGTCAGACTCTCCCGCTCGTCCATCGACTCGATGGCCGGCACGAAGTCACCCATCGCATCGAAACTCGTCCCGAAGATCATGTCGGCGGCGAAGCGCACCAAGGCATCACTGACCGGCGAGTCGAAGGAGTAGCGATCCACCAGGGCGTCCTCGATCGGGCGCCCCACCCGTCGCACCCGCGTGACCAGATCGGTGATCCGGTCGAGCCGGTGCAACACGCCCGGGCCCACCCGCCCGAGCAGGGTGCCGATGAACGGGCTCATGCCCAGGTTGGTGAGGCCGCCGCCGCCAGCGCTCGTCGCGACGAAGCCGACCGCGAGGACCCGATCTCGGATGACGTCCGGGTGGTCGCCCCCGAAGGACATGACCGTCATCCCACCCATCGAGTGACCGACCAGGACCAGATCGCCTTCGGGAACGACAGCGGCCAGCACGTCGTGCAGGTCACGCCCCAACTGCGTAATCGAGACGTGCTCGTCATCGGAGCGACCGGACCGGCCGTGACTGCGCTGGTCCCAGCTGACGACGCGATACCCAGCGGCGGACAGGGCACGGCGTTGGAAGACCCACGAGGTGCAGTTCAGCGTGAAGCCGTGGCAGAAGACCACGGTCGGACGCCCCCGCGAAGCGTGGGATTCGGCAGGCAACACATCACTGGCCGCCTCGTCGATCTCGACGTGGAGAGCCAATCCGTCGCTGGTCACCACCGTGAGGGTCTGGTCCGGGGTGTGGGCGAAACCGTGCTCGGGGTCGAGTCCGCGGACCGACCGGCGCGCGCGTGCTGATCGCTCGACCGCTGCGCCCGCGACGGCGGCACCCGCTGCCACTGCGCCCGCAGCGACGGCCCCGGCGATGCGTCCACGCCTCGCCATCAGGCCTCCCCCACCACGACGCGCGGGAGTCGGGGCCCCATGCGCGTGACGATCTCGTAGTTGATCGTCCCGGCAGCCACGGCCCAGTCCTGCGCCGTCGGCTCGCCCGCGACGCCGACACCGAGGAGCGTCACGACATCCCCCTCGGCTCCGTCGAAGTCGGGACCGAGATCGACGACGAACTGGTCCATGCAGACCCGCCCGGCCACGGTGAGCGTGCGCTCGCCCACACGCACCGGCCCCGCCGAACTCGCCGAGCGAGGCACGCCGTCGGCATACCCCACCGGGACGATGCCCAGGACGGTGTCGCGATCGGTGACGTACTGGTGCGCATACGACACGCCCTGACCGGCCCGCGCCCGCTTGACCGTGGTCAGACGCGCCCGCACCCGCATCGCCTCCCGCAGGCCGAAGTCCTCCGGGCGTCCCAGGTCCGGCACCGGCGACAACCCATAGATCGCGAGCCCGGGTCGGACCATGTCGAAGTGGGCGCTGGGGTTGGTCAGGGTCGCGGCCGAGTTGGCCAGGTGGGCCACCCCGGTGGGTATGCCGCGGGCCTCCATCAGGCGCAGCACCTCACCGAAGCGCTCCTGCTGGGCCCGCACGGTCGGGTGGTCGGGTGCGTCGGCGAAGGCGAAGTGGGACCAGGTGCCACCCATGGTGAGGGCGCCTTCGGCGAGCAGTGGCGCCAGGTCGTCGAGAACGGCATCGAGATCCTCGAGCACGCCCCCGCGGCCCAGCCCGGTGTCGACCTTGAGGTGCACAGTGGCCGCCCGACCCACCGCCCGCGCCGCTCGGGCAACACTCGCCAGGTGGGCGCGCGCGCCGATGCCAAGGGTGATGTCGCGTCGGATCGCCGTGGCGAGATCGGCCTCGGGCGGGTAGATCCAGGAGAGCAGTGGGGCATCGATCCCGCTGTCGCGCAACTCGATGGCCTCGCTCAGTTGCGCCACGCCGAGCCACTGCGCGCCACCGGCGAGCGCTGCCCGCGCCGCGACATCAACGCCATGACCGTAGGCGTCGGCCTTGACCACGGCCATGAGCTGAGCAGAGGAGGAGCGGCGGCGCAGCTCGCGGACGTTGGTCGCGATCGCCGCAACGTCGATCTCGACCCACGCGGACGCCCCTCGTGGTGGCTGGGTCAGCAGTGCAGGTCGCTGCGGACCCGGGTGGTGGCTCTCTGTCGTCATGGCGGCCCCAGTCTAGGGCGGCTCGCGAAGGCGGGTCGGGCAGCGGGTCGGCAGCGAGCGGTCCTTGAGTGTCGGGTTGAGGGGGTCCGGACCCCCTCAACCCGACACTCACGTGACGGACCGGTGCTCACGCAAGGGCGATCGCGGCGCCCACCGCGCCGAGCGGACCCACCGGCACGACGATGGATGACGGGATGTCGCTCAACCCCGGCAGCCCCAGGGCACCTGCCAGTCCATAGGCGACCCCGAGGGGGACGCCGAGGACGGTGCCGACACCGGCCAGCAGCAGCCCTTCCAGGGCGAGCATCCCCTTGACCTGTCCCCGGGTGACTCCGAGCGCGCGGAGCAGCGCCGACTCCCGGCGACGCTCGTGGACGGACAGGGCCAGGGTGTCGCCGACCCCGACGAGGGCGATGAGCACCGACATCGCCAGCAGGCCGGCGACGAGGGCGGTGATGATCTGGTGGACCTTTTCGCGCTGTGGCGCCGATCGCCCCACGGTGGCGTGCGCGCCGCGCGCGCGCCGCCGCCAGGGCCGAGACCTTGCCGAGGGTCGCGGTGAGGTCGGCGCCGTCGGTGAGCCGCAGGAGCAGCGTGTCCTTGCGGGCCTCACCGCCGAGGGCGGAGCTGTCGCCCGAGGTCATCGTGTAGGCGAAGCCCAGACGCTTGTCGACGGCCACCGTCAGCGACCGTGTTCCGCGGGGACCGATCACGTCCACGCGCACGCCGTCCGTCAACCCTTGCGGGGGCTGTGCCTCGCCGGGCACCAGGACACCGGGTCGGAGGGTGGAGAGCACCTCGTCGTTGCGCATCACCGCGCGTGCGGACTCCGGGACACCTATGACCTCCACGTCCGCCACCCCCGTGACGGCCAGCGTCGCGCCGGTAAGGGTGGCGGAACGGCTGCCCCGGCAGCCGGTGCACTCGTGAGCGCCACCGTCCCTCACGGGGAATGAGCGCGGTCGGTCGTCACGCCTGCACCCCAGGTGGACCGTCGGAACGCGGCATCAGACCACGGTCGGACGTCCCCGGTTCAACAGGTCGGCAATGGTCGATGGGAGGGCCTGGGCGACGCGCCGGGCACGCAGGGGGCCACCGCCCGAGGCGTCGTCGGCGGCCACCGAGTGGACCAGCGACCCGAGGGCAGCCGCCACCGGTCCGTCCAGCCCCTGCGCGAGCAGCACCCCGATGACACCAGCGAGCACGTCACCGGCGCCGGCGGTCGCCAGCCAGGCCGGGCCGTCGGCCTGGCTCCGCACCGGGCCCTCCGGACCGACAACGATCGTGGTCGACCCCTTGAGCAGCACCGTGGCGCCGGTCAGCTCCGCCAGGCGCCTCGCCGCAGAGGCCGGGTCTGCAGAAACCTCACTATTGGTGACTTCTTGTGAGGTGAGGCGGGTGAGGAGGCGAGCGCACTCGCCGGCGTGCGGGGTGAGCACGGTGGTCCGACCCGCACGCCGCAGGGCCACGCTGTCGTCCACCAGGTCGAGGGCACCGGCGTCGAGCACGACGGGCTCCGGCGCATCGAGTACGTCGACCACGGCCTGCCGCTGGGCCCGCCCAGCCTCCGTCCCCTCGTCAGGGTCCACTCCCGGACCGGCGACCCACGCCTGCACCTGCCCGGCGCCGATCACGGCCTCGGGCACGGCCTGCCGGACCAGACCGGTCGGGGTCGCCGGACCGATGTAGCGCACCATGCCGATGCCCGCCTCGACCGCCGAGGTGACGGCGAGAACTGCTGCCCCGGCATACCGCTCACTGCCGGCGACGACACCGAGGACGCCCCGCGAGTACTTGTCATCTGCGGCCGTCGGCACCGGCCACAGGTCGGCGACGTCGTCGCGCGTCAGCCGCCGCACGCTCGGCTCAGCGCTGGGCAGGAGTCCGATGTCGACGAACGTCAGCGTCCCGGCCGCCGCTTCCGTCGGCGGCAGCAGGTGGGCCGGCTTGGCGACCGAAAAGGTCACCGTCTCGTCGGCGAAGACGCCGTCTGCGCTCAGCGCGCCGCCGTTGGGGTCCTGTCCCGAGGGCACGTCCACCGCGATGACGTATGCCGTGTCGGGCACCGCCGCAACCCAGGTCGCCCCCCAGCGCGGCAGTCCACCGCGACCACCGATGCCGAGGATCCCATCGAGGACGATGTCCGCTTCCGACAGAAACTGCACTATTGGTGATGTTTTGTCGGCCCGCCCGGGCTCCACCTCCCCCCACGAAAAGTCGCCAATCGTGAGGTTTTCGTCGGCCGCCAGCAGGACGACGCCCGCGGCCTCTGCGGCGGCATACGCCCCCGGATGGACCTTCCCCGACAGGTGGAGAGCGGCGCAGTTGACGCCCGTGAGCGCGAGCCCGGCCACGGCATACAGGGCGTCCGCGCCGTTGTTGCCGGTGCCGACCAGGGCGACCACACGCTGGGCGCCCAACTGCTCGATGCGCGCCGAGACAACCTCGATCAGGCCCTCGACGGCGCGCGCCATGAGCTCCCCCTCGGCGAGGGTCTGCATGAGGGTCGACTCCGCGGCATACACGTCCTGCGTGGCAAAGGCTTCGATCACGCGTCAGTCTCCTTCGGCGACGACCACCGCCGAGGCGATCCCCGCATCGTGCGACAACGACAGGTGCAGGCGGGTCACGCCCAGCCGGGCGGCCGCGGCCTCCACGGTGCCCGTGATGACCATGATCGGCCGCTCGCCGCGACGCCGATCCACGGTCGCGTCCTGCCAGTCCATGTTCCCGGGGGCGCCCAGGGCCTTGGCGACGGCCTCCTTGGCGGCGAACCGCGCGGCCAGGGACTGCAGCGGCAGGTCACGCTCCTCGGGAGTGAAGAGCCGCTCCCGCAGGGCAGGGGTGCGTTCGAGGGTGGCCCCGAAGCGGGCGATGTCGACGACGTCGATCCCAACCCCGATGATCACGCGGCGCCTCGCCCGCTCACTCGACGGTGACCGACTTGGCCAGGTTGCGCGGCTGGTCGGCGTCCAGGCCCTTGGCCATGGCCAGATGGAGCGCGAAGACCTGCAGCGGGATCACCGTCAACAGCGGCGCCATCAGCGGCGAGCACTGGGGCACACGGATGATCTCGCTCGCGAAGGGCTCGACGTCCTCGTCACCGTCATGCGCGATGACCAGGGTGCGGGCACCCCGGGCGCGGATCTCCTGGATGTTGGAGACGACCTTCTTGTGCAACTCGTGCGGGGTGTCGGGCGAGGGCACGATGACGAAGACGGGCTGGCCGGGCTCGATGAGCGCGATGGGGCCGTGCTTGAGCTCGCCGGCGGCGAAGCCCTCGGCGTGGATGTAGGCGATCTCCTTGAGCTTGAGCGCACCCTCGAGCGCGATCGGGAAGCCCACGTGACGGCCGAGGAAGAGCACCGAGCGCGTGTCGGCCATGAAGTTGGCCATCTCGATCACCCGGTCCATCCGGTCGAGGACCTCCTGGATCTTCTCGGGCATCTCGCGCAGCTCGGTCATGACGGCCTTGGCGTCGTCGGCGAAGGTCCCCCCGCGCAACTGGGCGAGGTAGAGGCCCAGCAGGTATGCCGCGGTGATCTGGGCGAGGAAGGCCTTGGTCGACGCGACCGCCACCTCGGGGCCGGCGTGCGTGTAGAGGACCGCGTCGGACTCACGCGGGATCGTCGCACCCTGGGTGTTGCAGATGGAGAGGGTCAGGGCGCCGAGGTCCTTGGCGTGCTTGACCGCCATCAGGGTGTCCATCGTCTCGCCGGACTGGCTGACCGAGACCACGAGAGTGCGCTCGTCGACGATCGGGTCGCTGTAGCGGAACTCGTGCGCGAGGACGACGTCGACCGGGATGCGGGTCCAGTGCTCGATGGCGTACTTCGCAACGAGGGAGGAGTATGCCGCGGTGCCACACGCGACGAAGGTGATCCGGTTGACGTTCTTGAGTTGGTCCTCCGAGATGCGCAGTTCGTCGAGGACCAGTTCGCCGTCGTCCTTGGTCCGACCAAGGAGCGTGTCGCCGACGGCGTGCGGTTGCTCGGCGATCTCCTTGGCCATGAAGGAGTCGTAGCCACCCTTCTCGGCCGCGCTGGCATCCCAGGTGACCTCGAAGCGCTTGCCCTCGGCGGGAGAGCCGTCGAAGTTGATCACCTCGTGGGAGTCCGGGGTGATGGTGACGATCTGGTCCTGGGCCAACTCGAGAGCGTGGCGGGTGTAGCCGATGAAGGCGGCGACATCGCTACCCATGAAGTTCTCGCCCTCGCCGAGGCCGACGACCAGGGGGCTGTTGCGGCGGGCGCCGACGACGACACCGGGGGCGTCGGCGTGCACGGCCAGGAGGGTGAAGGCACCCTCGAGCCGGCCCACGACCGCCTGCATGGCGGCGGTGAGGTCCTGCACCTTGTCGTACTCACGCCCCACGAGCTTGGCCGCGACCTCGGTGTCGGTCTCGGAGAGGAACTCGACCCCCTCGGCGAGCAGCTCCTTCTTGAGGGAGTGGAAGTTCTCGATGATCCCGTTGTGGATCAGCGCGAGTCGGTCGCCGTCGCCACCGCGGTGCGGGTGGGCGTTGCCGTCGGTGGGGCCACCGTGGGTGGCCCATCGCGTGTGCCCGATCCCGGTCCGTGAGTCGTGGAGAGGGTGGGCATCGAGCGCGCTGCGCAGGTTCTCCAGTTTGCCGGCCCGCTTCTCGGTTTCGACGCCGCCGTCGCAGACCAGAGCGATACCGGCCGAGTCATAACCGCGGTACTCCAAGCGGGCCAAGCCCTCCATGACGACGGTCTGGGCCTTGCCGTCGACGTGATGGCCGACATATCCGACGATTCCGCACATGCGCTTCAGCCTAGTGCCGCCCGGGCCCACCCCCGGCACCGACGAGCGTCGCGCCGGACCCCGCGCCGCGGCATACGCAACAATGACGCGCGTGGCGCTGACCGACTCCCCCACCGGGCTCCCCAGCCCGTATGCCGTCTTCGGGCGCACGGAGTGGGCGCGGCTTAGCGAGAGCCACCCGATGAACCTCACCGGGGACGACCTCACCCGTCTGCGCGGTCTGGGCGAGCCGGTCGACCTCGACGAAGTGGAGTCCGTCTACCTGCCGCTCTCACGGCTGCTCTACTTCTACGTCGAGGCGACCCACGGCCTGCGCCTGGCCACCAGTGAGTTCCTCGGCGAACGGCCGACTCGGGTGCCCTTCGTCGTCGGTGTGGCCGGTTCGGTGGCGGTCGGCAAGTCGACCACGGCCCGCATCCTGCGCGAGCTCATGTTGCGGTGGCCGCACACCCCGCGCGTCGAACTGGTGACCACCGACGGCTTCCTCTATCCGAACAAGGTTCTGGAGGAGCGAGGGTTGTTGCAGCGCAAGGGTTTTCCCGAGTCCTATGATCGGCGTGCGCTGCTCAAGTTCGTCGCCGACGTCAAGTCCGGAGAGCTCGCGGTCGAGGCGCGGCAGTACTCACACCTGACCTATGACGTGCTGCCGGCAACGGTGACGATCCGCAAGCCCGACGTGCTCATCGTCGAGGGGCTCAACGTGCTGCAACCACCGACGGTGCGGTCCGACGGCACGAACACCGGCTCCATCTCGGACTTCTTCGACTTCTCCGTCTATGTCGACGCCGACCTCGAGGACATCCGCCGGTGGTATGTCGAGCGCTTCCTCCGATTGCGCCAGACCGCCTTCGCCGACCCCAAGTCCTATTTCCATCGGTATGCCGCGTTGTCCGATGCCCAGGCCCGCGCCACGGCGACGGACATCTGGACCCGGATCAACGAGCCCAACCTCATCGAGAACATCGAGCCCACCAAGGGTCGGGCCACGCTGGTGCTGGCCAAGGGGTCCGACCACTCGGTCGAGACGATCAAGCTGCGCAAGCTCTGATCCGCGCAGACTCTGAGCCCCACCGCGCACCGCGCACGGATTGCGCCAAACCAGCTTCTGCGTCACGCAGAAGTTGGCTCGTCAGCCGGCTATTTCGGTGTGCGATCCGAGTTTCTGCGTCACGCAGAAGCTGACTGGTCAGTACCAGTGCGGGTAGCGGCTGTTCCAGGCCGACCAAGCGCCACACGGGGTGCCGTAGGAGCTCTTGATGTACTGCAGCCCCCAGCGGATCTGGGTGACCGGATTGTCGGCCCAGTCGTCGGCGACCGTCGACATCTTGCTGGCGGGCAGGGACTGGAAGAGGCCGTAGGCGCCCGAAGACGGGTTCTTGGCCTTGTAGTTCCACGTCGACTCGCCGATGACCAAGTTGTTGAGGCAGGACCACTGCGAGTCCGCGAAGCCGAACTCACCCATGAGGGCGCGAGCGGCAGCCTGCGGGTTCACCCGGGCGTTGTCGACGATGGCCTGCCGCTCGGCCTCGCGCGCGATGCGGGCATCCTCCTCCGCGCGCACTCGCGCGGCCTCAGCCGCGGCGGCCCTGGTGGCTTCCTCGGCCTGGGCCATGACCAGCGACTTCTGGGCGTTGGCGGCGCTCCGATCGGCAGCCAGTCGGGCCTGATCGTCAGCAGCGGGAGCAGCGGTGTCCTCGACCTGGGTGAGGGCTGCCGGGCTCAGCGAGAAGGCAGTGCTCTCGACGGCGACCCGCTCCTGTGCGCTCACGCCGGCCGCTCCGGTCGCGACCGTGGCCAGCGCCAGTGAGGCGGCGACCGCAGGGCGGCGCAGCGCCGCTCCCACGGTGCTGACCCGCTGGGGGCGCGCGGCGGCATGACGAGCGGCATGGCGGCCGCGATAACTGCTCATGGTCGGGTCGTGCGTCCTTTCGGGGCAGCAGGGGATTGCCACCGATGGGGTACAGGTCACGCCGGGCCGATTCCGCGGACGGGGGTGTCCGATCGGGCAGACGTTATCAATTCGAGATCTACGGTAGCGAACACCCGACGGACACGCCAAAACGGCGTCCATCCCTTGTGTCCGCGTGATCCGTCGTCATAGCCACGGGAGACGCGGACACAAGGGTCGTGGAGGGCCCCTGTCAGGGCTCGATGCCCTCCAGGAGGTCGGTCACCAGTGCGGCAATCGGGCTGCGCTCGCTGCGTGTCAGGGTCACGTGCGCGAAGAGGGGGTGACCCTTCAACTTCTCGACCACCGCGACGACCCCGTCGTGACGACCGACCCGCAGGTTGTCGCGCTGGGCGACGTCGTGGGTGAGGACGACCTTGGAGTTCTGACCGATCCGCGAGAGCACGGTGAGCAGCACGTTGCGCTCCAGGCTCTGCGCCTCGTCGACGATGACATACGCATCGTGCAGCGACCGACCTCGGATGTGGGTGAGCGGAAGCACCTCGAGCATGCCCCGGTCGAGGATCTCCTCGACGACCTCGCGCGACACCAGCGCGGACAGGGTGTCGAAGACCGCCTGCCCCCACGGGTTCATCTTCTCGCCCTGGTCGCCCGGGAGGTAGCCGAGCTCCTGGCCGCCCACGGCATACAGGGGACGGAAGACGACGACCTTGCGGTGCTGGCGTCGCTCCATCACGGCTTCGAGGCCGGCGCACAACGCCAGCGCAGACTTGCCGGTCCCCGCGCGGCCACCGAGCGAGACGATGCCCACGTCCGGGTCGAGCAGCAGGTCGAGCGCGATCCGCTGCTCGGCGCTGCGGCCGTGCAGACCGAAGGCGTCCCGGTCGCCACGCACCAGACGCACCTGCTTGTCCGGCCCCACCCGGCCGAGCCCGGAGCCCCGCGGCGAGAGCAACTTGATGCCGGTGTGGCAGGGGAACTCCGCCGCGGCGAGATTCTCGAGTCGGCCGTACTCGTAGAGGTGGTCCATCTCCTCGACGGTGACGTCGAGCTCGCGCATGCCGGTCCAGCCCGACTCGGGGGTGAGCTCGTTGCGATACTCCTCGGCGACCAGGCCGCACGCGGATGCCTTGACCCGCATCGGCAGGTCCTTGCTGACCACGGTCACCCGCCGACCCTCGTTCGCGAGGTTCTTGGCCACCGCCAGAATGCGAGTGTCGTTGTCCCCCAGCCGGAATCCAGCAGGCAGTGACGACGGGTCGGTGTGGTTGAGCTCGACGCGCAGCGTGCCTCCGTCGCCACCGACAGGCACCGGAGCATCGAGCCGACCGTGCTCGACACGCAGGTCATCGAGGATACGCAGCGCCTGCCGAGCGAAGTAGCCGAGCTCTGGGTGGTGCCGCTTGCCCTCGAGCTCGGTGATGACGACGACGGGCAGCACGACCTCCTGCTCCTTGAAGCGGAGCATCGCGCGCGGGTCGGAGAGCAGGACCGAGGTGTCGATCACATAGGTGTGCTCGGCAGGGGTGGTCGTCGTGGGCACGGATCTCTCCTTGGGCGCGCGTCAGGTCTCGCGCTGGCTCGAAGGCTGGGTGCCGGGACCGGGCCACGACAGGAGGTCGAGGCCGGGCCGACCCCTCCTCCGGAGCAGATGCTCCATCACGTCGGGCCTCCCGAACGCCCTCGGGTGAGGTGCGTTGGTCAGGACGCTACGACGCGGGACGGGCACGAGTTCTGCCATCGAGTCGGCGTGTCGGTGACGGGCGCGTGAACGCCCGGTTTCGCCTGTGACGGGTGATGTCCATGAGGTGAGCGAGGCGGGTGAGCCGGCCGCGCGGCATACCGCGGGGGGTCACTCGCCTTCGGTGGTGGGTTCGTGGGGTCAGGACCACCCCAACCCCACACCGTATGCCGCGGGGTCGCCTCAGGCGCCGAAGCGCCGGCGCCGCTCGCCGTAGGCCCGCAATGCCCGCAGGAAGTCGACCTTGCGGAAGGCTGGCCAGTAGGCCTCGCAGAAGTAGAACTCGCTGTGCGCGCTCTGCCACAGCAGGAAGCCGCCGAGGCGCTGCTCGCCGGACGTGCGGATCACCAGGTCCGGGTCGGGCTGGCCCTTGGTGTAGAGGTGCTCGGCGATGTGCTCGACATCGAGCACTTCGGCCAGTTCCTCGATCGTCGTCCCGGCGCGCGCGTGCTCCTGGAGCAGTGAGCGCACCGCATCGGCGATCTCGCGCCGACCTCCATAACCCACGGCGACGTTGACGAGCATCCCGTCGACGTCACGCGTGCTGTCCGCGGCCGCCTTGAGCACCTGGGCGGTCTCGACCGGCAGCAGGTCGAGCGCGCCGACCGGGTGGATGCGCCAGCGCCCGGCGTCGGCGAGGTCGGTGACGGCCCGCTCGATGATGCCGAGCAAGGGGCGCAGTTCACCAGCGGGACGGGCGAGATTGTCGGTGGAGAGCAGCCACAGGGTGACGACCTCGACGCCGATCTCCTCGCACCAGGAGAGCAGATTGGCGATGTTGTCGGCGCCGGCCTGGTGGCCCTGAGCCGTCGACCCGCCCCGTTCCTTGGCCCACCGCCGGTTGCCGTCGAGCATGACGCCGACGTGCCGCGGGATGCCGGCGGGCTTGAGTTGGCGGGCGACGCGGCGGGCGTACGCGGCATACACGACGTCACCCACTGACATACGCGCATACCCTTTCGACCCCGGTGGATTTCCGACCGGGACCACGCTACCCCCGGCCGCGTGCCCTCCATGGCAGACCCACATGGCAGACCCACACGACCCTCACCGGACGTGCACATACCTACGCAACCGTAGGTATCGTGGACACCATGCCCGCCGAGCCGGAGACCGAGTCCTCAGGGACCGGCACCCTTGACGCCCTCGAAGAGCGCGTCGATGCGGTCATCGCGGCCGTCAAGCCCCACCTTCGCGGCTGGCTGCACCTGGCGATGGCTCCGTTGGCCCTGCTGGCCGGCCTGGTGCTCATCGTCGTCTCGGATCACCTCGCGGCCCGGATCAGCGCAGCGGTCTTCACGATCACGGCCGTCCTGCTCTTCGGGGTGTCCGCGATCTACCACCGCGGCACCTGGGGCCCGAAGATGACCGGTTTCCTCAAGCGCTTCGACCACTCGAACATCTTCTTGATCATCGCCGGGAGCTACACCCCCTTCGCGCTGCTCCTGCCGCGCGACCAGGGCCGCACCATGCTCCTCATCGTCTGGATCGGCGCCATCGCCGGTGTGCTCTTCCGCGTGCTGTGGGTCGGCGCCCCGCGATGGCTCTACGTCCCCGTCTATGTCGCGCTGGGCTGGGTGGCGGTGTTCTACCTCCCCGCCCTGGTCCAGCACGGCGGCTGGTTGATCGTCGGCCTGGTCGGCCTCGGCGGGCTCTTCTACACCCTGGGGGCCGTGGTCTACGGCATCAAGCGGCCGAACCCCTCACCGCGCTGGTTCGGCTTCCACGAGGTCTTCCACACGCTGACGATCCTCGCCTTCGTCAGCCATTACGTCGCGGCGTCGTTGGCCTTGTCCGCCGTCTCGGCCTGACCACCTGTCGGCGGCTGCGCCTGCGCCGCCGGGTCTCCCCCGGCCGAGTGTGTCTGCGCCGCGCGGGCCGCCTGCGCATCCTCCTGCTTGTGGGCGTAGTCCATCCGCCGCAGGCGCGCATTCATGTTGCGCATGAGCAGCCACAGCACGATCGCCAGGATGAAGAACACCGTGAAGGCCCCCATGCCGGGGCCGACGCCACCATCGTTCATGACACTCGCTCCTTGACATTGTCGACGACGAACTCGAGACCAGGGGAGGTCGCCCAGACGTCGGCCTCGGCAACCGAGGGCAGGCCGGCGAAGAGGTCGTCCTCGCCGGGCACGATGGGCACGACCGAGCGGGCGGCCTCGAAGTCCTCGTGCGGCCAGATCTGGCGCTGCACGTCGAGCGGCACCTTGAAGAACCAGCCGTCCGGGTCGATCTGGGTGGCGTGGGCCAGCAGCGCACGGTCGCGCCGTTCGTACCACGTCCCCACGTCCAGCCGGGTGGTCGTCGTGCGGCTGCGGGAATCGTCCCAGTTGGCCAACCACTCGGCATACGGACTCTCCTGGCCCGCGGCGAGCATCGCCTCGTGGTAGGCCGTGATCCGCTCCTTGCTGAACCCGCCGTTGTAGTAGAGCTTGAGCGGCTGCCAGGGGTCGCCCGCCGTCGGGTATGCCGCGGGGTCACCGGCCGCCGCGAACGCCGACACCGTCACGTTGTGGCACATGATGTGGTCGGGGTGGGGGTAGCCGCCGTTCTCGTCGTAGGTCGTCACGACGTGCGGACGGAAGCGGCGGATCTCGCGGACCAGCGCCTCGGTCGTCACCGAGAGCGGCTCGAGCGCGAAGCAGCCTGCCGGCAACGGCGGGGGCGGATCTCCCTCGGGCAGACCGGAATCGACGAAGCCGAGCCAGTGGTGGTCGACGCCGAGGATCTCCTGGGCGCGAGCCATCTCGTCGCGCCGGACCTGGGCGAGGTCGCGCAGGATGTGCGGGTCGTCCTTGAGGTTGGGATTGAGGATGTCGCCGCGCTCACCGCCGGTGCAGGAGACCACGAGCACCTCGTGGCCGGCATCGACGTAGCGGGCCATCGTCGCCGCACCCTTGCTCGACTCGTCGTCGGGGTGGGCGTGCACGCACATGAGTCGCAACTTCTCACTCACGGGGGGACCCGTCTCCTTCTCCAGACAGCGCGACCGTCACAATGGGCGAAGGTCACTGGACCGAAAGCCATCCTCTCACCGCCTCGAAGGACGTCATGCCATTGCCCCGCCTCGCCCCCGGGACGTTGCGCTGGTGGATCGTCGGTGTCCTCGGCGTCGGCGCGATGGTGGCCGTCGTCATCTGGTACGGCTTGGCGGCCAACGTCGGGGCCGTCGTGCCCGAGGTCACGGCATACCGCGTCGTCTCGGACTCGCAACTCGAGGTGGACTACCGCCTGACCCGGCCGGCTGATCGGGCCGTGACGTGCACGATCACCGGTCTCGACGCACGCAAGGGCATCGTCGGGACCGTCACCGACGAGGTGCCCGCCGGCGAGTCACGGGTGCAACGCAGCGTCGAGATCCGCACTGCGCAACGCGCTGTCACGGGGGTCGTCGATTCCTGCGTGCGCCACTGAGTTGCTACGATGGTTCTTTGCACGATTCGGGTCTGGGCCCGTCCACGGTCGCTCACAGGAGCCACCACGGGCCCGGACCCTTTGACGTAAGGGAGCACCCGTGACCGAGACCGCAGCCAAGGCCACCTTCCTCACCCAGGAGGCCTACGACCGCCTGAAGGCCGAGCTCGCCGAACTCTCCGGCCCGGCGCGCACCGAGATCGCCAAGAAGATCGACGCCGCCCGCCAGGAGGGTGACCTCCGCGAGAACGGTGGGTACCACGCGGCCCGCGAGGAGCAGGGCAAGATGGAGGCCCGCATCCGGCAGCTCCAGCAGTTGCTCGACACCGCGATCATCGGCGAGACCCCGCCCGATGACGGCATCGTCGAGCCCGGCATGGTCGTGACCGTCGAAATGTTCGGCGACGAGGAGACCTTCCTCCTGGGCTCCCGCGAGATCAGTGACGACTCCATCCAGGTCTTCAGCGAGAAGTCCCCGATCGGCGCCGCCGTCAACGGGCACTCGGTCGGCGAGACCGTGACCTACGCGACGCCCTCGGGCAAGGACGTGCAGGTCAAGATCCTCAAGACCAAGCCCTACAGAGGCTGATCGGTCCCCAGCAGCACGTAGCCCTTGGCCCGGAGCGCCTCGAGAACCCTCGACTGGTGCTCCGGGCCTCGCGTTTCCAGGACCAGCCCGATCTCGACCTGGTCGACGCGGATCTCCGCTGAGGTGCGCAAGTGCTCGACGTCGAGGACGTTGGCGTCCACGCTCGCGCAGTCGGTGAGCAGTTGGGCGAGGTTGCCCGGGCTGTCGGGCACGACGACCGAGAACTGCAGATAGCGCCCGGCGGCCGTCATGCCGTGCCGGATGATCCGCAGCATGAGGAGCGGGTCGATGTTGCCTCCGGAGAGGACGGTGACGACGGGGCCCTCGAGCGGCGGACCGTCACCTGCCGCCCGATCCAGCAGGTATGCCGTGGCCGCGGCTCCCGCGGGCTCGACGACCAGCTTGGCCCGCTCGAGCAGGAAGAGCGCCGCCCGGGACAGGCTGGCCTCGCTGACCGTGACCACCTCGTCGACGAGGTCACGCACGATCGGGAAGGTGACGTCGCCGGGCAACCCCACGGCGATGCCATCGGCCATCGTCGCCATCCGAGCGGCCTTGACCGGGTGACCGGCGGCCAGGGAATCGGGGTATGCCGCGGCCTGCTCGGCCTGCACCCCGATGACGTGAACGTCCGGCTTGAGCGCGCGCATGACGGTGGCGATCCCGGCGAGCAGGCCACCACCCCCGAGCCCGACGACGACGGTCCGCACCTCGGGGCACTGGTCGAGGATCTCCCAGCCGCAGGTGCCCTGGCCGGCCACGATGTCGGCGTGGTCGAAGGGATGGATGAGGATCGCGCCGGTCTCGTCCGCCCAGGCGCGGGCAGCCAACAGGGACTCGTCGAGCGTCTCCCCCACCTGCTCGACCTCGGCGCCGTAGGCACGCGTCGCGGCCAGCTTGGGCATCGGCGCCCGCACGGGCATGTAGACCTTCGACGCGATCCCGAGCATCTGGGCAGCCAGTGCCACGCCCTGCGCGTGGTTGCCGGCACTCGCCGCGACGACGCCGGCGGCCCGCTCCTGCGGCGAGAGTCGACTCATCCGCGTGTAGGCGCCGCGGATCTTGAAGCTCCCGGCGCGCTGCAGGTTTTCGCACTTGAGGAAGACATCGGCCCCGACGCGCTCGGAGAGCGCCCTGTTGAACTTCAGCGGAGTCGGCCGGATCACTTTGGAGAGCACTTCACGCGCGGCCCGGATGTCCGCGATGGTCACGGTGACGTCACTGTCCATGGTGCGCAGGCTAGTCCGCGGAGAGGACCCGCGCCGCCAGCAACTGGGCTGCCATCGGATCCGTCCCCGCCAGCAGGCCCACGGCGAAGAGGAGGTATGCCGTGTCGACGCCCGCCCGTGCATCGGTCGGCACCCGCCAACCTCCGGCGTGGTCCGACGTGACGGCAGCGAGGACACCGGCCGCGACCGCATCCGGGGAGTGGCGCAGGACCCCACCCGAGCCGAGCACGAGTTGGACGTCGGCGAGCGGTCGTGGCTGCTCACTGGGATGACCCGGGCGGCCGTGACGCCGCATCGCGATCGTCGCCGCGGCGGCGGCCAGTGCCTGTTCACTCGCCCAGTCAGCCGACGAGACTGCGAGAAGGGTGGGGTCGGCGGCGACCCGCGCGGCATACCGAATCGCGCTGTCGGGCAGTGGGATTCGCTCACGTTGCGCCGCATCGACGATGCCTTGCGCGTTCCACCGCATGCCGAGGTCGGCCTCGACCGTGCGCGCGTGCCAGAGCTGGCCGACGACGTCGCGGCGAATGGCAGCGTCCTCCCCACGTGGAGTGAGGACCGAGTAGACATCGGTGGTCGCGCCGCCGATGTCGATGACGACGACATCGCCGGCCAGATGGTCGGCGAGCACCTCGACCCCGGCGAGGACGGCATCCGGTGTCGGGGCGCGGACGAGGTCGGCGAAGGCCCGACCCCGCGAGAGCCCCTTGCCTCCGATGACGTGCTCGAGGAAGGCGCCTCGAATGGCGGCCCGCGCGCCGTCCGGGGAGATCTCGCCGATCCGAGGCACGACGTTGGCTGCGACCGTGTGACGGCGACCGGTCGCGGTCAGCCGGCGGGAGACCTCGTCGGCGGCCTCGGCATTGCCCGCGACGACAACCGGGGCGCGCAGGCGGGCCCTGGCCAGCGCATCGGCGTTGTGCAGCAGGATCGTGTCGTTGCCACCGTCGGTCCCGCCGACGAGGAGCACGAGGTCGGGAGCCACCGCACGCAGCGTGCGAACGCCCGTCGGGTCGAGACCGCCCGCACTGACGTGCACCACGCGCCCGCCCGCCGACAGCGCCACGCGCCGGCCGGCCTCGGTCGAGACCTCGAGTTCCTGCCCGACGACGGCGATGCGCAGGCCTCCCCCGGCACTGCTGCAGACCAACGTCTCGGTGGGTTCACCATGGGAGGCGAGCGCGCGGCATACCGCTGTGAGGCCTTGCATCACGTCGGTGGCGGCCGTCGTGGCATGGGCGGCTGTCGCCACGAGGGACCCGTCGAGCGTGTCGACGAGCACTCCCTTGGTGAAGGTCGACCCGACGTCAACGCATGTGACCAAGGGCATGTCGGCAGCGTAGGCGAGGGCACCTAGGATCGAGGTAACCCATGAGTAACCACAGGTGAGCAGCAGGAGACCCGACATGCAGCGCAAGATCTTCGACGAGGACCACGAGTCGTTCCGCAAGACCATCCGCCAGTTCATCGAGGCCGAGGTCGTGCCCCACTACGAGGAGTGGTATGCCGCGGGCCTGGTGCCGCGCGACTTCTACGCCAAGCTCGGCGAGCTCGGCGTGTTCAGCATCGAGGTGCCCGAGGAGTTCGGCGGGGCGGGCCTGGAGACCTTCAAGTACGAAGCCGTCATGGCCGAGGAGACGGCGCGCGCGGGCGTGACCTTCGGCGGCTCGGGCGTGCACGTGCTGCTCTGCCTGCCCTACATCAAGATGCTCGCGACGCAGGAGCAGAAGGAACGCTGGCTGCCGAAGTTCGTGACCGGCGAGGAGATGTGGGCCATCGCCATGACCGAGCCCGGCACCGGGTCAGACCTGGCCGGGATGAAGACGACGGCCAAGCTGTCCGAGGACGGCACCCACTACGTGCTCAATGGCGCCAAGACGTTCATCACCGGCGGCGTCCACGCCGACCGGGTCATCGTGTGCGCGCGCACCGCTCCCCCGTCGGCCGAGAACCGCCGCAAGGGCATCTCGCTGCTCGTCGTCGACACCAAGGCGCCGGGGTATGCCGTGGGTCGCAAGCTCGACAAGCTCGGCCTCAAGACCTCCGACACGGCCGAGCTGTCCTTCACCGACGTGCGCGTGCCGGTCGAGGACCTGCTCGGCGAGGAGGGTGAGGGCTTCTCCTACCTCGGGCGCAACCTGCCGCAGGAGCGGCTCGGCATCGCCTTGGGCGCCTATGCGCAGGCGGCCGCCGCGATCCGCTTCACCCAGGACTATGTGACCCAGCGGGTCGTCTTCGGCCAGCCGGTCGCGGCCTTCCAGAACACCAAGTTCGAGCTCGCGGCCTGCAAGGCCAAGGTCGATGCGGCGCAGGCCGTCGTCGATCGCGGCATCGAGGCTCTGGACGCCGGTGAACTGACGCCGGCCGAGGCGGCCTCCGCCAAGCTCTTCTGCACCGAGGTCGCGGCCGACGTCATCGACCGCTGCCTGCAGTTGCACGGTGGCTATGGGTTCATGAACGAGTACCCGATCGCCCGCCTCTACGCCGACAACCGGGTCAACCGCATCTACGGCGGCACGTCCGAGGTCATGAAGTCGATCATCAGCAAGGACATGGGCCTCTAGTCCGAGCCTTCGCTCCCGCACCGACAGTCGAGTGAGGAGAACACGCCGTATGCCGCGAGGCTGGGACGGCGTGTTCTCCTCACTCGTCTGTCTGGTCAGGTGAGGCGGTCGAGGGCCTGCTTGAGGTCGGCGATCAGGTCCTCGACGTCCTCGATGCCGACCGACAGTCGGATCAGGTCGGCCGGCACCTCGAGCTCGGTGCCGGCGACCGAGGCATGGGTCATCCGGCCGGGGTGCTCGATGAGCGACTCCACGCCGCCGAGGGACTCGCCGAGGGTCCAGAGCTGGGTCTCGCCGACGACCTTGACGGCGACGTCCTCGCCGCCTCGGACGCGGAACGAGACCATCCCGCCATACCGCTTCATCTGGCGTGCGGCGACCTCGTGGTTCAGGTGGCCGGCCAGCCCCGGGTAGAAGATCTCGGTCACGCCGTCGTGGCCGGAGAGGAACTCCACGATCGCCTCGGCATTGTCGCAGTGCCGCTCCATGCGCACGGCGAGGGTCTTGAGCCCGCGCAGCACCAGCCAGGCGTCGAAGGGTCCGGCCACGGCGCCCATCGCGTTCTGGTGGAAGCCGATTCGCTCGGTCACGTCCTCGCCGGAGGCCGTCGTCACGCCCGCCTTGGTCACGACGATTCCGCCGACGACGTCGCTGTGCCCGCCCGAGTACTTCGTCGTGGAGTGGACGACGACGTCCGCTCCGAGCGACACCGGATTCTGCAGGTACGCCGTGGCGAAGGTGTTGTCGACGACGACCAGCGCACCGGCCTCGTGGGCGACTTCGGCGATGGCCGCGATGTCGGCGATGCCGAGCAGCGGATTCGTCGGCGTCTCCAGCCAGATCATTCGCGTCTCGGGTCGGATGGCGGCACGCACGGCCTCGACGTCGGCGATCCTGGCGATGGAGTGCTCGATGCCCCATGGCCGGGCGACACGGTTGAAGAGCCGATACGTCCCGCCGTAGGCATCGGTCGGCACCACCACATGATCCCCGGGGGACAGCAGCGACCGGATGATGCAGTCCTCGGCGGCCAGGCCGCTGGCGAACGCGAACGCCCGCTGACCCCCTTCGAGCGCCGCGAAGCACTCCTCGAGGGCCGTGCGGGTCGGGTTGGCCGAGCGGGAGTACTCGTACCCGCCGCGCAGCCCCCCGACCCCGTCCTGCTTGTAGGTCGAGGTCGCGTAGATGGGCGGGACCACCGCGCCGGTCGTGGGGTCGGGCTCACTCCCGACGTGGATCGCGAGCGAGGAGAAACCGAGGCCGTCGTCGTGAGTCGCCATGGCCAGAGCGTATGCCGTGCGCTCACCTCTGCCGTATGACGACGGCGGTCATCTCCAGCGCCCGGGTCAGCCCGCCCCCCGCTCGACCATTGGGGTTCGCCGCCGCGGAACGTTCGGCCCCGTCGGCTCAGCCTTGTGGAGTGAGCCGCAGGGTGATCGTGCCGGTGAGGACGAGGTCGTCACCGGCTCCGGCGACCCGGCGCAGGTCTGCCTCGAGGTGGGCCGCGGCATACGTCCGGCCGTCGATGGCGACGGTGAGGTTGGGCGAGGTGGCAGGCGCGGGCAGCACCGTCGGCAGGGCGGTGTCGAGGCGTCCGGCATCGATCGTCACGACCTCGTCGAGGCGCGGGGCGACGGCGTCGACGCGCAGCTCCTTCTCGAGGCGGGCGCCAAGGGCCTCGGCGGAGGAGCGTTCGCCGTGGGTGCAGAAGACGAGTCGGGGCCGGGGGCGCAGGTCCCCGACCCACGAGACGAGGTCACTGGCGTCGGCGTGGACGGAGAACTCGTCGTCCATGACGACCTCGGCACGCACCCCGACGTACTGCCCGTGGATCTTCAGCCGGGTCGCGCCCTCGGCGAGCTGGCGGCCGCGAGTCCCCACGGCCTGGTAGCCGGTGAGGACGACCGCGTTGCGCGGGTCGGGGAGCATCCGCTCGAGGTGGTGCAGCACCCGGCCGCCGGTCGCCATCCCGGAGGAGCTGATGATGATCGCCGGCCCGTGCCGACCCTGGGTGAGGGCTCGCGACTCGTCGGCGGTGCGGACCTCGCGCAGGTCGCCGACGTCGAAGGCCGAGCGCGGGTCGACGTCGGCACGCAGCTCGGTCGCCGCCGCGCGGTAGACGTCGAGAGCCGCTGTCGCCATCGGGCTGTTGACGTAGACGGGCAGCCGCGGGATGCGCTCGTGGCGCATCATCTCACCGAGCGCCTGGAGCACCACCTCGGTGCGGTCGACGGCGAAGGCGGGGATGAGCACCGACCCGCCGCGCTGCTCGGTGCGCCGGATCGCGTCGGCGAGCCGCTCGTGCGGCAGGTTGCGTGGCTGCGGGTGCTCGCGGTCGCCATAGGTCGACTCGACGACGACGTAGTCGGCGCCCGGGGGGACCTCCCGGGCGCGGAGCACGGGGTGGTCGACGCGCCCGACGTCCCCGGAGAAGAGCACCGCCCCGCCCGGGGTCTGCACGCGGATCGAGGCCGAACCGAGGATGTGCCCGGCCCGGGTCCATCGCGCCACGATCCCGTCACCGAGCACGAGATCGGTGTCGAAGTCGACGGCGCTGAGCAGCGGCAGGGTCGCCTCGACGTCCTGGGTGTCATAGAGCGGGCGCGGGGGCGAGTGCTTGGACCAGCCACCGACCGCGGCATCCTCGGCGTCGCGCTCCTGGAGGTGCCCGGCGTCGCGCAGCACGATCGTCGCGAGCTCAAGGGTGTGCGGAGTGCAGTGGATCCGCCCGGCGAAGCCTGCCTTGACGAGCGCGGGCAGGTAGCCGCAGTGGTCGAGGTGAGCGTGCGTGAGGAGCACGTCGGTGATGGTGGCCGGCACGACCGGGAACGCGGCCCAGTTGCGCAGCCGGAGCGCCTTCTCCCCCTGGAACTGGCCGCAGTCGACGAGCACCCGTCGCTCGCCGACGGTGAGGAGGTACTTCGACCCGGTGACCGTCTCGGTCGCGCCGAGGAAGGAGAGGGACGTCGCCGACGGGTCCGCGCTCATGCCTCCACTCTGCCGCGCCGGCGGTCCCGGGGGAAGGAGCGGGCCGTGACTGGCCTGCCACACTGACCCGATGCGGATGTTCGTCGGGATCTACCCACCCCTGGAGGTCGTCGAGGCGGTCGAGGACTTCCTCGAGCCGCGCCGCGACGCGCAGCCCCTCCGGTGGAGCCGCCCCGAGGCCTTCCACGTCACCCTCGCCTTCTGCCCCCAGGTGCCCGAGCACGCCCTCGACGACCTCGGCGAGCGGCTCACCGAGGTCGGCGCGCGGCATACCCCGTTCACTCTCGGCCTGCGCGGGGGCGGCACCTTCCCCGACCCTGACCACGCCAAGCTGCTGTATGCCGCGGTGGACCTCGACGCGACCGCGGCGAGTGCCCTGCCGTCGCTGGCGCAAGGCGCGCGGCACGCGGCCGTCGCCAGCGGTCTGGAGGTCGCCGGCGGGCCGTACCGGCCGCACCTGACCCTGGCCCGGTCCGGGCGCCCCTTCAGCGCGATGCGCTGGCTGCGCGTGCTCGAGGCGTTCTCCTCCCCGACCTGGCGCGTCGAGGAGTTCCACCTCGTGCAGTCCCACCTTGGGGAAGGCACCGGACGCCGGTCGCGTTACGAGATCATCCAGACCTTCCCCATCGGCTGAGGAGAAAGACGTGTTCGGACGGTTCGACAAGACGGTCATGCCCACCCGCCTCGACGCCCTGCCGGGTCGCGAGCACCGCCTCTTCCCGGTGCCCACGACCCATACCGTCCTGGGGACGCCGCTGGAGGGGCCGTGGCCGGCCGGCACGGACGTCGTGTATGTCGCGATGGGCTGCTTCTGGGGAGCCGAGCGGATCATGTGGCGCCTGCCCGGTGTCGTGACGACGGCCGTCGGCTACATGGGTGGGTTCACGCCCAACCCGACCTACGAGGAGTCGTGCACCGGCCGCACCGGCCACACCGAGGCCGTCCTCGTCGCCTACGACCCGGCGGCGCTCTCGCCGGAGGCCATCCTCAAGGCCTTCTGGGAGAACCACGACCCGACGCAGGGGATGCGCCAGGGCAACGACATCGGCACCGCCTACCGTTCGGCGGTCTACTGGACGACGCCCGAGCAGGAGGCCGCCGTGCGCGCCACGGCGGCCTCCTTCCAGCCCGAGCTCACGGCTGCCGGGTTCGGTTCCATCACGACGGAATTCCGGCCCGCGTCGGACGCCGGACCGTTCTGGTATGCCGAGGACTACCACCAGCAGTACCTCGACAAGAACCCCGCTGGCTACTGCATGCACGGCCCGTACGGCGTCAGCTGCCCGGTGGGCGTGGCTGACCTCCCCGCCCAGCAGGACATCGCCCCGCCGGGCTGACGGTCAGTCGGCGAGGAAACCGAGCAGGTCGGCGCGCGTGAGGACCCCGATCGGCTTGCCGTCCTCGACGACGAGCACCGCGTCGGAGGACTCGAGCGCGTGCCGGGCCTCGGTCACGGGCTCGCCGGCGCCGACCAGCGGCAGACCGGGCGCCATGTGCTTGTCGACGGCGTCGGACAGGTGTGCCTTGCCGGTGAAGAGCAGCTCGAGCAGGTCGCGTTCGGAGACGGAGCCGGCGACCTCGCCGCTCATGACCGGCGGCTCGGCCTTGACCACCGGCATCTGGGAGACGTCGTACTCACGGAGGATGTCGATGGCCTCCTTGAGCGTCTCCTGCGGGTGGGTGTGGACCAGGGCCGGCAGGCTGCCGGACTTGCCACGCAGCACCTCCCCGACCGTCGTGCCCTCCGTCGCCCGGGAGAAGCCGTAGGAGCGCATCCAGTCGTCGTTGAAGATCTTCGAGAGATAGCCCCGCCCGGAGTCGGGCAGGAGCACGACGACGACCGCGTCCTCCGGCAGGTCGCGCGCGACCTCGAGGGCGGCGACGACCGCCATGCCGCACGAGCCCCCGACGAGCAGGCCCTCCTCACGCGCCAGCCGGCGCGTCATGTGGAAGGACTCGGCGTCGCTGACCGCCACCACCCGGTCCACCTGGCCGGGGTCGTAGGCGCCGGGCCAGAAGTCCTCCCCGACCCCCTCGACGAGGTAGGGGCGCCCCGTGCCGCCGGAGTAGACCGAGCCCTCGGGGTCGGCCGCGACGACCTGGACCCGGCCGCCCTCGGACTCGGGCCGGTCCGCCGAGACCTCCCGCAGGTAGCGCCCGGCACCGGAGATGGTGCCGCCGGTGCCCGCGCCGGTGACGAAGTGGGTGACGCGGCCGTCGGTGTCGGCCCAGATCTCCGGCCCGGTGCTCTCGTAGTGCGACAACGGACCCATCGGGTTCTCGTACTGGTTGGGCTTCCACGCACCGGGGGTCTCGCGGACGAGCCGGTCGGACACGTTGTAGTAGGAGTCCGGGTGCTCGGGGGCCACCGAGGTCGGGCACACGACGACCTCGGCGCCATAGGCCTTGAGCACGTTGCGCTTGTCCTCGCTCACCTTGTCCGGGCAGACGAAGATGCAGTGGTAGCCCTTGCGCTGGGCGATGAGGGCCAGGCCGACGCCGGTGTTGCCGGAGGTCGGCTCGACGATCGTCCCGCCGGGCTGGAGGGCGCCGGATGCCTCGGCGTCCTCGACCATGCGACGGGCGATGCGGTCCTTCACGGAACCGCCGGGGTTGAGGTACTCGACCTTGGCCAGGACGGTGGCCTTGGTGACGCCCCTGGTGACGGCGTTGAGCCGCACGAGAGGGGTGTTTCCCACGAGGTCGGCGATGTGCTCGGCATACTTCATGCTGGCCATCCTGTCAGTCCCGGCGGTCCGGGGCGGGGCTCACTGACCCAGCGGCACCGTGTTGAGGACCGTGAAGGCGAGCGCGCAGGCGAGGGCGAGGACCGCGGGCACCCAGCCCCGGAGGTCGCCGGCCCGGCTCGCGCGGCGGGCATACCGGGTGGAGAGCACGGCCGGCACCCAGAAGAGGGCGATCGCCGGCAGCGTGGCGAGGGCGCCGATCCACCACGGCGGGCCCTCGGCGGCGCCGACGGGGTAGCCCATGAGGGCGACGAGACCCTCGCCGACGAGGAAGGCGCCGGCGAAGGCGACCGGGAAGAGCAGCAGGGAGGTCCAGGCTCGGGTGACCGGGCCCGCCGGGTGCGTGGGCGGCGCGGGAGTTGCGGCATTCATGGAAATCTCCTTCCGAAACCATTGTCCCACCGTGGATTCTCCGGCGATAGCCGGGTCCTGCCCGTCAGATCGCCATCCCGGCGGGGTTCTCCCACCATCCCGCGCTGCGTCCTCTAGGTTCGAGACATGCCCATCGATGACGAGGACCCCACCACCCCCGCGATCGAGGGCCACGGCGGCATCCACGCCCTCCGGGTGGCCCGCGCCCACGGCGTCGAGACGATGTTCACCCTCTCCGGGGCGCACGTCTTCCCGATGTACGACGCCGCCGTCCACGCCGACCCGCCGATGCGCCTGCTGGACGTGCGCCACGAGCAGACCGCCACCTTCGCCGCCGAGGCGACGGGCAAGCTGACGCGCACGCCGGGCCTGGCCGTGCTGACCGCCGGTCCGGGCGTCACCAACGGCGTCAGCGCGATCGCCCAGGCGTCCTTCTCCGGCTCACCGCTGGTCGTCATCGGGGGCCGCTCCCCCGACAACCGCTGGGGACAGGGCGCCCTCCAGGAGTTCGACCACGTCGCCGTCGTCTCCTCCATGACCCGGTATGCCGCGACCGCTCACTCCGCGTCGGAGATCGGGGCGCTCACCGATGCCGCCTTCGTCGCCGCCGCCTCCCCGCACCGCGGGCCGGCCTTCCTCGACGTGCCGCTCGACCACTTCTTCGACTCGGCGACGACCGACGACCCCGTCACCGGGCCCCCGGCCGGGATCGCGCCCGACCCCGACGACATCGCCCGGACCGCCGCCGAGCTGGCCGCGGCCCGACACCCGGTCCTCGTCCTCGGCAGCGACGTCTGGGCCGACCGGGGCGAGGAGGCCGCACGACGGCTCGTCGAGGACCTCGGCCTCCCCGCCCTGACCAACGGCATGGGCCGCGGCATCCTCCCCGGCGGCCACCCGCTGCTCGTGACCAGGGCCCGCGGGGCCGCACTCAACCGGGCCGACCTTGTCGTCGTCGTCGGGACCCCACTCGACTTCCGCCTCGGCTACGGCCTCTTCGGCGGCAAGGAGGGGGCGCCGCTGGCGAAGGTCATCCACGTCGCGGACTCGCCCGGCCAGGTGGCGACCCACCTCACCCTCGCCGGGAGGGCCGCCGGCGACCTCACGACGGTGCTCGACGGCATACGCAATGCAGTGCAGGAGAGGGCAACCCGACCAGACTGGTCGGACTGGGCTGCCGACCTCGCCGACCGGGTCCGCGCGGTGGAGGAGCGGGACCGCGAGCTGCTCACCGCCGAGGCCGACCCGGTCCACCCCGCGCGCATCTACGGCGAGCTGCTGCCGCGCCTGGCCGACGACGCCGTGGTCATCGGGGACGGCGGCGACTTCGTGTCCTTCGCGGGGAAGTTCGTCGAGCCCCAGCGCCCGGGGTGCTGGCTCGACCCCGGCCCCTTCGGCTGTCTCGGCGCGGGCATGGGAGCGGCGATCGCCGCGCGCATCGCGCGCCCGTCGAGCCAGGTCGTGCTGCTCCTCGGCGACGGGGCCGCGGGCTTCGCGCTCAGCGACGTCGACACCCTGGTCCGCCACCGGCTCCCGGTCGTCATGGTCATGGGCAACAACAGCGCGTGGGCGCTCGAGAAGGGCCCCATGCAGATGATCTACGGCTACGACGTCGTTGCCGACCTCGCCCCGAGGACCCGCTACGACCAGGTGGTCACGGCCCTCGGCGGCGGTGGCGAGCTGGTCACCGACCCGCGTGAGATCGGGCCCGCACTCGACCGGGCGTTCGCCGCTGGCGTGCCCTACCTCGTCAACGTCGTCACCGACGTCAACGCGGCCTACCCGCGCTCCACCCTCGGCATCTGAGCGGTCACGCCAGCCGGGCGAGGAAGCGCTCGGCGTCGACGACGACCCTGGTGATCGTGCCGCGCGCGACGTCCGCGCCTCGGTCGTCGCGCGCCATCACCGCGAAGGTCACCGCTCGCGACGTCTGGCCGGTCACGACGGCCGAGCAGGTGACCCGTCCGCCGACGGCGGTCGGCGCGAGGTGCTCGAGGTCCACCCGCGTGCCCACGCTCGTGCTCCCCTCCGGCAGGGCCGGGTCGATGACGGCACACGTCGTGGCCTCGAGCCAGGCGAGCAAGCGCGGAGTGCCCAGCACCGGGAGCGAGCCGGAGCCGACCGCGTTCGCGGTATCAGCGGAGGTCACCGGCCACTCCTGCTCGACAGAACGCCCCACGAGATCCATGACCGCACGGTAGCGGGGAACGAGCGGGGTTGACCTGCACGTTGGACCCGCAGACACTCGGACCTCCGGCACGAAGGGAGACGCGCCATGGGCCGCGCCCGCAGGGCTCGCAAGATCGCCGCGACCGCGGCATACGGAGGGGGTGGGGTGGCGGCCGCCGGTGCCGCTCTCGGCCTCATCGGGTATGCCGTGGTGCGCGTCGAGGGGGCCATCGCGCGTCGGATCGTGGGCTCGCCCTACGACAACGCCCCTGAGCACGAGGGCATCTACGGTGCCGGCATCGGCGAACCCCTCGACCTGATCATGCTCGGCGACAGCCTCTCCGCAGGTCTCGGCGCGGAATCGGGCGAGCAGACGATCGGCGCCATCGTGGCCGGGAGCGTCGCCGCCCTCACGGCGCGGCGGGTGCGACTGACCAATCGCGCGGTGGTGGGCGCCGAATCCACCGACCTGGAGCGGCAACTCGGGTCTGCCCTCGACGAGGTCGACTCACCGGCTCTCGTGCTCATCTTCATCGGCGCGAACGACGTCACGCATCGAGCGGACCGAGCGACCTCGGTGCGCCACCTCGAGACCACGGTCCGCCGGGCACGAGCCCGTGGAGCCGAGGTCGTCGTCGCGACCTGCCCCGATCTGGGGACCGTCGAGCCGGTGCCGCAACCGCTGCGCCTGCTCATCCGCCGCTGGAGTCGCGACCTCGCGGCAGCCCAGACGGTCGCGGTCGTCGAGGCGGGCGGCCGGACGGTGTCTCTCGGCGACATCCTCGGACCGGAGTTCGCGGCCGCGCCGCACGAGCTCTTCGGCAAGGACCGTTTCCATCCGTCGCCGGCGGGTTATGCCCGGGCGGCGGCTGCCGTGCTGCCCACCGTGTGCCATGCGCTCGGCCTGTGGGGTCCGGACACGGCCGACCGGGCGCCCGAGATCCGTCGCGGCGAGGGCATCGGGCCGGTGGCCGTGGCTGCCGGGCAGGCCGTGCTCGAAGCGGGCACCGAGGTCAGCCCCACCGAGGTGGGCGGGACCAGCCGGGGTCCCCGTGGCCGGTGGGCGGTGTTGAGGCACCGGCGCCAGTCACCCGTTGATACGTCACTGCCTGCCGAGTCGCTGCCCGCCGCGGAGGCGACCCTCGCCGGGGAGGCAACCCTCGCCGAGGAGCCGAGGAGGTGACCTTCGCCCCGCCCAGCGGAACCGGTCAGCCGGGCAGGATCGCGTCGAGCTCGACCTCGACCTTCCAGCGCGGGTCGACCAAACCCGCAACGACGACCATCGTGCTCGCCGGGCGGACCTCACCGAAGACGCGGCCATGCGCGTCGGAGATCTCGTCGACGTCGTCGACCGAGGTGAGGAAATGGCGGGTCCGCACGACATCGGAGACCGAGCCGCCGAGTTCGGCGAGCGCCCCGAGAGCGATCTCCCAGCAACGACGCGCCTGGGCGCCGGCCTCGGGCATCACATGACCATCGGGCCAGATCGGCGCCGTGCCGGAGACGATGACGTGCTGGCCGTGTCGGACGGCACGCGAGAAGCCGACCGTCGCCTCATAGGGAGATCCTGACGACGCGCGGGTGCGAGTGGTGTCCATGAGGCCATCCAACACCCTGGGTGCAATCGACGTCAGGTGGTCAGCGTGGGTCCGAACCGACTCGCACGTCGAGGACTCCGTCGGCAACCAAACGGTCGAGGAAGGCGACGATGTCGCGGGAGCGCGCCTCGACGATGCAGAGCAGTGGGGGCGCGACGAACTGCCGACTCATGGCGCCGGCCGTCCGCCGACGCCTCGCCGGCCACGGACTCGTCCGCCTTGATGTGGAGCAGGTCAGCGCCGCAGCGGTCGGCGACGACCTGGACACTCGCGTGCGCGAACAGCACCCGGACTCCGACGGGAACCTCTCCGGGACGCCGCGCTGACCATGGCGCCAACGCCACCCGCGCCGACCCGAGGGTGAGCGAGCGCACAGTGCCGGAGCCGAGCCCGCGGCATACGATCGCGGGAAACCTGTCCACCCACTGAAGGAGTCACCCGTGCCCGAAGCCGTCATCGTCGCGACCGCCCGCACGCCCATCGGCCGAGCCTTCAAAGGCTCGCTCAAGGACATCCGGCCCGACGACATCTCCACCCAGGTGGTGCAGGGGCTGCTCGCCAAGCTGCCGGAGCTCGACCCGACGACGATCGACGACCTCTACTGGGGCTGCGCCGACCCCAGCGGCAAGGCCGGCAACAACATGGCCCGCGTCATTGCCGTGATGGCCGGACTGGACGGCCTGCCGGCGGCGACGATCAACCGCTTCTGCGCGAGTTCGACCCAGACGATGCGGATGGCCTTCCACGCCATCAAGGCCGGCGAGGGCGAGATCTTCGTCAGCGGCGGCGTGGAGTGCGTCTCCCAGAACGCGGCCTTCCGCGGTGCGGGTGAGTCCGACCCCGACGCCCTCAACCCGATCTTTGCCGACGCACAGGCTCGCAGTGCCGAGATGGCCCGCACGAATGCGACCTGGACCGACCCGCGCGAGCAGGGCCTGCTGCCCGACGTCTACCTCGCGATGGGTCAGACGGCCGAGAACGTCGCGACCTCACGGGGGATCTCCCGGTTGCGTCAGGACGAGTGGGGCGTGACCTCGCAGAACCGTGCCGAGGCGGCGATCAAGGCCGGCTTCTTCGAGCGTGAGATCCTCCCCGTCACCCTGGCCGACGGCACGGTCGTCTCCACCGACGACGGCCCCCGCGCCGGCGTGACCCTCGAAGCAGTCCAGGCCCTCAACCCGGTCTTCCGGGAGAACGGCACCGTGACGGCCGGCAACTGCTGCCCACTCAACGACGGCGCCTCGGGCGTGGTCATCATGAGCGACACCAAGGCCAAGGAGCTCGGCCTGACCCCGCTCGCCCGGATCATCTCCACCGGCGTCTCCGGCCTCTCCCCCGAGATCATGGGCATGGGCCCGGTCGAGGCGTGCCGCCAGGCGCTGGCTCGTGCGGGGATGTCGATCAAGGACATCGACCTCTATGAGATCAACGAGGCCTTTGCGTCGCAGGTGCTCGGCTCTGCCGACGACCTGGGCATGGACTTCGACCGGCTCAACGTGCACGGTGGCGCGATCGCCCTCGGCCACCCCTTCGGCTCCACCGGCACGCGCATCATGGCCACCTTGATCAACGGCCTGCAGACGAAGGACAAGCAGTTCGGGCTCGAGTCGATGTGCGTCGGCGGCGGGCAGGGCATGGCGATCCTCGTCGAGCGCCTGAGCTGAGACCCCTGCCGCGGTTGTCAGGGTAGGTCGCGGCGCAGGCTCGCCAACTCCTCCCGTATGCCGTGGGCTCGCCCCGCGCGGCACGCCTCCCACACGAGCACCTTCAGTTGGTGCAGCGCCGTGGCGGTGCCGAGATCGTCCACGCAGGCCCGGCCGGTCACCTCGGCGAGCCGGTCGAGCGTGAGCCGCATCCGCGGCATACCGGCCCGGGCCTGCGGGAGCGGGAGGGTCCGCCAGCGGGACTCGATCCTGTCGAGTTCGACGCACACCGGCTCCGGACGCGGATCGACCCCGCCCGGATGGGGCGGGGTCGATCGCGGATCCATCGGCTCGGTCACTCGCTGCGCAGGCGGGCGATGAGGCGCAGGAACTCGATGTAGAGCCAGACGAGCGTGACAATGATGCCGTGCGCCAGCAGCCATGAGTACTTCTGCGGCGCACCGGTCGCGATGGCCCGGTCGACCGAGTCGAAGTCGAGCGCGAGCGACACCGACGCCAAGCCGACCGCGAAGAGCGAGATGAGGATGCCGACGGTGCCGGACCCGCCGAAGCCGAAGGCCGTGTTGGTGACCATGGCGAAGATGAAGTTGACGACCGCGAAGATCGCGTAACCGAAGATCATCATCGTCACGATGCGGCGGAACTTGTCGGTGACCTTGATCAGGCCGAACTTGTAGGCCGCGAACATGCCGGCGAAGGTGGCCAAGGTGGCGAGGACGGCCTGGGCGACGATCCCGCCGTACATCGTCTCGAAGAACTGGCTGACGGCACCGACGAACAGGCCCTCGAGGGCGGCATACCCGAGGATGAGGGGCACCGACAGCGTCTTCTTGAAGGCGATGACGAGGCCGAGGATGAGGGTGCCGATCATGCCGCCCATCCAGAGCATGAAGCCCAGACCGGGGTTGGTCGCGGCGGCGAACCAACCCGCAGCGCCGAAGGCGAGGACGATCGCGAAGAGCCCGAGGGTCTTCATGATGACGTCGTCCATCGTCACTCGGCCGGCCTGCACCGGCGTCGCCGATGGGGCGTTGTACATGTGCTCGAGGTGGTCCTGGCCGACCGGCGCACCCGGCTGGCCGTAGGCCTGCTGCGGGTAGGCCTGCTGCGGGTAGGCCCGGGGCCCCTGCGGTGCCGCGGGGGTGGTGCCGTCGCGGAACGCGGCATACCCGGAGCGAGCGTCCTGCTCGAGTCGGTTGAAGGCGGGATTGGCGGCCATCAGTTCCTCCGTGATGGTCATGGCGGGCCCAACTGGCCCGTCGTTGTCACCACCCTAAACAACGCCAGCCCGTCAAGAAGTTCCCGCTCCGCGCCCCCGACGAGATTCGAACTCGCACCGTTGGCGATTTTAAGTCGCCTGCCTCTGCCAATTGGGCCACGGGGGCGGGCCAAGCGTATGCCGCCCACCCCAACTTCTGCGTGACGCAGAGGATCGCTTCCCGCACAGCAATAGCTGCGTGCACACCCAACTTCTGCGTGACGCAGACGATCGCTTGGCGCACGGCAATAGCTGCGTGCAAACCCAACTTCTGCGTGACGCAGAAGTTGGGTTTGCACG